>ERZ777003.521-NODE-521-length-72605-cov-13.278360_pt1 | contig 72605 bp, 62 predicted proteins | sample MGYA00374956_ERZ777003 | MGnify/ENA primary metagenome ERZ777003 (study PRJEB29302, sample SAMN06268252) | bioreactor metagenome | isolation source: Joint BioEnergy Institute, California, USA | place: USA:Joint BioEnergy Institute, California, USA | collected...
CTTTCCTCCCAGCACCTGCATATTTGGAGCCACAATTCTTAAACGCCCTCTTATATTCCCCCGATGGTCAATATTATCTCAAGTTATCGACTGATGCGAATCCACAGGTGCAGATCTATAACCGCGATGGGGTGATGGTGGCCGATGCCTGGAAAAACGGTTGGGACCCTCGAGTGATGGGCTGGGCATACGATAGCAGTGGTGTCTATTTTCAGATGCAGATCAGCGGTGGTGCAGCCGGTATGATGATGCCCGCCCAGCCAATCTTCAAGCTCTCGCCCTACACGCCCGAGGAGGCGCGCTGGGCCTCGATACGCCGGATCGCCCTGTGGGTGGGCGTACCTGTGCTGCTGATCGGGCTGGGATGGTGGTGGTGGCGTAGAAGGTTGAAGCGCACTGCGAACGCTCGATAAGGCACAATAACAAACAGCTCTGGGCAAAACCCAGAGCTGTGCGCTTTATCAAAGAAATAGGCTACTCGCGGGGCAATTTGGTGGTGGAACCCTCGTAGCTGCTATAGATTTCGGGGTACTCCTGACCCGCGTTAAGCTCACGAATCGGTTGAGCGGGCACCTCAGTGCTCGGCACAATCGTCACTTCCACATCGCCAAACACCGTCTGCGCCTGAATATGCAAGCGAAGCTGAGCGAGATCAAACCGCTCACTCGTCCAGTTCGAGCCAGGCTTCTCCTCATCGCCAGTTCGCATATCCTCGATCTCAAGCTCACCAAACACGCCCATCATATCGAGATCAACTCCGGCGTGCTCGGGGATGCGCAGCTTCACATCGCCGAAAACCGTAGAAACGCGCAGGCGATGATCGCCTGCCTCAAGCGGTGCGCGCGTCAGATCAAGCTTGATATCGCCAAAAACCGTCGTCACACTCTCGGTCTCAAGGCGCGAAGAGCGCACAATCCGCTTGATATCGTTGAATATTGCAAACGTCATCGACTGTTCCTTTCTTATCTCATTTCTTCCCGTAAGACGCTCGCCACAATCTCAATGTTGCAGCACTACTCAATCTTTGTGCAGAAGAAGCGCTGTTCTGGCACAAACGGGTAGATCGCGCCAACCAAAATCCCCAGGTCATCGCGCACAAACTCCAAAAACAGCGGACGCCCCGCCAATGCGAAACGGTCGGGCTGAAGCGCGATCAGCCGGAAGTTGCGCATAAACACGGTGTGCAGCCGCAAACCATCCGCCGTCAACTCCACCTCCAGCGGATGGTTGAACTCGGGCGGGAAGGATGCGGGTGGCTGATACAGGCCCACATACTGCTCCAGCATCACCTTCACCGAGCGCTCCTCGAAGCGGATCGGCAGATCGAGCCAAGCACAGAGCTCGCGCTGGTAGGCCGTCCAATCGCGGGCCGTGGTATCGAGATGGAACTGCGCGAACGGGAAGTCGGCGGCGTAGCGTTCGAGTTGGCGCTGACTCTCCACAAAAAAGGCGATCATGCTGGCCACATCCTTGGGTTGGCCCTGTTGGATGGGATACTCGGCCACATCGGCGGCCACATTCGCGGCCCATCGCTCCCCACGCTCCTCGATCGTGGCCCGCATAATCGCAGCGGTGTCGCCCTTCAGAACGAACAGGCAGGGCTGCAACGGGCGCAACAACTCGTAGAGCGATTGAAGGTAATCAGCAATGCTGACTTCGGGCACACAATATGCCAACAACAGCTTCAGCGTCGAATGAAAGAACGCACCATCGACGCAGTAAATGACCGATCCCGATGCGACCTGCGCGCAGAACGTGCGCCAACAGTCCAATGCGATTGGGATCAGATCAGCACTTGGCTGCTCCAACGCATCGAAGAATGGGCCAAAGACCTGATCGTTCAGCGAATGTTCCTCCAACCAATGCACCGGCCTATCGGCTGCCTGAAGTTGTTGGGCTACAAACTGCGACAACGACGATTTTCCACTGCCCGGTGCACCCTCGAAGAGCAACAGTTGGCTTTGTTTCATACGCTTCCTTGAATGGTTGCTACATTGATCGATGCTTTTATCTTAACAACATTTATACAAAACCATATCGGCCAACTGAACGATACTCCACGTGCAATATTGTGGAGCGCGGTATAATGCGGGCACCTTGGGCGGCGAGCCACTCCGCCCAATATGCGAAACCCTTGAAGCAGAAGGAGCGGTAATGAAGCAAATCGAACGCTGGCAGCGCGACGCGGCAACCCAAACGGCCTGCGCAGGTTTCCGCAATGGGATCGATGCAGTAGTTGAGACGGCGATCGCCATTCAACAGATCGCTGCACCAACGTTCGAGGAAGCGCAGCGCGGCGCAGAAGTCGAGCGGCGCATGCGGGCACTCGGCTTGGCCGATGTCTCCACCGACGCGCTGGGCAACGTCTATGGCAAGCGACCCGGCATCGCTGGCGGCCCGGGCCTGCTGATCGCGGCGCACTTGGATACCGTCTTTCCCGCCTCCACCGATCTCAGCATTCGCCGCGAAGGCGACCGCATCTACGGCCCTGGCCTGGGCGATAACAGCATGGGCGTGGCGTCGCTGCTGCACCTGGCCGAGGCGTTCCAAACTCACAACCTCCAGAACGAGGGCGATATCTGGTTTGTGGCGAATGTCGGCGAGGAAGGGCTGGGCGATCTGCGAGGCATGCGCGCGGCTGTCGATCGGCTGGGGCCACAGATCGCCAACGCGATCGCGCTCGAAGGCACTGGGCCCGACCGCATCGTGCATGTGGGGCTGGGTGTGCGGCGCTACCGCATCGCCGTGACCGCTGCGGGCGGGCACTCCTGGCAGGATTTCGGCTCACCGAGCGCCATTCACTCGCTGGTGCGCTTGAGCGCCGAGTTGCTGAGCGCGTTGCAGAGCGTCCAACGACCGCGCAGTAGCTACAACATCGGCGTGATCGAGGGCGGCAACTCGGTCAACTCGATCGCGGAACGGGCCTCGCTGCTGCTCGACCTGCGCTCCGTGGAGCCGACGCTGTTGCAGCAGTTGATCACCGCCACCGAGCAGGTGGTCGAGGCGCGCCGCGCTGCCGAGCCGAATGTGCAGATCAGCCTGGAAGTGGTGGGCGATCGGCCCGCCGGAAGTGTGCCCGTCGATCACCCGTTTGTGCAGTTGGCGGCGGCGGCCTACGCAGGCGTCGGCATCGATGTACAGTTCGATGCCGCGAGCACCGACGCGAACATTCCGCTGAGCCGTGGCATTCCGGCGGTCTGCATCGGCATCTGCGATGGCGAGAACGCCCACCGCCTCGACGAGTTTATCGAGCCGAGCCGCATCCCGCTGGGCCTCCAGGCGCTGCTCTGGTTGGCACTCGCCGCCACCTCGGGCTAGCCCGTATGCAGGGGTGATAGACTGTGTTTGTGCTTGAGATCATCGCCTTCGCATACGCCTGGTGGCTCGGTTTGTACTTGGTTGTGCGCGATCCCGCTCGACCGTTGCTGCGCCGCGCTGGTTTAGGCTTGCTGGCCTACGCGCTGGCGCTGGCGATCGGCCTGCTGGGTTCGAGCGCGCCGATCGTGCTCGATGCCTACCTCGACCGCATCCACCAACTGCTCACCGTGCTGCCCGCGCTCTGCTGGACGGGCGCGCTGCTGGCGCTGCTCCCCGAAGATCTGCCGCTGCGCGCCAAGCTGGATCGGCTGTGGCGCGTGGTGGTGCTGCCATTGGCGGCGCTGCTAGGCATCGCGGCCTTCCTCACCGACGCCACGCCCCGCTTCGGCCCCGACGGCGCGTTGCAGGTGGGCATCGCCTACATCGCCCTGATCGTGCTGGCCCTGTTGCTGCTAACGACGGGCCTGTGGCTGGTGGCCCGCCTGCGCGAGCCGAGCGGCCAACGCAAACAACTCAGTCTGCTGCTGGTGGCTGGCCTGTTCTTCGGCCTGGGCACCGCGCTGGCGATCGGCATCCCGGGTATGCCCGGCGACAACCGCGTGGCGGCGGTGGGCTGGCTGGGCATCTCGCGCACCTGGGGCGTGCTAATGATCGGCATCGACCTGCTGCTGCTGGGCGTGGCGATCGCCTGGATGGACGCCTTCGACGAGGGCGAGGCGCTCTGGCCCGATCTGCTCAGATCGCTGATCGGCGCGACCCTGACGGCGCTAGCGTTCGGGGCGCAGGTCGCCCTGGTGATGGTCTTGGGCGCGGGCTTCGACCTGATGATGCGGGCGCTGCTGCTGGCGAGCATCGCCACCGCCATCGCTGTGCAAACGCTGGGGCGCCCCTTGCAAACACTGCTCGACCGCGTGGCCTTCGTGGGCGCGCCGACGCTGCGCCAAAGCCGTGCCGAACTGCGCGATGTGGCCGAGGCATTGCCGCGCCTCGATGCCGCCAGCGATCTCGCCGCGCTCGATGCGTCGGAGTTCGCCCGCCTGACGCGCCGAGCGTTCAGCCACTACGGCGACCTCGCCAAGCTAGCGACCAGCCCGCTCACCCGCCTGCCGCAGATCTCGGCGCGCCTCGCCGCCCGCCGCGCCAACGACGACCCCATCGAGCGGGCCACCGAGCTAAAGCGGCTGCTCTCCGAGGCGGTGGCTCGCCTCAAACCGCACGACAGCACGGCATTCGCCTCCACCGACGAATGGCGGCTGTACAACGCGCTGTTCTTCCCCTACATCGTCGGCCTGAAGCCCTACAGCCGCCGCGCCACACACACACAACTCGACCCCGTCGCACAAGAGGCGCTGGCCTGGTTCCAGCAGCAGGTGCCCGAACGCACGCTGCACCACTGGCAGAACGCGGCGGCCCGCCTGATCGCCGAACAACTGCGGGGCGATACCAAAACCGAGTGACTACTTGTACAATCGACACCCATTGAGAACGAAACGATTCAGCACTCCAAGCCTATCCCAACACTCCTCAAAACAGGTGGTGTCGATGCGCTGCGCGTAGCAGCGCATCGACACCACAAAAAAAGGGATGTACCTTGCTGCCGCAGGCGAAAACTGGTTTGATCGTGCCACAGACCAACCAAATGTGGCATGAAGTACCATTTTTCACCGAAATTGGCAGTACATTGCAGTAGTTTGTCTCGACTTGGCAGTGGTTGCCGGGCTATGCTGAGCGCATCGGAATAGCATAGAAAGCGAGGCAACATATGCAAGCCCTAGCTCACCAAGGACAAGCAACTCTACTCAAGCGCGTGTTGGTAGCCGATGCAGTCTTTTCGATCCTGAGTGGCGCACTGTTCGTCGTCGCTGCCGGACCAATCGCCGGACTGCTCGGCATCAACGCATCGTGGATCATCAGCGTGATCGGCATCGATCTCATGATCTTCGCTGGGTTGATGTGGCTGGCCGCGCAGCGCACACCGATCGTGAAGTGGCATATTTGGGGGATCATCGCCATCGACGCACTGTGGGTGTTGGCGAGCCTAGAGCTCACCCTGGGAGGTCTGGTAAGTTTCACGACGTTCGGCTTTTGGGCGGTGTTGATCGTGGCCGATGTGGTGCTGTTGATCGGCATCCTGAAGATCGTGGGGTTGCGCAAGTTCCAACGCTAATACTTGGGGATATAACGATGGGGGAGGGTCACAACGACCTTCCCCCATTGTGGTTACCCAGCCCCTGTGACCTAGTTGCATAAACCTGCAGGCTGGCTAGTGATGCAGGTATTCCTGCTCCAAGTGTTGGCAGTGCCTAGCGTGCCGCTGCCAATACTAGTGTCGATCGCATCGATCGGATTGCCCAGCATCACATTCTTCTTTACGGTGATGCGAATCACCGAATCGTTGCAAATCGAGATGCCCGCTTGGCCGTTGCTGTTGGCCTGGTTCTTCTCCACCAGATCATCTTGTGCATCGTAACAGATGCTGATACCATTGGCTGCATTCATATCGGCCGTATTGTCGTCGTAGTGGTTATTACCACCTTCCAATTGGCGAATACCATCGCCGCCGTTGTGGTTGACAATGTTATGCTTCACCTCAGAGCGAACCATACCAGTCAGCACAATGCCGTGGCCGGTGTTGTAGCTCACCGTATTCTCGCGCACAATCGTTTCGCCGGAATCGAACAGGTTGATACCAGCGACACTCGCCCCCGACACCGTGTTGTTCCGTATATCAACACGATCCGCCTCCAGAAGAACAATTCCCGCGCTCTGGCCCGATGCATCAATCTCAAAACCCTCCAACCGCACATCGTGGCCACCCAACAATTGTTGCATAGCAGGCTGATTGGCAGCAATCGTGACACTGCCGTGGATCACCGCCGATCCAAGCGGCTTAGCGACCAACTTGAGCGGCGTACCGATCAGGATCGTCTCGTAGTAATCGCCGGGGCAGACGCGGATCTTCGTGCCGGGTGTGGCCGCATCCACCGCCGCTTGTATCGATTGGAATGTCGCACCAGAGCAGGCCAAATCATCGTCCACGATCAGATCGGGACCGCCCGGGTAATCGGGCGCTGCCCAAGTTGGTGCAACACTCGTTGCCAGAGCGAATAATACTACCAATCCAAGTAGGGATAACGTTCGCATCGTACTCTCCTCTCCTTTCTTTCAACTGTCGAACAGCACGTCCAACAGTTAGGTAGGGAAATGTCGACGCATCCCGAGGTTTAAATTGGGGAATAAAGGGGATGTAGCTATCAGTATATCGCAGTTAGGAGGCCGTAAAATGAAAATGCTGTCATTATGACAACTTGTATATGGTACTTCATTCGGTTGAACGGCAGGAGAAAAATACCCTTGACAGCTAACGTTAGCTATGATACACTCCTTTTAGGTAACGTTAGCTGCGAGGATGCACGATGTTTGAAGTTGACAGCATCGCCGAACGAGTGATCCAGCGCATCAATGACCAATCGGCCATCTTACACGAAGCATTGCACTGGTCGCCATCGAGTCCCACCCTCACCGGGTTACCATCGGCCATTGAGCAATCCGCCGAGCAAGCTCCAACGCCGCTCCACGCCAACCTCGCCCTCTTCGTGGCGATCGCCAACGGCGAACTCGACCGCGATACGATCGACGCACAGCAACTCGCCGAGATTATCGAACGCCTGCAATGGCTGCTCGACCTGCTGTTCAAGCCCGTCAGCGGCTACTACGGCTACCACATCCCGCCCAGTTTCTGGACCGAGATACCGATCGGCCAGATGCTTGCGCGGGTGCAAGCTTGGCTGCGGCGCGATGACTTGATTAGCTACACCGACGCCGCGCAGTTGCTCTACCCCGATGTGGCCGAGCAAAACTTGCAGGCCGCCCGCATGCGCGTGAAGCGCCTGGTTGAGCGCGGCTTGCTGCAAAGCTACAGCGACCCACAGGCCGCAAATCCCACCCAGCAGGTCCGCATCAGCCGCCAAGCCGCCGAAGCGCTCCTGGCGACTGGGCAACACCTCACGAATCAGCGCGGCCAATGGATGTGATGCTCATCGGGGCGGGTCGGACTGAATACGGCTCACCCCGATCAGCGTCAGGTTCAGCGCTTGAATCCTGGCCAGCAGGCCGTGCAGCGCCGCTTGATCGGGGATGCGCCCACGGATCAGCGTGTCGCCCTTATCGAGATTGATAACCTGCAAGCCGTCGAACCACTCCGACCAAGCCGCGCCAACATGCCCCTGAACGCGAATCTCGTAGATCTGTTCCATCTCCTTCTCCAACCTCTTGCTATCCCCGCACCATCAGCGGGATCTGCGACTTCAACTCGATGGCGCAGGTGCAGGCGTGCGCCTCATCCTGCTGTTCGGGCCAGCAACCCGCCTCGGTTTGGGTGCCGCAGTGCCAGCAGGGCGCGAGCGGATCATCGACCAGCGCGAGGCCCAGCACCGCCGCCGCAGCCCGCGCACGCTCGGGATCGCCGAGCACAGCCAGGCGAACTACGCGCTCCGCATCGAACGAAAGCTCCGCCACCGTCGCGAATCCGGCCTTGTGAATGCCTGCGCCGGATGGACGATTCTCCGGCGCGTAGATGATCCAGAAGCGCTCGGCCCGTTCCTGACGCAGTATCCCCTGCAACAAGCGCGGGTAGAAGCCGTGGCCCTGCCATTCCGGCAGCGTGGCGAAATCCCACAGATACCGCTCCGTGTGGGGCAGTTCGCGCACCAGATCCACCTCGCCGATCGCGATGGTGCTGCGGGCCACCCAGCCGTAGGTGACGGGCGTGCCGTTCAGGTAGCCCACATACGGCACATTCCCCGCCTGACGCCGCGCCCGTATCTCAGCGAGCGGAAGTCGTTGAAGCTCGGCTTGTTCTCGATCATCGCGAGACTCCGCCACGACAAAGCCAGCGCGGGGCGTCAGATTGGGCAGCGCATCACCGCTCCACCAAGTTGCGATTGCCATAGCTCTTTCCTTTCACAGTCAGAATAAAGACGTATTACTCGCCGATTGGGCGACAGTCCAAGCAGGGCAGCGCGGGTGCTTCCAGCAACTCCGGCGGCGTGTTGAGCGGCGCGCTCAAGCTGCGCAGGAACGCCTCTAACTCGGCCAATTCACGCTGCGACAAGTTCAATGGGCGCAGTTCCGAGTGGCCGTGCGGCGCATCGGGGGCGCGATTGTAGTGCTGCAACACCTCCGCGAGGCTGGCGAACTGCCCGGCGTGCATGTACGGCGCTCGTTCGGCCACATTGCGCAGCGAGGGCACCTTGAACTGCCGTTCGAGCGTGTGATCATCGGCCTTGATAAAGCGCAACTCGCCACACTCCTCCGGCTCGGCATCGCTGAAATCGCTCAGGCAGTTGAAGGCGTCCTCAAGCACCAGCCGCACGCCCTGCGCCCGCCCCATATCGAGCGACGCGCCTGGCACCTCGGGCACGCCCGTGTTATGGAAGTCGTTGTTGGTCAGCAGCGGGCCGTTGTGGCAGTTGATGCACTCCGCCTTGCCCACAAACAGGCGCATGCCCGCTTGCTCGGTGGGCGTCAGCGCAGCACGCATCCCCGCCCGATCTCCGTTCATCAGCGCTTCCACGTAAGTATCGAAGCGCGATGCACCGGGCTGCAACTTGCGCTCGTAGGCGGCGATGGCCTTGCCGATGTTAACGAAGATCTGCGTCACCGCCTCGCGATCCTCGGGCCGCATCGCTTCCCACGCCGCTCGCGCCTGCGCATCATCGACGGGGCCAGCGCTCGGCGGGAAGCGCGTCGCATCGGACAGATCGGGCAGCAGGCCGAACAGCGCCTCGTACTCGGCGCGGTAGTTCTGCGCGATGATGTGCGCGTACTGCATGCGCGTGCCGCCGTGCTCCACCACGCTTTCGAGCGGGCCGAGCGCCTGCGCCCACAGGCTGTCTTTGCTGCCATCCCAGAAGAACCACGGGCTGTAGGCGACTCCGGCCAGCGGCATCGTGCGGCGCGCGGTGGTGCCCACGCCCTGGCCCAGCGGCAGGCCATCCTGAAAGCCTTGCGCTGGCACGTGGCAGGTCGCGCAGGCCACGCTGCCATCGACGCTCAGGCGCGTATCGAAGAACAAGTGCTGGCCCAGCGCCACCGCTCGCTCATCATCGGCCACGCGGTTGGTGGGATCGCTGGGCAACGCCGGCAGATTGCCGATCCACAGGCCGCGCAACAACTCCAACTCTCGCTCGCGCTGTTGGTGGCGCTGCCAGGCAAGCGCACCCAGCGCCACCAGCACCACCAGCGCCACCGCCGCCAACCACAGTCGTTTCGTTCGCATCGTGTTCCTCATCCTCTAGCGCTTCCGCACCGCGAGGCGCTACTTCAGCAGCATGTTGAAACGCACCGTATCGTGCTGGCCCGCAGCGTCGATGGTGAAATCGACCACCCACCAGCCGCCCATCTGAAACTTCATCCCTTCGACCAAATACTCACCGTTGCCGAGGTAGCGCGTCACCTGCGGGCGCGTCGGCAGGCCGTGGCCGTGCTGCGGCATATCGCCATCGACGCCGATCACAGCGTCGGCGATCGGCTCGCCATTCGCATCCGTAACGCGGATCGTCCAGCTATGCAGCTTGTTGATCGCGATCGGCTCCTGGTTCGGCGTGTAGTGAACGTGGAACAGCCCCTGTGCGGTGGGCAGCGTCGTCGAGAGATCCAAATCGGCGGGCACGTAGTTCATGCGGTAGAGCATAGCCGCGAAGGCCACCAGCAACACGAGCAGCATGCCGACAACACCCATCACAATCCAGCGGAACAACGAGCGCGGAGCAGGAGCGGTTTGTGCAGTCATTACAGAACGCATTTCTATCCTCACAATGTTTCAGCAGAACTTCGATGAGGTGAGTGTAATGGCGAGACGGGTGAGCCGCCATCACCCGCCGCGGGTGAACCGAGAGGTGATAGCGGCGGAGTGCGGGCTAACGAGCGGGCATCACCCCGCGCCGATTCCACAGTGCCCCGAGGCCCAAACCGAGCAGCGCCAGCAAGCTGATCCGCACAATCAGGCCGAAGGGCAGCAGCGGCGCCTCCTGCGAGACGCGGCCAAGCGGGTATTCCAGCACGTAGACGGCCTGATTCGCGACCTCGCGACCGAAACGGTGCGCCATATCGTTGAAGGTGGTCGTGTACACGTACTCACCGTCCTGGTGAATCTGCTCAATCATCGGCTGTTGGCGCTCGCTGGCCCAATCCGCGAATGCGGCCAAGCGCTCGCCATCCAATTCACCAGGGACGATCAGCCGATCCAGCGCGGGCGTATCGGCGAAGCTCCAGCGCGGCACCAGGGCCAACCCGTGACGCGACAGCACCACAGCGCGCTCCGGCGCCACCGTATTGACCGTCAGCGCCGTCTGATGTGGGTAGGTATCGACCACCGATGCCAGCGCGAGTTCGCTGATGCCCTCGTACAGGGCCACACCCAGTTCGCTCTTGCTGGTGGAGAAGCCGCTGAGGAACGCGTTCATCACGGGCGGCACCATGCTCACCGTATCGGCCAGCGCCGTGGCGGGCGGCACAAAGCTCGGGTCATCCAAAAAGTGCGCGTACGGGTAATCGAGTTGCTCGGCGACCGCCAAGGCCGCTGCGTCGCCCAACAGCCGCTTCAACACGAACAGCGACGCATCCACGCCCGCCGTCACGCCCGCCGAAGTGATCAGGTTGCCATCCTCGACGTAGCGCACTCCACGCACCAACTCCACGTTCGGGTGCGACTGCTCGATCTGCGCGAAGGTGTAGTGGTGCGTCGTGGCGCGGTGCCCATCCAGCAAGCCCGTGTCGGCCAGGTTCTTGGCACCCGCGCAGATCGAAACGAGCAGCGTATCGGAGCCGCTGTGATCGCGAATCCACTGCATAATTGTCTGGTATTCGGCGGCCTGCTCGAACGGCAGGAACGGAATCACGATCACATCGGGGTTACGGCTGATCGTGGCGTCGTACTCCGCGAACGAAAAGTGCGGCACGATATCCACGCCCCGCGCCAATGGCGTGCCGGGGAACAGGTGCGTGATCTTGCGTTGCGGCGCGACGGCGTAGATATTGAACGCGCCCGAGCGGGCCAGCACCTCGTAGGGCGCGAGGAAGTCGCTGCCCTCAGTGCCGCTGTTGGCGGCGATCACCACCGCCGTGCGCTTCGTGGCGTCGAACGGCGGCGGCGCGGGCACGAAGCCGTCGAACGGCGGCGGTGACGTATCAGTGCGCGCACTGCTCGCCAATCCAAGCACCATCCCGACAAAACCCACCAACACAGGCACTAACAGCATCGGCACAATGTACTTCGCAATCGTTCGTCGAGGCATCGTCTCACTCCTTGCAACAAGCTAATCAACATTCGTAGCAACCTACGAGGCATACTGTAGCTGTGTAGAGGGTGAACGAGCCTCACCCCTTGCGGGTGAAATGAAGGGTGATGCTATAATGTGGGTCTATCGCAACAGGAAAGGCTGACCATGACTGCGCGGACTGATTCACCACCATTACTTGCCACGAAATTCCGTCTCCCACGTCCACGCCCCACCGCAGTCGCACGCCCACGCCTGATTGAGCAGTTGTTACGCGGCCTACAGATGCGCCTGACGCTGATCGCCGCGCCGGCAGGGTTCGGCAAGAGCACGCTGTTGGCGCAAGCCCTCGCAGCCGCGCAACAACGCCCGAGCACCGCCGCGACACAGATCGCCTTTGTGGCGCTCGACGCCAACGACAACGACCCCGCCCGCTTCTGGTACTACGTCTGCGCCGCATTGGAACGGGCAGCAGAAGGACTCGGCGCATCGGCGCTGGCGATGCTGCGGGCCGCGCCCAACAACACCGATGCCGTCCTGGCCGAGGTGATCAACGCGCTGGCCGAATATCCCGACGAGACGGTGCTGGTGCTCGACGACTACCACACCCTGACGCACCCCGACATTCACGCCAGCATCGCGGCCCTGCTCGACCACGCGCCGCCGCAGTTCCACCTACTGATCGCCAGCCGCATCGACCCGCTGCTGCCGCTGGCCCGTTGGCGCGCCCGTGGCGAACTGCTCGAAATCCGCGCCAACGACCTGCGCTTCACCGCCGACGAGGCCGTCGCATTCCTGGGCGAAACGATGGGCCTCTCGCTCGACAGCCAGGCCGTCGCCACGCTCGAAGCGCGCACCGAAGGATGGGCGGCGGGCCTGCAACTCGCCGCGCTCTCGCTCCAGGGCCAGCGCGATGTGCAGGGATTTATCGCCAACTTCAGCGGCAGCCACCGCCATATCGTCGATTATCTGATCGAAGAAGTGCTAGATCGCCAGCCCGCGCCGATCCGTTCCTTCCTGCTGCAAACGGCGATTCTCGAGCGGATGAACGCCGCGCTGTGCGATGCGCTGATCGAGCGCGACGGGCACGACACGCCGCGCGCCACGCACATCCTGGCCGAACTCGAACGCCAGAACCTGTTCCTGATCTCGCTCGACGACGAGCGTCAGTGGTACCGCTACCACCATCTGTTCGCCGATCTGCTGCGGCATCACCTCAAGCAAGAGTATCCCGAGCGAATCGCCACGCTGCACCGACGGGCGGCGCTCTGGCACGAGCAGCAGGGCAACATCACCGATGCCATCGAACACGCGATGCAATCCAAGGACGAGCCGCTCGTTGTGCGCCTGCTCGAAACGCACGCCACGCAACTGGCCGCCCACGGCCAAACACAGACGTTGCAGCGCTGGCTCGATCACCTGCCCCGCGCGACCATTCTGAAGCGCACCAAACTCAGCCTATTGCAAGCCCAAGTGCTGCTGCTCAACCGCCAGATCAGTGCCATCGAGCCGTTCGTGCAGGCCGCCGAGGCCAACCTCGCCGACGACCAATCAGACGATAGCGCTGGTGTGTGCGGCGTCCTGCTCACTATGCGCGCCCACCTCGCCATCGAGCAGGGCGCGTTCGCCGAGGCGCTCACGCTGGCACGCCAGGCCCAAGCGATGCTGGGCGAGCAGTTGCAGTGGGCGCGCAGCGACAACGGCCTGGTGCTCGGCTACGCGCTGATGGTGCTGGGCCACACCGACGAAGCGCTGCAGGTGCACGCCGAGAACGCCCGACGTTCGCGCATGGCGGGCAACGTGGTCAGCGCCTTGTTCAGCGCCACCGAGGTGATTAAGCTGCGCATGCTTCAGGGGAATCTCGCTGCGGCGCGGCGCAGCGCCGAGGAAGCGCTGGCGTGGGCCACCGAGGAGGGTTGGCAGCACCTACCGCCAGCCAGCGCGCTACACATCTGGCACGGGAATGTGCTGATCGAACAGGGAGAGTTTCAGGCCGCCAACGAGGCGTTGCAGCAGGCCATCCACCTCACGCAGCACGGCCCGGCCATCACCGCAGCGCGAGCGCAGACCTTCCTAGCGCGGGTGCAGCACATCCTCGGCGATCGGCAGGGCGTCGTGGCCGCGCTCGATACCGTCGAGCGCATCGTGGGCAATTGGGGGCCGGGCGGGGAACGATCATTCTTCGCCGCATGGAACGCTCGGCTGCGCCTCCTGAGCGGCGATCAGGCCGCCGCGCAGCAGTGGGCCAAGCAGCGCCAACCCTGGCGCGCCGATGAGGCGGCGTCGTACTTCCGCGAGATCGAACTGCTCACCCTAGCGCTGGTCGCCGTGCTGAGCGATGAGACGAGCCAAGCGCACCTCGCAACAACGCTGGCGATGCTGGAATGGCTGCGCAACCACGCAGAAGCGGCGGGCCGCACGGCCATCGTCATCGAAACACAGATCCTCGAAGCGCTGGCGCATCGCCGCGATGAGGAACAGGCGCATCGGCAACTCGACGCCGCGCTGAGCCATGCGCTGCATACCCGCGCCATCGGCACCTTCGTCGAGTTCGGCGCGCCGATGCAGGCGTTGCTGAGCCAACACAGCCAGCGCCGCAGCACCAAGCCAGCCGTCAAAGCGTACTGCCAGCAGGTGCTCGCGGCCTTCCCCAGCGCACCACGCAGCGCCGAACCAGCACCCGCACTCACGCTCACGCCATCCGCCCAGCACCAGCACGATGCGCTCACCGCACGCGAGCGCGAAGTCCTGCGCCTCTACGCCGCCGGGCTGAGTAGCCCCGAGATCGCACAACACTTCGTGGTATCGATCAACACCATCAAAACGCAACTCAAAAGCATCTACACCAAACTCGATGTGCACAGCCGCTCGGAGGCCGTGGCCCGCGCCAAAGAGCTTGGGCTGACTCGGTGACAAGGTGACTAAGTATCCACAGGTTACACAGATTAACTCAAATTAAGTTGAAAAGCTGTCTTAGCGCATCGTTTTAACATTCACTGTTCTCATTGCCATTTCTCGCGTCGCCTAGCGGCTCGCTCGAAATCTCGTCGTTCTGCATTGCGGTGCTCATTGAGATCTCTCCCCATTCGCTTCGCTCAGGGCTTCGACCGTTCGAGATGACAGTGCTTTTCGTTGAAAGAAAGTGGCGCATCTACTCAATCATGCGATTCTGCATTGCTGCCGCAGGCTAAGACAACTTGGATATAGCCACTGTCCAAAGACCGTCACGTACCGCAAAGCATAACAACGGGCGCACCATACGAGGCTGCCTCCCACTTGGGGTTTCGGGGGCATTCGCCCCGGTCGGGGGTTTCCAAAGGGGCCGCGACCGGCCCCTTTGGGCTTGCGTAGCAGCGCACCTCCTCGCGAGCACGCGCATTCACGCCGAAGGCGAAAACAATCCTACACCAACATCAACTCGCGCTGCGGCGTGGACAAATACACCAACCCATCCTCCGTCACCAACACATCCTCCTCCAGCGCTACATAGCCCGCCTCCGTCATCACACCCAACTCAATCGTGAACACATTGCCCGCCTCGATCACACCATCGGGCGTGCTGCCGTAGCGCGGCCAGCGCGGACCGAGCGTCGTACCGCCATCGTGGCAGGCCCGCCCCAACCCGTGACCGAACGCGTGCTTGTACTCCTCAAAGCCCGCATCCACAATCACCTTGCGCGCCGCCGCATCCACCTCCCAGCCGCGCGCGCCGGGCCGCAACACCGCCGCCCCAGCATCCAACGCCTGCAACACCACCTCGAAGGCCCGCTGAATGCTCGGCGGAGGCGCCTGCTCGCCGGGCCGCAACACATACCACATCCGCTGGATATCCGAGCAATACTCATCCTTGCGCACACCCAGATCGATATGCACCAGATGCCCAGGCTCCACCACCAACGTCTCGCTGGGGTGCGAATGCCCGATCGCCGAGGACGGCCCAGTATTCACGATCGGGCAACCATCCCACGACCACGCGCTCGGCAAGCCACGGCTGCGGAACTGCTCGTGCACAAACTCAGCGATCTGCGCCTCGCTCACGCCGGGCCGAATCTGCTCCGTCGTCAGATCCACGATCTCCTGCGTCACCGCGATCGCCGCCTTAATACGCTCAACCTCCGTCGCCGTCTTGCGGGCGCGCAGCCGCCCCAACAACGGCGCAGCGCTCACCAACCGCTCGGCGAACGGCGTGCCCTTCAGCAGATCGTTCAGCATCAGCCACATACCGTGCGTCAAACCATCGGCAGTCTTATCATCAGCGCTATAGTTCAGGCCAATACTCGCGGGATTCAAGCGCGTCAACGTCTCCAGCAACGGCTCGCGCAAGCCCTCATCGTAGCCGATCACACGGTCGAAGGTGCCCAGACCCTCCAGCGGCGACGCATCGTAGCGCCCCACAATCGCCACCCGCTCGGTAGGCGTGAAGATGAACGCCGACGGCCACGTCACATCAACACCCACTACCAACTCCACACCCGGATCGGGCGTTACCGATGTCTCGCGCACGAACGTCAGCCAGCAATCCAAGCCCGTCTCGGCCAACAACGCCTGAGCCTGCTCGGCCTTCTCACGTAACAGCATAAACCCTCCAGAAACGCGCTACTTGTTCTGCTCCGCAAACGCCAACTCGGTCGGCAAGCCATCCAGGCTGCACATATTCTTCTCCTGCCGATACACGATCAGCCCTTCCTCGCCCTTCGCCTCGGCCCAGCGCTGCATCGTATCGCGGTGACCCACGAACTCCATCAGCGGCACACCGTACCCGCACGACGTCTGCACCCGCGTCACATCCACCACGATAATCTGGCGCGTACTGAGATACTCCGGGAACAGCCCCGCCAACTCCTGCCATTCCGCGTGCTGCGGCAGCACCGTGCGCCCCTTGCCGTAGAGTCGCAGAATATTCGGCGGGCCACTGAACGCGCAAAACATCAGCGTAATCCGGCCATTCTCCCGCAGATGCGCCGACGTCTCATTGCCGCTGCCCGTCAAATCCACATACGCCACCCGCAACGGCGACAAAATCCGTAAACAATCAAGCCCCTTCGGCGACACATTCACGTGCCCCTCAGCACTCAGCGGCGCCGACGCCACAAAAAACACCTGCTGCTCGCGAATAAACGCCGCCAAGCGCTCGGTGATCTCATCATACACCTTAGCCATACCCGCACCTTTCTCGCATACTCGATCCACAACGCCGACATCGCCACAAACCAGCAAAGGGTTATGGGAAGAAGGACGCGTCGGCAACCCTCACGCCCGTCGCTACGGGCCAACAACGTCGTGTACAACGTGTGCGCGCTCGGGCAGATGTGGCGCTTCGCGCCAAAACGCGCGCCGCTGTACTCGCGGCCATCCAATGCACACCAGCGAATTACAAAGCGCACCACCTCATTCTAACACCGCGCACGGCCCACCACATCGTCAGATCGGCCAGTTGACGCCGGACGCAAAGCTTGGTACCGTTCCCGCAATTAACCAATGGGCCGAGGTCGCACGCTGCGGCTGCGCCTGGGGCTTAAGCGCTACGCCCATCAGCCGCGCTACGCCCTACCCGATTGGTGAGACGCCCTTCAAAACGCGATGACGATGCTCTGCCCACACAAAGCATCGTCATCGCGACAAAAAAAGAGAGCGGCTTTTGCCACTCTCCCCGTCCAAATGCGCCGAAATGCCTAGTTCGACATCTGCTCCTCGGTGATGCGGGCCGCGCGCCAGTTCTGCAAACGCAATCGCCGCGCCAGCGAACTCGCCAGGTTCTGCATCATCTGCATGCCCATCACCGGGTCATCCTCAGCCAGCAGCGCCAGCGCCTCGCGATCCAGCGCCAATAGCTCGACGCCTTCGGGGCCAGCGCAGAGGTCAGCGCTACGAGCGGCGCCATCAAGCAGCGACAACTCACCCACCACCTGACCAGCCTGCAATACCGCCAAGCGCACGGGCTTTTGGTTCGATTCGATCAAGCGGTTCGGGCTCAGCCACACCTCCATCGTTCCCTTTTTGATGATGTACATCTCTTCGCCACGAGAGTTCTCACGAGCGATCAACTCGCCGGGTTGGAAGGTGTGCGTGTGCAGCAGCGAAGCCAAGCGCAACCGTTGGGCCGCATTCAACTTGCCACTGATATCGGTGTTGTTGAGGAACTGCGCGTTCTCCTGAATACGTAGCGCATCGGTATCGTGCTCGGCGACGCCACGCTCGGGCGGTAGGCCCAAGAACAGTGCGATATGCCGCAACGTCACGTCGGTCTGCTCGAACTGCGGCCAGTGCCCAGCGTTCGGGATCAGGCGCAGGTCGGCGCTCGGCCATTCCTCGGCCACCACACCCGCATCGCGTAGCGGCACAATATTATCCTCCGCGCCCCAGATCACCAGTGCGGGTGGCTCGACTCGCGAGAGTTGCCCGCGCAGATCGCCCTCCAACATCGCCTTGTAGCAGGCTGCCCGCACGCGGCCCTGCCCGATCCGCCGCGCATCGGCCCGAATGCGCTGGTAATCCTCCTCGGAAACCCGCGCTCGCTCGGCGAAGTTGCTCGGCTTCAGCAGATGATCGGTGTAATCGAGCGGCGTCTTGGAGAGGATGTACAACAACCATTCCATAAAGCGGAAGCGCTCGGAGAGCACGTGCGGCGCCAGCAACAGGTTCACCCGCGTCGAGAGCCGCCCACTGAGCGCCGGATTCAGCAGCACCATACGCTCCAGCAGCATTGGGTAGCGCAACGCGAGGGTCGTACTGATCTGCCCGCCCATCGAGTGACCCAACAGCAATATGGGCCGCTCGCTCAATTGGGTGATCAGAGCGGCGATCAGATCGGCATAACCGGGGATGGTGGGACGTTTTGGCGGCGGCGATTTGCCAAATCCAGGCAGATCAACAGCGATACAGCGGTACCGCCGACTTAAAAGAGGAATCACAGGAGCCCACGTAAACGATGAACTCGACCAACCGTGGATCAGCACTGCAATTGGACCATCCACGGGGCCATGTTCCTCAGTATAAATTGTCTGCCCATTGATTGTATACAGTGGCATTCTCGTCTCCACAGGGTTCGCGAACGTATACCATCCGCAATCTCACGGAACGTTTGAGTTTCGTTCAGGATCACCGTGCAATCAAGCAACTCCACTAATTCAAGTATAGCACGGCTCCAAACCAAAGGAGCGCCAAATATCTCTCGTAAGCAAAGTGAGGCCACGAAGTACGATCGTACCCCGTAGCCTCTCAGGAACGTAATGCACAAGCCGAACTACGGCAGGTTGCGATATGTCTCGCGGGGCGGGCGCTCGGTGCGCGTCGCAATAGCGCGATGGTACAGATCGACGTATTTGCGGGCCGACGCCTCCCAAGAGTGATCTGCGGCCATCGCCCGCAGCATCAACTGTTGCCAGGTAGAGCGATAGCGATAATTCTCCAGCGCCCGTACAATCGTGGCGTACAGCGCCATCGAATCGTAGCTGCGGAACGAGAAGCCGTTGCCCTCGCCCGTGGTCGGGTCGAAGTTGCGCACGGTATCGGCCAGGCCGCCCGTCTCTCGCACGATCGGGATGGAGCCGTAGCGCAGGGCGATCATCTGGCCCAAGCCGCACGGCTCGAAGCGCGAGGGCATCAGGAACATATCTGAGCCAGCGTAGATCTTCTGCGCAAGCGGGGCGTTGAACGTCAGCAGCGCGGAGATCTGCTGCGGATAGCGCGCCCGCATCTCGTTGAGTCGATCGTGGTAGCGCTGCTCGCCCGTGCCCAGGATCACGACCTGTACATCGTGGTGGCGCAACAGCGGCTCAAGCACCGCGTCGATCAGGTCGAAGCCCTTTTGATCCGCCAGACGCGAGATGGCCCCGATCACCGGGGTGGTGCGGCTCTGCGGCAGATGCGCCTCGCGTTGCAAATCCAGCTTGCACTCCACCTTCCCAGCCAGGTTGCTCGCATCGTAATTCGCGGCAATGTAAGGATCGGTGGCGGGGTTGTTCAGCTCGGTGTCGATGCCGTTGAGCACGCCGTACAGGCGATCGCGGCGGTCGCGCAGCAGCGGATCGAGTCCTTCGCCGAACTCGGGCTGCAAAATCTCGTTCGCGTACGTCTCGCTGACGGTGTTCAGGATGTCGGCGTAGTAGATGCCGCGCCCCATAAAATCGACCACATCGTTCAGGTGCGGCATATCGGGATGCGCGATAAACCCGAACTCGTCCACACCCGCGATCTCCAGCACGCGGTAGCCGAAGATCCCCTGGTAGGCCAGGTTGTGAATGGTGTAGACGCAGGCGGTCTGCGCGTAGAACGGATCGTGCTTGTAGACGGTTTTGAGCCAGTTCGGCACGATTGCGGTGTGCCAATCGTGGCAGTGGATCACATCGGGCCGCCAGCCGAGCAGCTTGATGCCCTCCAGCACCGCCCGACAGAAGAAGATGAACCGATCGGCATCATCCTCGTACATATAGATGCCGTCGCGGTTGTAGTAATGGTCGTTATCGACCATATAGACCGGGATCTCGCCTTTGGGATGCGTCAATGTTGCCTGAAGCAGCGCAGCTTCCTCGGTGCGATCGTCCAATGGCACGGGGAAGGGTGGTTGCACTTCCGTCAAATGGAAGCGTTCGCGATCGATCCGGCCATAACGCGGCATAGCAACACGGATATCGTGGCCCTGTGCTTTCAGCGCTTTGGGCAGTGCGCCCGCCACATCGGCTAGGCCGCCGGTCTTCGCAAAGGGCACCATTTCGGCTGAGAGCAGCAAAATTTTCAGTGGCTGTTCCATCACGTATCCTCTTTAAACGTTCTGTTACGAAGCTCTGCGTTGAGTCAGATATTGCTCAAGCGCAGCCGACGCCGCACGTGCCACTTCAGCAGGCGAACCACTCGCGTCCACGCGGCAAAGCTGGCCTTCCGCATCGTAAAAATCGAGTAACGGTTGGGTTTGCTGGTGATAGACCAAAATGCGTTGGCGCACGATCTCGGGCCGATCATCATCGCGCTGGACCGGATGCCCGCCCCGCTCACGGCAGCGTAGCATGCTGGCCAAATCGTCGATATGGATCGGGAACGGCTCGCCCGCGCCCTCGCACATGCGCCGACCACTGAGCCGCCGCACCACATCCTCGGTGCTGACCTCCAAGGCCAACGCTAAATCGAGCGTGCGGCCATAATCGGCGAGCATTGCGCCTAAACCAAGCGCCTGCACCATGGTTCGCGGGTAGCCGTCGAGCAGAATCCCATCCTCGGGGTCGAGCGTTTCGAGGAACGATCGCAGCATGCGATCCATCAGCGAATCGGGCACCAGATCGCCGCGATCCAAGTAGGGGATCACCTGGCGACCAAGCGCAGTGCGAGCCTGTATTTCACTGCGCAGCCGTTGGCCCGTCGAAATGGCGATCAAGCCATGTTGGCTGACAAGTTCCTCGGAGATGGTGCTTTTGCCTGCGCCGGGAGGGCCAAGCAACACAATATTCAACGGTTGAGGGGGCATACTATCTCGCGATTTCAAGCAGCCGACAGCAATATGCGCTAGGTCGAGCATTTCAGCGCCGATATGCAGCCCACTGCATGAGCGTATTCAAGAAAACACAGCAGCTATTATACCGCTGAATGTCGCTTTTTCGATCAAGAGATTACACCCGAGATTGAATGTGGGCGCGCCAACGCTCAATAATTTGTCGGGCGATGGTGTAGGGTTGCGGCAGTTCCGGCAGGTCGTCGAGCTTGAACCAGCGGGCATCCGCAAGCTCGTGCGCGTCGATCACAATGTCGCCGCCGGCGTAGCGCGCGGTGAAGCCGATCATCAACTGGTGCGGGAACGGCCAGGGCTGGCTATCGACATAGCGGATCGTATCCACCTCCACGCCGACTTCCTCGCGAATCTCGCGGGCCACGCACTGTTCAAGCGACTCGTTCGGCTCGACGAACCCGGCCACGAGGCTGTAGCGCTTGCCCCAACCGGGCTTGGTGCTGAGCAATACACCGTCGGCATCGTCGTGGATCAGCACGATCACGGCTGGGCTGACGGGTGGGTAGATCGAGAAACCGCAGGCGGGGCACTTCTTGCCCCAGCCATCGAGCGGCACCAGGGCGTTGCTGCAGGATGGACAAAAGCGACTGATGCGCCCCCAACGGAGCAATTGCGCGCCGTAACCTGCCAAATCGCAGAACCCGGCATCGGCCTGGGCCAGCAGCGCGCGCAGGCCATAGCGCTGAAAGCCCTCCGGCAACTGCTCGCCAACCAACTCGCCGAACATCACGGGCATGTCGTTCAGCATACCCAACAGCAGAGGCGTCTCCACCGCGCCAACCGCTGGCGCCTCAGTGGTTCCCGCTAATGGGGCCAATGGGCCATCGTTGGGCAGCACCACTTCATCATTCTGGAACAAGAGCCAAAGTGCCGAGCCAGATGCAGGGGCACTTGGGGGATATACACGTTGAAAACGGGATGTCATCCGCAGCGTACTCCTCTCAACAGCCATATACCATCAATATCTTCCAAGAAATTACTTTATAAACCAAAATATATTTATATTAAAACGAACGACACATTCTACTACACTTATGTATATATCCCATCTCGATATTTAAATAGCCCAAAAACTGCGTTAATAGCCGTAACGTTGAAGATATTCCAGCGGTTCATAAACAGAACTCACCAAAGCTGCCAGCATTTGGAAGAGACCACTCGTTATGAGTGGTCTCGTTGTTTTGCGTTATTAGTCGCATAAACGCGAACGTAGTTGCTCGATCTCCTGCTCGGTCAAGCCGTATGTGCGCAGGAACGCCAATGGGCCATCGTATTTTTCATCGAGGTGCGCGAGCATCATCCGCATCGCCTCGGCGGGCGAGCCGAGTTGCTGGCGTAGCATTGCTTGGCGCTCGGGGTCGCCCTCGAAGCGAGCGATGATCTGCTCGTACAAGGGCTGCAGGTAGTTATCGCTCTGGGCATAATCCTCGATGATCGTCTCGTGATCGACGCCCGCCACAGCCAGCAACAGCGCCACAATCACCCCTGTGCGATCCTTGCCCGCGAAGCAGTGCACCAACACGCCACCCTCGTCGGCAGCGGCGACCGTCTTGATGACTTCGGTGATCTGCTGCGGGAAGTGCTCCAGCATGATGATGTACATTTCACCAGTGTGGCGGATCTGCTCAATGCGGGCCAATGCTTCGAGGTTGGCCTCATCGAACAGCGACATGTGAAAATAGCGAGGCTGGCCCGGCTCCACAACCTCCACATCGAATGGATTCGGCTCCATCCTGACCTCGGTGGGTGAGCGCAGATCGATCACGGTGCGCACGCCATGCGCAACTAGCGCCGCACGACCGTTGTCGTTCAAGCGGCACAGGTTGTCGGCGCGCACCAGCGCACCCCAACGCAGCCGAGAGCCGTGTTTGGTTGGGTAGCCGCCAAGTTCACGCGCGTTGTAGCAGTGATCCCAAGGTAAGTGGCGAGATGCAAGTTCCATGTAGTGTTTGTTCCTTTCCTCAGTTCGTCTACCTGCTTGTATCGACCTTGGCGTTACCTCCGCCCGAACGGCCCGAACACGTAGGTGTCAGCGAAGCAAACGAGACGAATATTCGGCGTGAGTATAGCAGGTAGGCATCGGTTGATGCAAACATGTTCAGACGATTATTCGTCCATCTAGGTCGCAGGGGGTGACATCCACAGATTTCACAGATTTCACAGATTGATACATTGAAAGTATTGAACATCTCGATGTTCAACGAGAAGCGCGGCCCGTGGCTTCAGAAACTGGCACTTGAAAGGGACGTGTAGAACGAACCCAGGCGCTCAAGGTTGAACAAGGCAGGGAGATTCTTCACTTCGCCTAACGGCTCGTTCAGAATGACTCTGATCACGTTATGTACTACTACTCAGAAACGAGCGCTTGAAAGGGTCGTATAGAATGAACCCAGACGCCCAAGACTGAACGAGACAGGGAGATTCTTCACTTCGTGCTGCGCACTCGTTCAGAATGACCAACATCGCTACCTCACCGATTCACCGAGTCACCGAGTCACGAACGTCATTGAAGAAACCTCATCCGCCTCAGAATCGTTCTCCAAACAGTGGTATGTTGTAGTACGTATCAACAGCTAACAGGCGGCGCATGAAAACGAATCAACTCCTTGCCCCTTGGAAGGGCGACAAACGCTACACCGACATGGCCAAGCGAGCCAACGCGCTCAAGAAGAGCGGCCAGAGCGCCGAGCAGATCGTGGCGGCGATCACTGCCGAGTTCGGGGCGCCCCAAGAACTCGCCCGCCTGCGCGACGAGCCGCAGCCCTACCGCGTCTACGGCACGGTCGGCGAAGATATCGAGCAGAGCGCCGTGGCACAACTGGAGCTCGCGCTGCGCCTGCCGATCGCCGAGCGGGGCGCGCTGATGCCCGATGCCCACCCAGGCTACGCCCTGCCGATCGGCGGCGTCTTTGCCGCGCATCGCGCCGTGGCCCCCGCAATGGTCGGCGTCGATATCGGCTGCCGCATGCACCTCACGATCTTCGACATACCACCCGACGAGCTACTGCAACGCCGCGACGAACTGTTCGCCGATCTGCAAGCCGTCACGGTATTCGGCGCGGGCCAACAGCGCAAGCGCCCCGCCGACCACCCCATCCTCGACGCCGAGCACTGGAACATCACCAGCCAAACGCGCGGCCTCCGCCAGAAAGCCGTGGGGCAACTGGGCACCAGCGGCAGCGGCAACCACTTCGCCGAACTCGTCGTGGGCGAGATGCTCGACGATACGCCGCTCAAGGGCGTACCCAAGCGCTTTAGCGGCCTGCTCACCCACAGCGGCTCGCGGGGCATCGGCTTCGCGATCGCGCAAGCCTACATCCGCCTCGCCGCGCAAGAGACCGCCCAACGAGCCAAAGCGCCCAAACTCTACGAATGGCTCGATCTCGACAAGGAATCTAGCCAGGAATACTGGGCCGCCATGCAGCTGGCAGGCGCGTTCGCCCAAGCCTGCCACGAAGTCATTCACGAAGCCTTCGAGCGCCGCGCTGGCCTGAACGCGCTCACCGTCGTGCAGAACCACCACAACTTCGCCTGGCAGCACGGCGACCTGATCATCCACCGCAAAGGCGCCACTCCCGCCGAATCCGGCACGCTCGGCGTGATCCCGGGCAGCATGGGCAGCGCGTCGTACATCGTCGAGGGCTTGGGCGAAGAAGCAGCGCTGTGGAGCGCCTCACACGGTGCCGGACGACAGGGCAGCCGTGCCGCCGCTCGCAACAGCATCAGCATGCGCGACGTACGGGCCTGGCTCAAAGCCCAGGATGTGCTGGTCGAAGGGCTGAGCGTGGACGAATCGCCGCAGGCCTACAAAGACATCGAACACGTCATACGCATCCAAGTCGAAGCTGGCCTGGTGCGACCACTCGCCCGCATGCGGCCCGTCGCCGTGATTATGTCGGGCGAACCAGGCGACGAGTGACCCAACAGCCCATGCTATACTTTCGCCAGAACCGTTCAGGCGAAAGGAGACATTATGACAACTACCGTTCAGTGGCTGTTGTTCACCAGCACAGTCCTTGCAGATAACCCCTTGGGCGACCCCGTCACTCGCATCACGCCCGTGGTGCTGCCGCCCGACTACGACGCCAACAGCAGCCGCCGCTACCCGGTGCTCTACGGGCTCACCGGCTACACCGGGCGCGGAGCCGCAATGCTCAACTCGCGGCCTTGGGGCCAAAACCTGCAAGATCGGCTGAATCGGCTGTACAGCGAGGGGATGCCACACGCCATCTTCGTATTGCCAGACTGCTTCACCGCCTTCGGCGGCAGCCAGTACGTCAACTCCAGCGCCGTGGGCAACTACGAGGATTACCTGGTGCGCGAGATCGTGCCGTGGATCGATAGCCAGTTCCGCACCATTCCGCATGCCGGCGGGCGCGGCGTATTCGGCAAATCGAGCGGGGGCTACGGCGCGATAATGATGGGCATGCGCCACCCCGACGTGTTCAGCGCGGTCGCCGATCACAGTGGCGACGCCGTGTTCGAGCTCGGCTACAAGCCCGATTTCCCCAAGACCGCCAACGCGATCAACGCCGCTGGCGGCCTAGAGAAGTGGTGGGAGAGCTTCAAGGCCAAAACCAAAAAGCGCCACAGCGACATCGAAGTGATGAACATCATCGCTATGGCGGCCTGCTACTCGCCCAATCCCAACGCACCGCTGGGCCTCGACCTACCGTTCGACCCCTACACCTGCGAGATCATCCCCGAGGTCTGGGAGCGCTGGCTGGCCTTCGACCCCTACGAGCTCGTCGAGCGCTACGCCGACGCGCTGCGCTCGCTGCGGCTGCTGTTCATCGACTGCGGCAACCGCGACGAGTTCAACCTGCACTTCAGCGCTCGTCGCCTGGTGCGCAAGCTGCAAGCGCTCAACATCCCGCACATCTACGAGGAGTTCGACGACGGGCACATGGAGATCGACTACCGCTACGACGTCTCGCTGCCCAAACTGCTCGCCGTGCTCGATCAGGGCTAGCACCGCACCTACTCGAACAGATCGGCCTTGAGCTTCGCCAGGGCCAACTCAGCCGCCGCCCGCCCGTGCGCCTCAAGCGCCTCGGCCTGACCGAACTCCCAGGGCAAGAAATTGCCGATCGCGGGCAACAAATAACAATCGATCGTCGCCGGATCGGGGTGATTCGAGCGGCTCCACAAACTACCCGCCGTCAGCAGCAGCTCAAACATATTGCTTGGGCGCTGCTGCCCGGTGGGCGGCGGAAACAGATCGACGGCGATCACATAATCGGCGCCCAACTCGCGCGCCAAACTTACCGGCAGATTATCGATCACCCCGCCATCGATCAACAGCCTGCCATCCAACTCCACAGGCGGGAACAGCCCCGGGATGGCCGCACTCGCGCACAAAGCGCGGGGCAACGGGCCGTGCTGCAACACCACCCGCTCGCCACTCAACACATCGCACGCCACCGCCGCAAAAGGCTTCTGCAACTGCTCGAACGTCTCGACCGGCAGATTCGTGCGCAGAAACTCCTCGAACGGCTCGATATTCAGCAGGCTCAAGCGATTCCCCCAGGTGGGGCGGCCCAAACGCAGCCAACTCACCGTACGAAACAAGCGGCTGATCTCGGACACTGGCATGCCCGACGCGTACGCCGCCCCGATCACCGCGCCGACACTGGTGCCCACCACCACCTCCGGCACGATGCCCTCGCGCTCCAACACCTGCAACACACCGATATGCGCCGCACCGCGCACCGCACCGCCGCTCAAGGCCAGACCAATCCGCTTAGGCCGCCGCCCGAACACTTTCCAAAGCTGCATACCATCCCTATCGTATCGACGTACCACACGAGAAAACTGGCCACCGAGCACAACCTCAGTGGCCAGCACCAAACATCCAATCAAAACGCTGCGTACACAGGCTTAGTCGCGCCGACCGCCCAAAATACGCAGCAGCAACAAGAACAGGTTGATGAAATCGAGATACAGCATCAGCGCGCCGATAATCGCAACACGCCGCGCCGTCTGATCATCGCGAGCCTGCATACTCATTATCTTAATCTTCTGCGTATCCCAGGCCGTCAAGCCGATAAAGATCGCGATACCGGCATAGGTCAGCACCCAATACAGCACCGAGTTCGCCCAGAAGATATTGATCACCGAACCGATCAAGAAGCCGATCAGGCCCATCACCAAAAAGCTGCCCATCGACGAAAGATCGCGCTTTGTGGTGTAGCCGTATAGGCTCATCGCGCCGAACGTGCCCGCCGTGGCGAAGAACGTCATCGCGATCGACTCCCGCGTGTAGACCAGGAAAATCATCGAGAACGTCAAGCCGTTCAGCACCGCGTAGAACAGGAACAAACCCGTCGCTACGGCGGGAGCCAGCCGCCCGATCGCAGCGCTCAACCCGAACACCATCACCACCTGCGCAATCAGCAGCACCCAGATCATAAACGGATTGCCGAACAGCAGGCTCAGCATCGCAGCGGAATTGGCGGTATACGCCGCAACCGCGCCCGTCACCAGCAAGCCCGCCGTCATCCAGGCGTAGACCTGCTGCATAATACTGCCTTGGCGCAACTGCGCATCGGCGCTTAACAAAGGCGTTGAACCAAACGACATAGCATCCTCCTCTTTTTTTCCCGTTCCACCAAAACGCTCGTACTCCAACACCTGTATCATACCAAATTTTCACCAACCTATGCATTAGAGCAATATAAAACGATCTCTCCAGAAATGCTGATATTGTTTGGGAAAGAAAAGGCCGCCAGCGCCCCAACCCCCGTCGCTACGGGCGAACAACGTCGTGTACAACGTGTGCGCGCTCGGACAGGTATGGCGCTACGCGCCACAACGCGCGCACCCGCTGTAGTCGCGGCCCACATCGCCTGCACAATGCCAATCACAGCCGACGCGCCGCCGCCGCCAACCGCCGAATGCCCTCCTCGATCTCGGGCTGGGCCTGCGTGGCGAAGTTCAGCCGCAAAAAGCGCTCGCCCTCCGACGGGCGGGGGAAGAAACGCGAGCCCACCGCGTAGCGCACGCCGGACTCCAAGGCTAGCGGCTGCAGCGCCACCGCCGAAAGCGGCTCGGGCAGGCGCACCCACATAAACAGCCCGCCCTGCGGCGTCAGCACCTGCGTGCCGGGAGGCAGCCAACGCTCGATCGCCTGCAACATCGCATCGCGGCGCTTGCGATAGATCTGGCTCGAACGCACGATGTGCGCCTGATAACGCCCCACCGTCATATACACCTCCAGCGCCCGCTGCGTAAGCGTGGAGGTCGCCAGATCGTAGACCCGCTTGAGATGCACCAACCGCTCGAAGATCGGCCCCTCGGCCACCAAATAGCCGATCCGCAGCCCGGGCATCAGCACCTTCGAGAACGTGCCGACGTAGATCACCCGTCCACCCGGATCGAGCGCCTTGAGCGCGGGCTGCACGCGACCATCGTAGCGCAGGTCGCCCACGAAATCATCTTCCAAAATTGGGATGTTGTAGCGATCAGCCAGCGCGATCAGTTGGTGGCGCCGCGCCGTGCTCATACAGACGCCACTGGGGTTTTGGAAGTTCGGGATGGTGTAGATCAATCGGGGGTGCTGCTGCTGCAACAGCGGCTCCAACTGCTCGACCTGCATGCCCCAAGCATCGGTCGGACAACCGATCACCTTCACGTTGAGCGAGCGGAATAGCTCCAGCGCCACATCGTAGGTTGGCTGCTCGACCAGCACCGCATCGCCAGGGCGCAGCAGCACCTGCGCGATCAGCGCCAACGCCTGCTGCGAGCCAGTCGTGATCAGCACCGTGTCGGCGCTCGTGCGCAAGCCCTGGCTCGCCAGCACATGCGCGATGGTGGCGCGCAACGGCTCGTAGCCCTGCGGATCGCCGAAGCTGAACGCCGCTGTGCCATCGCGCCGGATCACCTCGCGGATGGCGCGCTGAAACTCGTTCGCCGGAAAGTGGCGCGGGTCGCCGAACCCCGTGAACGAGATCGGGTTCGGGTGCACATTGAGCGGCTCCTGCGCGGGCGCCTGCGGCTGCGATTGCTCGGAGGCGAACTCCAATTGCCAAAGCGGCCAGCCGTTCTGGCCCACCGCGCCGGGTTGCGCGAACTGCGTCGCTGGCGCCGCCACAAAGGTGCCGCTGCCCGTGCGCCGCAGCACCAAGCCATCGGCCTCCAACATCGCGTAGGCGTTCTCCACCGTCACCCGGCTGATGCCCAGGTCTTGCGCGAACTGCCGAGCGGCGGGCAGACGCGTGTCGGGCGCGAGCAAGCCCGATTCAATGCTCTGCCGCAGGTACTGTTCGAGTTGCACATAGATCGGCGTGTCGCTCTCGCGATCGATCGGGATACGCATCCATCCACCTCCTCACCAAATGGCATGGTAAGTATAGCAGATTCTGCCGCATTTTCGCCGATTTTGTACATAAAATTGCCAATTGGCCTTATCAAAAGTAGGGTGAATTGGCTCTATCAAGCATACCAATATTCGTCTACCATGCGGTTAAACATATGCAAACAAGGAGCGCGCAATGAAAAAACGACCGTTCGGCGATACAGGTATGCAGGTGAGCGTGGTGGGCTTGGGGGCCTGGCAACTGGCCAATCAGCAGGACTGGAACCTGACGGACACCAGCGAAGCGCTGCGGATCGTGCATGCGGCGCTCGACGCAGGCTGCAACTTCTTCGACACCGCACCCGGCTACGGCGGCGGCCAAAGCGAGACGCTCCTGGGCGAGGGGCTGCGTGGCGCACGAGATCGCGTGATTATCTGCACCAAATTCAGCTATCACGACGAGAACGGCGACAGCTTCGACACAAAGTACATTCGCCCCGTCCTCGAAGGGAGCCTGCGTCGCCTGCAAACCGATTATGTCGATATCCTGCTGATGCACAACCCGCCCCGCGAACTGATGGATGGGCGCGTTGCGGATCAGTACGAAGAACTCGAACGCCTCAAACAGGCTGGTCTCATCCGCGAATATGGCATTTCGCTGGATTGGCGCGAAGAACTCGAACTGATGATGGAGACCACCAAAAGCAAGGCCGCCGAGGTGATGTACAACGCGCTCTATCAAGAGCCACGAGGCGCCTTCAACGCCGCCTACGAGCGCGGGGTGGGCCTGATCGTCAAAGTGCCGCTCGATTCGGGCTGGCTCTCGGGGCGCTACCGCAAGGACACGCATTTCAACGACATTCGCAACCGCTGGCCGCCCGAAGTCGTCGCTCGGCGAGCCGCACTGGTGGAGAAATTCGCCGAACTGATCCCGCCCGGCGTCTCGCTCACCCATGCGGCGCTGCAGTACACCCTCGCGCATCCGGCGATCAGCACCACCATCCCCGGTGCGAAGTCGGTGGAGCAGGCGCTCGACAACTTCGCCGCCGCCCAAGGCGAACTCCCACCCGAAGTCGTTCAGGCGATCGACGAGCTGTGGGAGCGCGAGATCGCCCACGATCCGCTGCCCTGGTGATGCCAACCACCACTGTGGGGTGAATCTTCTGCGGGAAGATTCACCCCACCTTTGCTGCAGCCTGTACGAAAGCGCATCCTTTCTCGGCAAAGCGTAGTACAATTTGAGGAGCACATCAATATGCGCAATGTATCCTCCACACCAGAAAGAGATGCGTATGCCCGCCCCTCAACAGCATTGCCCCCACTGTCGACAGCCTGCGCAAGCCGATCATGCTGAGTGCGGATGCGGCTGTGGCTGCAATACATCACACACCATCACGCTCCACGATACCCTCACCACACGCGATGCGAAGAGCCAGGATATGACCAGGCTATTCGACGAACTGAGCGACCAGACCACGCTGATCCACCAGATCCAAGTGCAGATTATGCGCAAGGTCTTCACCTATGTCTTATCGGTCGCTGGGGCGATTGCGCTGCTGATCGCGGGTGCGGCCTGGTTCACCAAATCCGTCGGCTTGTGGTAAACAGCCGACCCCCTGCCAGAGCAGAGGGTCGAACATACTCACGAGGGTGTATCAGGGCGCTACAGCATCAGGAAGTTGTAGCTGTACAGGAAGGTCGCGTGGGCCAGCGACGCCGCCAGCAACAGCAGCGAGAACAGCTTGTACATCACGCTCGGCACGCTGCGCCAGGTCCGCACGATGCGGAACAGCAGCCACGCGCCAATCAGCCCGAACAGCCAGAACAGCAGGAACTGCACAGTCAGCGTCTCCATAAACAGGAACGGATTGCTGCCCAGGCGTATCACCAGCACCGCCACGTTCGCCATGCTGAGCACACCCACCAGCGACAAGCCCGTCAGCAGGCGCACAGGTGTTGAGGCTGGCTGCCGCCGCCAGAGACTGCGCACCCACAGCGCCGTGCCCACCAGCAGGCCCAGCACAAAGGTGATCAGCACGCTGCCCTGCACCACCTGATTAAAGAGCGTCGTGCTGCTCAGCGAGCGCTGCAACTCGTCGCTGATGATGCCGTACGACAGCCCCTGCACGCGTCCCTGCGCATCGGTCTTGAAGAACAGGCGGCTGGTGTCCCACCCGGCGAAGTCGAGCATTGCGCCGTCGGGCGTGCTGCGCTCGTAGAGGTACGGCGCAGTCTCAACGTAGCGGCGGTCGATGCCCATCGACGGGATCTGCACTTGGATGCTGCCATCGGCGTTGGCGCGCACCACCGTCTCGGAATCGGTCAGGACGAACAGCGCCTTCAGCACCGTCGAGTCCACCATGCGAGCCGATTGGTAATGCCCCGCCACCTCGGCGCTGTGGTTCAGATCGGGTGCGGCGCTCGGCTGCGTGTAGGTGCTGCCGATCAGCGTTTCGAGCAGGGCGATGCGCAGGCCCGCCATTTCGCTCGCCATATTAGTCAGCGTCACGATGCCGAAGCGCTCCTCGGGCACGATCGAGAGCAATGCCGTGAATGCGTCGGTGTTGCCGCCGTGCTCCAGCACGCGATGCCCTCCCGCGAAGCGCTCCCAGAAACCGTGGGCCACACCCGGCATCTGCGGGTGATGCGTGAACGACACTTGCTGCATCGTCTGTAAGGTGCTGGGGTTCGCGAACAGCGTGTAGGGCGCGCTGCCGTCGACGTTCATATGGGCGATCATAAAGTGCGCCATGTCGGTGGCGGTCGAGGTCATCGAGCCAGCCGGGATGTCGTTGATGTAGGTGTTCGGCAGCGCCTGCCAGCCCTCTGGCCCCTGCGCGTAGCCCGTCGCGCGGTGCTCTATGACACCGGGAATCTGGTCGTAGCGGGGATCGAAATAGGAGTGCTCCATCCCGAGCGGCGCGAAGATGTGGGTCTGCACATACTGCTCGAACGGCACACCCGAGACGCGCTGCACGATCAGGCCCGCCAGGCTGGTGCCGAAATTGGAATAGGCGATGGTCGTGCCAGGGCGATAGATCTGCTGCGGTTGACGTCCCGGCCCCAGAAACGTCTCAAGCGGCAGCAGATCGTCGGAATTGGAGACCATCAGGCCTTCAACGCGCTCCTCGAAGCCCGCCATATGGTTCATCAAATGCAGCAGCGTGATCGGCTCCTCGAAGCGCAAGGTCTGCAAATAGTCCGTTGGCAAGTAGTCGCGGATGTCGCGGTTGAGGTCGAGCTTGCCCTGCTCCACCAACTGCATCACGGCGGTCCAGGTGAACAGCTTCGAGACCGAGCCAGGCTCCATGTAGGTCGTAGCAGGATCGATCGGCGTCTGGCGCTCGATATTCGCGTAGCCGTAACCCTTTGCGAACACGATCCGCCCATCCTTCACGATCGCAACCGCAGCGCCCGGCACTTGCTCGCCGATGTAGCGGCTCATCACCTCATCGACCTGCGCCTCCAATTGCGAGAGCGGAACACCCGACGGCGTGCTCGGCTCGGCGGCGCCCACCAACTGCGGGAAGCCGACCAGCAGCACCATCACCAACAAGATTCGCCACAATATCGCTTTCATCATACCCTCCGTTATCTTTTAGGCGATGTGTATCGCTCATTTCAAGAACCTACAGAGAGTGTATCAAGCGCTTCTTTCGTTTTTATCTCGTATTTCTTACGCGTTTCTTACGCTACAATACGTTACAGCCGCATTTACTCGCTGGCCCGAAAGGAAAACGACCGTGGAGCCAACGATCCTCCTTATTGAAGATGATATTGAAATCAGCACGATGGTGACGAATCACCTGCAACAAGAGCAGATGCGGGTGATTCAGGCGTTCGATGGCCAAAGCGCCATCACAAGCTTCCAAAAACACACCATCGACCTCGTGTTGCTCGATGTGATGCTGCCCAAACGCAACGGCCTCGATGTGCTGGCGCACCTGCGGCAGACCAGCACGGTGCCGATCCTGATTATGTCGGCGAAGGGCAGTGAGGTGGACAAAGCGCTGGGCCTGGGGCTAGGGGCCGACGACTACATCGCCAAGCCGTTCTCGCTGATCGAGTTGACGGCGCGGGTGCGGGCCGCCATCCGCCGCTCGACGCAGTACGCCCAACCGCCCGCCAACCAATCCCCAACGGTCGTGATCGGCGATCTGGAGGTGGATGTCGATAACTTTGTGGTCCGCAAACAGGGCCAATTGCTGAAGCTCACCGCCAAGGAGTTTCAGATCCTCAAGCTGTTCGTTACGCATCCGCAGCGGGTGTTCACCAAGGCGCAGATCTATCAATTGGTGTGGGGCGACGATTATTTCGGCGATGACAACGCGCTGAATGTGCATATTCGGCGGCTCCGTGAGAAGATCGAGGACGACCCCGCCAATCCGCGCTACATCCAGACGCTCTGGGGCATCGGCTACAAACTGGGCACGATCGAATGATGAGCTATCTGCTGATCGCTGCGCTTGCGCTGAGCCTGGGTGTGTTGGCGTACCGCCATTACCGCCTGCGGGCCGCACTGCGCGATGTGGCCGAGCAACTGGAAGCGGCCCGCGCGCCACAAGCCCCTGCGCAACTGCTCTACCCCACCGATTCGCCCGAACTGCAAGCCCTGCTGGCGAGCATCAATCAGGCGTTGCACGATCTGCAGCAGGTGCGCGCTGAGAATCGCCGCAATGAGCTGAGCATGCGCCAAATGTTCTCGCATATCTCGCACGACCTCAAGACGCCGCTGACCGTGATTTTGGGCTACCTGGAGACGTTGGCGCAGCAGCCAAACCTGAGCGCCGAGCAGCGCGCCGAATTGCAACAGCAAGTGCATCGCAAAGGGCAGGAACTTGTGCGCCTGCTGAACAACTTCTTTGAGTTGGCGATGCTGGAGGCCGGCGATCGCGAAGTGCCGCTCGCGCCCGTGCTGCTGAACGAGGTGTGCGCCCAGAAACTGCTCAGCTACTATGAGTTTCTGGAGCAGAACGCGATCCGCGCGGAGATCGACATCCCCGAACAGCCGCTGTACGCGCTGGCCAACACCGATGCGCTTGGCCGCGTGCTCGACAACCTGATCGCCAATGCGCTGCGCCACGGCGCCGACGGCGGGATGCTGGGGTTTCGGCTGCGCGCCGATGGACAGCACGTCGTGTGCGAGGTGATCGACCGAGGGCAGGGCATCGCCGAGCAGCATGGCGACCGCGTGTTCCAGCGGCTCGCCACGCTCGACGAGGCCCGCAGCGGCAGCAGCGGCTTGGGGCTCAGCATCAGCAAGCACCTGACCGAGTTGATGCACGGCACGCTCAGCTACCGCAGCCAACCTAATGTTGAGACGATCTTTACTGTGCGGCTGCCCCGCTACGAGGCCGATCGGCTGGTTGGCGTAAGAAACGCGTAAGGTTTTCGTTCGAAAAAAGCAAAGGCGAAGCACTATACTTTGAGACATCGGAATGACAGCGAGAACTCTACGCAACACTTTGTCATCTCGAACAAGCCGTCAGGCGCAGTGAGAGATCTCTGCGCGGCTTCATTGCTATACGATGCACACTCCGTTCGGAATGGCAGTGAAGCACAAAGTAAAACACTGTCATCTCGAACAAGCCGTCAGGCGCAGTGAGAGATCTCTACGAGGAAAACAATGCAATGAGATTCCTCTCTCCGTGCTGCGCACTCCGTTCGGAATGACTCTGAGGACGATTTGCTTCGTTACTTAAAAGCAATGAGAACATTGGATAACGAAATCATAGGCATACAATGACGATCTACGCCATCCAGACCGCTCGGCTCAGCAAGCGCTACGGCAACCAGCAGGTGCTCAGCAATGTATCGCTGCACGTGCGGCAGGGCGAAGTGTACGGGCTGCTTGGCGCCGCGAACGCGGGCAAAACCACCCTGCTGCGGGTGCTGACCGGATTGGTGCGACCTAGCAGCGGCGAGATCGCGCTGTTCGACCAGCCAATGCAGGGCCATGCGCCCGCGCTGCTCAAGCGCATCGGCGCACTGATCGGCACGCCGAACTTCTACGAGCATCTGAGCGTCGCCGAGAACCTCGACCTGCACGCGAACTACCTTGGCTACTACAATCGCAACGCGCTGAACGACAGTCTAGAGCGCTTCCGACTCGGCGATGTGCGCGATACGCCCGTACGCAAACTGGCGCTCGACCAGAAGCAACGCCTGGCGCTGGCCCGCGCGACGTTCACGCAACCCGAACTGCTGCTGCTCGATCAGCCCGTCAACGGCCTCGATCCGTTTGGGATTCGTGATCTGCGCCAGTTGCTGCGGCAGTTGAACCAAGAGTTCGGCACGACGATCCTACTGGCTGGGCATCTGCTCAACGAGATCGAGCAGCTCGCCGATACGATTGGGGTGCTGAAAAACGGCGCGCTGATCGAGGAGGTGGCGCTGGATACGCTGCGCAGCGCGCCGACCGTCTACATCGAGATCGTGACGAGCGAGCCGAGCCGTGCTTGCTTTGTGTTGGAGCAGCAGCTCGCGATACGGCAGTTTCGGCTGCACGATGAGAAGCGCCTGCGTATTTACGACACCGAGCGCGACGCCAACCAAATTCTGCGAGCGCTGGTGCTCCAGGATATTCCGATAGAGCTGTTTCAGCAGCGCACACAGACGCTGGAGGAGTACATTCTTCAGCTATCACACGAGGGGAGGCGTGATGCTGCGGTTGATGCAGCTTGAAATGCGCAAGACGCGGGTGTGGCGCTCGGCCCTGGTGGTGATCATGATCCAGGTGCTGTTGGCATTGCAAATGTTGGTGGCGTTCCTGACGGCTCCCGTGCTGGAGTTCCCGATCTCGCAGCCCGATCTGTTGTTTGTGGTGATGCTGAGTATCAGCAAACTGGTCGTGATGATCTACGGGGCGGTGCTGCTGAACTGGGTTGTGCTGCGCGAGTACACCGAGGGGACGATCGGGCAGTTGTTCCTGTACCCGAGCGGTCGGCGAGCGGTGCTCAGCGCGAAGCTGTTGCTGATCGGCGTGACGGTCGGCGTGACGATGATACTGGGCATGGCGTTGGCAGGCTACGCGGTGCTGGCGCTCGATGCGGTGATCACGTTTCTGCCGAGCCGCGTGTCGCCCTCGCAGATCAGCAAGTACGCTGTTCAGATGCTGTTCCACGTGGTGACGACGGTGTTGATGAGTTTCATCCCGCTGGTGGTGGGGTTGCTGCGCAAGTCGCAGGGCGCGCTGCTGTTGTCGGCGATTGTGTTGGCGCTGGTGGTGAACAGCAACAACGATGGGTATAGTTTGGCGACGGAGCCGCGCGTGCAGACTGCGCTGGCCTTGTGCGGGCTGTTGGTGATCGGCTATACGCTTGGGTGGGTGGCCCAGCAAGATGTGACCGACTAGGGCCAGAGGCGAGACACCACACTGCTGTAGTTACCTGTAGCCCTGCGCCCGTCGCGCTGGATGGCACTCCAAAGCCCGGAGCATAACCACGGGCGCAGCCTCAGAGGTTGCGCCTTTTTGCGTCAGCAGAATCACCCACATTGCACACAGAACTGGTATAATCGCGCAAATTCGCTTCCAACGGAGACAGTCGTGAGTGACAACACCCTTGTTCAACGGCGGTTCCTAACGACCGTCAGCTATACGATTGCCGAGAATGGCGTACAGATCGATGAGCGCGGTTTCCGCGAGCAGACCAGTTATTTTCAGGCGTTCGAAGATATCCCCAGTCAGCCGTTTCGCCTGCATCACTTCCAAAGAACTGGTATCATGCTGAGCGTATTCTGTATTTTTCTCGCGGTAGTGCTGCTGGTGGGCTTGATCAATACTGGCGAGCTCGATCTGTTGAGCGCGCTGTTTGCGATTGCGTTCGGCGGTGTTCCAACGCTGCTGACGTGGCTGACGCGCAGGGATGTGGCGGGCTTCGGGAAAAAGGGCGACATGTTTGTGCTGCACGGCAGCCTCCCTTCGCGCCAGGAAGTCAACGCGTTTCTGGAGCGGCTTCACCAAGCCAAAATCGCGTATCTGCGCCGCACGTACTTCGAGACAAGCGATAGTGACGGAGTGGAGCACCAGCACGTGCTGCTTTGGCTTCACAACTTGGGTGCTATCTCGGATGCTGAGTTGCAGGCGCACGGGGTGGCGCTTCCGAAACAAGAGGAATGATGTTTTACATTGGTTGTGCGATCTGGGGATACAAGGCCTGGGTCGGTGATCTGTTCCCGCCGGGCAGCAAGAGCGCCGATTTTCTGTCGCTCTACAGTCGGCGTTTGACGTGCGTGGAGGGCAACACAACGTTCTACGCCATCCCGAAGCCCGATGTGGTGGCGCGCTGGGCCGCCGAGACGCCCGAGGAGTTCCGCTTCTGCCTCAAGTTGCCCCGCGATATCAGCCACAGCGGGCCGTTGGTGAACCAGATCCCGGCGACTCACGATTTTGTGGCGCGGATGTCGGGGCTGGGCAAGCGGTTGGGGCCGTTCTTTTTGCAGTTGCCGCCCGCGTATCGCCCGCACTGGATCGCCGATTTGGAGCGTTGGATCGCGGCGTGGCCCAGCGAGTACCAACTTTCGATCGAGGTGCGCCACGAGGAGTGGTACACCGAGCCGGGCGAGACGGCGCTGATGGAGTTGCTGGAGCGCTACGGCGTGGGGCGCGTGCTAATGGACGTGCGCCCGTTGCGCCACGGCCCCGTGCCCGGCGACGACGCTGATATTCCCGAGAACCGCAATAAGAAGCCCGATGTGCCGTTGCACCCGTTGCGCAGCGGCGATACGGCGTTTGTGCGCTACATCGGGCACCCGCACGCGCCGCTCAACGACGAACTGCTCGATGAGTGGGCGGTGCGCGTGGCGCAGTGGCTCCGCGAGGGGACGACGGTGTACTTCTTCTTGCACTGCCCGGTGGAGGAGCGCTCACCCGCGCTGTGCCGCAACTTCTACGCGCGATTGGAGCGCCAGATCAGCCTGCCGCCGCTGCCGTGGAATACGATCGATAATGGCTTGCAGCAGGCGACGTTGTTTTAGAAATTCATTTATGTAAAGTATAACAATAAAGCGTCAGCAATGGCGCTTTGTTGTTTGGGATGAAGACAGTTTCGCTGGAGACAGAGCTATACAATTGTTGGTGATGTATTTTCGAATAGAAAATATAATATCAACAATGGACCTGTTTACTTCGATAGGGAAATGGCTATATGTCATACGATGCACTCAAACGACTCACGGCAACCTTTTCTGTCCAAGATATTATGACCCCTACCGAACAGCTTCAGCGTGCGGATACACTAAACGATGCATTATACCTCTTACACGAATATGATGTTGTACCTTACCCACGCTCCGATAAAATTCTTGGGTTCTTCCAACGCGGAAATTCTGCAAGATATGTCATCGAACCAGCACATTTGATAAGCAACAGTACAAATCTGGCAGCATTACCCAAGTTACTATGTCAGCAACCCTTCTTCTTTGTCATTTCAGGCAATGAGGTTATCGGTTATATTCACTATTCAGATTTGAATAAGCCGATAACAAAAGTGCCCTTCTTCGCGATGTTCCAACTCATCGAGCGAACGTTCTGGGATAAAATGACGCATCGCATTTCGGAAAAGGATTTGAAGATTTTGTTTTCCGGCGAAGCGTCCAAACTTATCCAAAAGAAGGAAAATGCCGCGACTCGAAATACAGATATTGGTTGGACAGGTGTCTTTTCTTTCCCCTATATCCTTCGTCTGGCTAGGCATTATGGACTAGCTCAAGTTACCGATAATGAAATCAAGCTCCTTAAAGAGACTCGCAATCGTATAGCTCATTCTGATCAGAACTTAGTGTCATCATTTGATGATGTGAGTAAGTTGGCTGAAGCTGTTGATATATTCCAACATATCATCAAGAGATTATTTGACCGATAGCGTACCCAATCAATAGCAACGTTTCTAGCCTGTCATAAGGTTCCTAATGCAGTAAAAAGCACTTGACAGGCCAACATCAATCGCGATGACAGAGCTCTTCGCTGAGTTCCATCGTCAGGTCGCTGAGATCCTTCACTTCGCCTGTCGGCTCGTTCAGGATGACTCTGCTTTTCGATGCCCCTAACATCACATTAACTCCTGCCCCTATCAACAGATCGATGCCACTTGCCACACCAATTTCAAACAAATTATCAAAAAGGGTTGACGAAACCCGCAGATTCTCGGTACTATAGCACAATGTAAGCGTCACCCCTATACTCTTGTACCTTGCACACTCCTCAAACTGAAGAAGGAGGCGCCATGTTCACCCGTCTGTCTCGGTCGGTAACAGTGGTTCTCTTGGTGTTGCTCGCACTTCCGCTTGCGAACGTAACACCGCTCTACAGCGCGCCAGGCACTCCGCCAGGCCCAACGCATAGTTCGGATCGGGTGGGAAATAGCGCCGTTCCCGAACGATGGATCATTCGCTTAACAAATCCGCCGTTAGCTCAAGCGCCAGGGATGATTGCCGAATATGCGACGATGGCGCTAGGCAATCAGGCGAGCGGGCGGCTGCAACTCGATAGCCCAGCAGCGCAGCAGTACCGCGCGCAGTTGCTTCAGCAGCAGAATGCAGTTTTCTCGGCGCTTCGCCGTTCGTTCCCATCTGCCAAACTCCACCGCAACTATCAGGTGGTGTTCAACGGCATTGCCGTGGCATTGCCCGGCGTCGCTAATCCAGAGGCGAAGTTGCGCGCCATCCCCGGCGTCGCAGCGGTGTATAAGGATCTCAGCTACGAACCGACAATGTTCGCGAGCATCCCGCAGATTGGGGCAGACCAATTGTGGGCGAGCCGACAGATCGGCGGCCAAAGCCGCGCTGGCGAAGGTGTCAAGATCGCGATCATCGACTCTGGTATTCAGCACACGCACCCCTTCTTCAACCCCGATGGGTTCACGTATCCGCCCGGCTTCCCCAAGGGTGAGGCTGCATTCACCACGCCAAAGGTGATCAGCGCACGGGCGTACTTCCGCCCCGACCTGCCACCGCTGCCGGGGAGTGAGACGCCGCTGCCCGGACCAGATGGTTCGAGCCACGGCACGCACGTGGCCGGTACTGCGGCGGGCGTCGCGAACACCACCGCCACCATCGGCGGCTTGGAGCAGACGATCTCGGGTGTGGCACCACGCGCCTACCTGATGAACTATAAAGTGTTCTACCAGAACGACTCGCCGTTTAGTGGTAGCGCGTTCACCGTCGAATTGATCGCAGCGCTCGAAGATGCGGTGGCCGATGGCGCCGATGTGATCAACAACAGTTGGGGTAGCCGCGCCGAAACCGAGCCGTTCGCCAATCCGCTCACGCTGGCGGCTGAAGCAGCCGTCGATGCTGGGGTGACGGTGATTTTCTCGGCGGGCAACGAAGGCCCGAACGAGAACACGGCAGGCTCGCCCGGCTACACCGATAAGGTGATCACGGTGGGCGCGGTCAGTTCACCCCGCACCATCGCTAGCGGTTTTGTCGATGTAGTTGCCCCAGAGGGCACGCCAGAAGTGCTGCGCGAACGCCCGTACGGCACCGCCACGTTCGGGCCGCCGATCGAAGACGAACTGTTCGGACCAGCACCCTACCTGCCGCTATCGGCGATCGGCCTATCGAGCCTCGCCTGTGAACCGGCTCCCGCAGGGGCGCTGGCTGGCCGAGTCGCGCTGATCGAACGAGGCGTCTGTCCCTTCAGTGCAAAGGTCTACAACGCCCAGTTGGGCGGAGCGATCGCCGCAATCATCTACAACTCTGAGGCTGGCGGCGAAGAATTGGTCACCATGGCGGCTAGCGATTATGCCGATGCTGTGACCATCCCTTCGATCTCGGTTGGTCGCTCGCTGGGCCTGGGCATGACCGATTGGTACGCTCAGCACGGCGAAGCGGCGCTGGTGCAGATCGACCCACGGGCGCGGGTGATCGACCAATCCGGCGATGTGATCACCTCGTTTAGCTCACGCGGGCCGACCTTCCAAGGCACGCTCAAGCCCGATGTGGTCGCTCCGGGCGAGAATATCTTGTCGTCGGGCTACGGCCCCGGCGCTGGCGAAGAGGCGCACAACTCCTACGGCATGGCTTCGGGCACGAGCATGGCCGCCCCGCATGTCACGGGCGCTGCTGCGCTGCTCAAACAGATCCACCCGAACTGGTCGCCAGCCGATATCAAATCTGCGCTGATGTCCACCGCAACGACGGACGTGTGGCTGGATGAAGATAAGACCGAGCCAGCGGGCGTGCTGGATCGCGGTGCTGGCCGCATCGACCTGACACGCGCCGCCAATCCGGGCCTGCTGTTCGATCGCCAATCGCTGTCGTTCGGCGAGGTGGTGTCGCCGCACTATCGTGTGCTCGCGGTACGCGCGCGCAATGTGTCGGGCACCCGCCAGACCTACACGCTGAGCGGGCGCACAACGGTCGGCGATTTCGGCATCACCGTATCGCCCCCCACGCTGACGCTGGCTCCCGGCGCGACAGGGCTGTTCGAGGTGGCGATCAACCTGCCGCCCGGCTCCGCACCGATCGATTACGAGGGCGTAGTGGAACTGCAAGGCGGCACGGGCACGTTGCACCTGCCGCTGTGGGCGCGCGCGCTTCCTGCCGAGCGCAACGCCAACAAGGTGCTCCTGATCGATAACGACGGCAGCAGCAGTTGGGGCTTCGACGATTACTCGGGCTACTACGGCAATGCGCTTGGCGCATTGGGCGTACCGTTCACGTATCTGGATATCGATGCGCTGGCTGGCGAGGAGCAGACTCTGCCATCGCTCAGCGAGTTGCAATCGTATGACATCATCCTGTGGTTCACGGGCGATAACTTCCTGCCGAACGGCAGCGCGACCGTGCCCACACCATTGACCGACACCGATCAAGACCTGCTGATCGCCTACCTGCAGAGCGGCGGCAGCCTGATCGCGACCGGGCAGGATCTGAGCGAGGCATCCGACATTAACAGAACGCCGCCCGACGATCCGCTGTTCTCCCGCTCGGATCTGTACCACTCCTACCTCGGCGCGCGCTTCGTGCAAGACAACGTGTTCGGCGATATGAGCCCTGCGGAACGCACGGTGACGGGCACGGCTGCGCAAATCTGGACCGCCGACATCGCGCTGGATCTCACACCGAGCAATGCGCCAAGCGACCAGACTGGTGCCAGCAACCAGGCGACCGTCGATGAAATGACGGTGATCGATATCGACCCGCGCACACCAGACGAGTACACCACGCCGATCTTCCGGGCAGCGAGCGTGAACGCGCGCGAGGCAGGAACCGTCGGCCTGAACCGCTCCGCCGAGCCGACGCTGGAGAATCCGTCGCTGGGTATCCCGTATCGCACCACGTTCCTCAGCTTCGGCCTCGAAGGCGTGCGCAACGACATGGGCACAACATCGCGCTTGGAGCTGTTGCAGCGCTTGCTCTACTGGCACGTCGATCGACCATCGGTGACGATCAGCGGCTCGGCTGAGGTGACGCAGGCCGGCCAAGAAGTGACGTTGACGGCCAACGCGCAATCGAACACGCCGACCACGTTCATCCGCTACCGCTGGGACTTCGGCGATGGCACGCCGATCTTCGAGACGGATCAGGCCACCGTGGTGCATCGGTACGCACAACCCGGCTCCTACCAGCCGCGCGTTGAGGTCACCAACACTTGGGGCCACAAGGCCATCTCCAGTGGCGTGAGCAGCGGGCAGACGAACGCCACCGCGCAAACCACAAACGCCGTTGGCAGCCGCACCTTCGCCGAGACGGGCCACACGCTGCAGGGCCGCTTCTTGGAGTACTGGGAAAGTAACGGTGGCTTGGCTGTGTTCGGCTTCCCGATCAGCGCGCAGGGCGGTACGCCCACCAGCCAGGTGTTCGAACGCACACGGCTCGAATACCACCCGCAGAACGCCGCACCCTACGACGTACTGCTGGGGCGATTGGGGGCCGAGGCGCTAGAGGCGCAGGGCCGCGATTGGCGCAGTTTCCCGACGGTGGAATCGGCACCGACCGACTGCCTCTACTTCGCCGAGACGGGCCATAGCCTGTGTGGCGCGTTCAAGGCGTACTGGGAATCGCACGGCCTCGAGTTCGACGGCAAGCCCGGCACGAGCTACGCCGAGAGCTTGGCGTTATTCGGCTTGCCGCTCAGCGAGCCGCAGATGGAGACCAACGCCGACGGAGCGACGGTGCTGACGCAGTGGTTCGAGCGCACCCGCTTCGAGTACCACCCCAATAACCCGGCAGCCTACCAAGTGCTGCTGGGCCGCTTGGGCGCGGAGGTCTACGGCGGCGTCGTGCAGTAGCACGATACGTGCAACGGAAACGGGCGGGGGCATTATACTGCTCCCGCCCGTCAAATGAGGCTCGGAATCACCCCGTCACCCAATCACCTTGTCATTAGAGATCGCGCCGATTGAACGACCACACCGCCAACAACAGCGCAACCACCATATAGATCACTGCGAAGATCACCATCGCATTGCTGGGCGGCGAGCTACTGTTGAACGGCGTCGGCACCGCGCGCAGCAACGGCGGCTGCATCAAATATGAAGCGCGCCGCCACAGCGCCTCCACGGGCAGCACGAGGCTGGTGATGATGCCGATATTGACAGCGGCCCGCGATTCCAACAGCGCGCCGATCTGCTCCACCCACGAGCCAATGAACGACAGGCCGTAGAGCATAAACAATAGCACGCCATTGGTGAGCGTGGAGAAGCGCGTGCCGCCCAACAGCGAGAGCGCCAACAACACCAACGCCTCCAGCAACAGCAGACTCAAGCCGCTCACTATGTTCGGTGGCTGATACCCAGAGATCAAGCGCACCAACAGCACCACCCCACCCGCGATCAGCGAGATGTACAGGCAGATCATCGCCGCGTAGCCGAGCCACTTGCCAATCACAATATGCCAGCGTCGGATCGGCTTGGTAACGAGCGTCTGAATAGTGTGCGTGCTGATCTCGCCCGCCACACTATCGGCGGAGGCGAAGATCGCCAGCATAATCGTGAGGAAGTGCGTCACGTACAGGCCAGCCAGCATCAGCATGCTGAATCCGATCTGCCGCTCCGATGTGCGAAGTCGAGGCGGTAGGCTATCGTTGATCAGCCATAAGCCCAGGCCGTAGATGCCCAGAAAGAGCACGCCCAAGCCTATCGCGAACAGCACCATGCGCCGCCGCCACGCCTCGTGAAATGTCAACCAAGTGATAGTCGCAATATGTCGCATGTCTGCCTCACTGCCCGCTGTCTTGCGTGCCGACCACTTCGAGGAACAGTTCTTCGAGCGTGTTGCGCAACGGCGTGAGCCCGTAGAGTTGCGCGCCGCTGCTCACGATGCGCGCGGCAATCTGCGGGATCTGCTGATCGCTGGGCAAGGTGATCACGAAGCGCTGCACATCGCCAGGGAGCGGTTCGAACTGCTCGGGCGTGCTGCTGCTGAGGTTGTACAGCTCATTCAAAAGCTCGGGCGTGGCCTGCCCGATCCGCACTTCGATGCGCGCGTGGCCCGCCTGCAACTGGTCGAGCGTGACGGTCTGCAACACCTCCCCCGCCCGAATGAACGAAACGCGGTCGCAGGTCGCCTCGACCTCACCGAGCAGGTGCGAGTTGAGGAACACGCTGATGCCGCGCGCCTTCAGTTCGTGGAGCAGGCGCCGCACCAGCATACGGCCAAATGGGTCGAGCGCCGAGGTCGGCTCGTCGAGGAACACCAACTCTGGTTCGTTGAGCAGCGCCTGGGCCAAGCCGATCCGCTGCAGCATGCCCTTGGAGAAGCCGCCGATCACATCGTTGGCGTGTTCGCTCAGGCCGACCAGTTCGAGCACTTCGGGGATGCGTCGGCGCAGGCGATCGACCTCCATGCCGTAGAGCCGCCCGTGCAGTTTGAGCAGTTCGGCAGCACGCATCCATTCGTGAAAGCGGAAGTGTTCGGGGAGAAAGCCGATCCGAGCCATGGCGGCGGCGTGACCGGGAGGGTGGCCGAGCACCCGTGCTTGGCCGCCGGTGGGGGCCACCAGGCCCAACAACATCTTGACAGAGGTGCTTTTGCCAGCGCCGTTTGGGCCGAGAAAACCGAAAATTTCGCCTTTGGGCACTTGCAGTGTTAAATCGGAGACAGCACGTTTGTGACCGAAGCTCTTTTGCAATGCTCGCGTTTCAATCACCAACTCGTTCATGAGGCGCTATTTTCTTTCAAACAGGATGAGGCTGGCGAACGACATGCCCGCCAGCCTCAAACGCAGTTAGCGTACCGATTCAGCGGCGGCGATCAGCGCCTCGACACTGGTATCGCCCACCAACACGTAGAGGTAGCCGTTGTCCTGCCAGTACAGCGTGCGGCCCGCCTCATCATCACCAAAGACCATACCCGTCTGCGAGCCGATCCGCACCTGCGAGAGTGAGGTGATATCGCTGGGGAACGGCAGCACCAAGGTGCTCGACCAGTCGATCTGCTCGCTGAACTGCGCCGCTTCCTCGGCGCTCAGGCCCAGCACACGCAACCCAGCCTCGCCAAGCTGTGCCAAGTCCACACCATCGGGCAGCGTCACATTCGGGCTTTGGGTCTGCAACAGGCTCAACTCAACATCGCCATCCTTGTAGGACTGCATCACCATCGCCTTGCTCTCCACCACGATCGGCGCGCTGCCCAGTTCGCTTGGCAGCGTCACATCGGTGATGCCGAGCAGGTCAAGCAGGTTCTGCGCGCCCTCCAGATTCACCTGGAAGCGCAGTTTTCGGCTATCCTGCACGAAGATTTGAGGCGTACCAGCGCCGTTGATCTGCGCGACAGAGAAGCCAGCCGCAGCGCTCGCCTCATCGATGCTGGCGACCTCTCGCGGCTCGGATGGCGTGCCGATCACCTCTGGCTCACCCACGAACAATGAGCTTGGGTCGATATTCAGGTCACGAAGCTCCTCAATGCGCTCGGTGCTGATCGGCACGAACACAATCTGCTGGACACGGAAGATTTGGAGCAGTTGATCGGCTGCGGCCCGCACTGGTGGGAGGGCCAACAGGCCCAACAGAACCACGAGAGTGGCTGCAGCAGCGAGCCAACCGCGACGTGGGCTCAACCATTGAGAACGTACCATTTCGAACCTCCTGAGTGGTTGTTTCGTTCTGTGAGAGGGCGCTGAAGCTGGCATCTGCACAGTGCTCCGCAAGCGCGCGAACGCGGCGTGTGGGTCGGGCAGCGGGCCAACATCCAGCAGACGAGCGACCTGCGCGGCCTGTTCGCGCAACTGGTTCAGTTGTTCACGGCATGCCTCACAGTGCGCAAGATGTGTCTCTACCTGACGCGTTTCGGCATCCGGCAGCGCCCGATCGAGATACGTGCGCAGGGTTCCTAAATCGTAGCAATGCATCGCCGTTCCTTATCACTTCGAGCGTTCAGATGGCGGATCTGCAGTTTCAGCCACCTGCGCGGCGTGATATGCCGCAGTAAAGGCTCGTTCTGCACGGGCCAACAAGGTTCCAACTGAGCCAGACGCAATGTTGAGCACTTCGGCGATCTCGGCATAGGATAGGCCGCTGTAGCGCAACAGCAGCAGATCGCGCTGACGATCGGGCATCTCGGCCAGCAGCGCCTGTACATGCGCCCGTTCCTCGGCTCGCAACAACCCGCTGTATGGGTCGAACACCTCGCTCGGCTCGGCCAAACGCTGCAGGCGCGCCCGTTCGCGGCGTCGTCCCCGCAATACGTTATAGCCTCGGTTCAGCGCGACACGACAGAGCCAAGCCGAGAGCGTCGCCTGTTTGGTCAACTGTGGCGGATTGTGCAACAGCGTGACAAAGGTCTCCTGCGCTGTATCCTCGGCCTGTTGTGAATCTCCAAACAACCCAAAGAGCACCCGATACACCAGGTGGTAGTAGCGCACAAAAAGTTGTTCGAACGCGGCTTCGTCGCCACGACGGAGCTGCTCCAAGAGCAGTGCGTCTGATTCACCCACGCCAATTTCCTTCTCACGCGTCGCTCTTACATCTACAACACCGCAGGGGTCCGAAATATGACAGCACTTGTTCAAGGGTATTGTAGGAACCAACTCAGGCTTTCGCAAATGTCTTCATATTTCGTTCATAAAGCTGCAACACATTCACGAGTATCTTCGTCCAAAGACACAAGAAATGCTGCTATGACGGTTTCTAAAACATTGTCCTGTTGCGGAATGGAATAGGGAGGGATCATGGAAACATACACTGAATACGATACTGAGCAGGCACGCCAGGCCGAGCGTTCGTCGGCGGGTCTCTCGACGCAGCGCTTGCAGCAGGTACCTGCGCTGGCGAACACAGCGCTCGGACGAAACAATCTGCCCGCATTGGCACTGATCGGCCTCGGCGTATTATGGCTCTTGGGTGGAGTTGCCAGTTTCCAGTTAGAGCTTACTGCAGGCATGATTCTACTCACTATCGCAAGCTGCTTCTTGTTCTTCGCCTTCTGGAAACGCATTTATGGCTTGCTGATCCCTGGCTGTATCATCGCTGGCCTCAGCGTAGGCATCACATTTGTCAATCTCACGAACGGCGCATCGATCCTGTGGGGTCTCGCCCTTGGTTTCCTTGCCCTGCCCTTCCTCGGCAAAACGCTGTTCAATGTCAATAGCAACTGGGGCGTCTACCCAGCCATTCCGCTGTTCGCGGTCGGGGTGCTCATCGCGATCTTGAGCATGCCGAGCATATTCGCTGGCGCGCTGCTCTGGCTGCCGCTGATGCTGATCGGCGCGGGGTTGTACCTCGGATGGGGACGCAACCGCCTCTAAAGCGCATCAACTCCGGGGATTCGCGCCCACTAGTTGCCAGCTAGTGGGCGTTGTGATTCTTAGCATATTCATACCTTCTGCCAATTGGGTTGCTCAGCACTACAATGGTCTATTGCGCCCACAACAAGGCTCCAGCGTGTACACTCCACATCACAAAGGTTGTGCTACAATGCCCTCACCGTGCGCCCAAACAACGCGCACGGCAATCACATCAACACCCATCGCTGCGCGCTCAGCGTGTGGCGCTAGATATCAAGGATAAGTTGCATGTCCCTTCGACTGTTCGCGCGGAGCACACTGGTGCTGGTGCTCCTCTGCTCCCTACTCGCCGCCTGTGGGCAACCCCACGAGTTCCATGGCACCTTGCTCGAACCGCCCGATCCCGCCAGCGACTTCACGCTCACCGATCATCGCGGCCAACCGTTCACGCTCAGCGAGCAGCGCGGCAAAGTCCAGATCCTGTTCTTCGGCTTTACCACCTGCCCAGACTTCTGCCCGACCACACTGTCGGACTTGGCCGCCGTGATGCGCGAGTTGGGCGACGATGCAAAACACGTGCAAGTGGTGATGATCTCGGTCGATCCCGAGCGCGACACCACCGAGCGCCTGGCGCGCTACGTCGAATCGTTCGATCCTAGCTTCGTCGGCCTGCGCCCCACCGAACAAGAGCTCGAAAGCGTGTTGAAGGCCTACGCCGCCTCGGCCTCCAAGTACGATACCGACTCATCGGCTGGCTACTTGGTGGAACACTCCACCTACCTGTACGTGATCGACCAAGTGGGCAGGTGGCGGCAGATCTTCTCGTACGGCACACCGATCGCCGATATTGCCAGCGATCTCCGCGAATGGGTGCGAATCGGAGCGTCCTGATGCGTAAGCTGTTGCTGGGGCTACTGATGGTCTGCTTGTGGGCCTGTGGCAGTCCGCAAGCAGCCGCCACACCCACGCCCGTCGCGCGCAGCGGCCCGATCGCCATCAGCGATGTCTGGATTCGTGCCACCGCGTTCGGCGAACCCGCCAGCACACCAGGCGAGCACAACAGCCTAGAACCCGGCTGGAGCAGTGCGGTCTACCTGCAGATCGACAACAGCGGCGACACGCCCGACCAGTTGCTGCGCGCCAGCACCGATATCGCGCGCCTCGTCGAACTGCACCAATCGATCAACCAAAACGGCACGGGCCAAATGCGCTACGTCGAAGGCATCGAAATCCCCGCCCACAGCCAACTCACGCTGCGCTCGGGTGGCTTTCACCTGATGCTCGTCGATCTCAAGCGCGACCTGCACCGTGGCGAGACGGTGCAAATCACCCTTGAGTTTGCGCAAGCGGGCACGATCAGCGTCCCCGCCGAAGTGCGCTAACCACTCATCCTTCCTCTCAGAAGCTTTCTGAAAAGCATCAGGACGTTGTGAAAAGAAATACCTGCGTGTCAGCATACAAAAAGCGCATACAGACCACCGAACAAGGACCATACCGAGGAACCAAATGATACAGGCATAACAAGGAGACACATGCATCTCAAAACGCGAAGTTTGTTTCTCTCTTTGTCCACCTGATGTTCGTCTCTTCCACATTGGAATGCTTTCCGAAAGCTTCTCCACCCCGAAACAGTGGAGGCGCTACGCGTAGCAGTGCCTCCACTCCACAAAACAGAATACACCTTGCTGCCGCAGGCTAAAACAGATCCTCAACAAACATGGCCCATCTCGATGCGGCACACCAACAGTTATGACACATTAACCTTAACGTAAAGAAACATAACCAACGCATCTACACACACCTGCTACATTTGGTATAATAGTAAGCCGAAACATTCGCAGAGATGGTTGCCGATGCAGAACTTTCAGCACAATCAGGATCGACCAACACCCGTGCTAGCCACCTGGGCTCAGCACTGTTGGCGCTTGTTCACCGTGCTGCTCCTGGCCCTGAGCCTGAGCGTTCAACCATTCACTGCGACGATCGCCTGCTTGGCACCCACCATCTACTGGCAGAACGCGTCGTTCTCCGCTGCGCAGCCAGCAGTACAGGCCAGCCAGCCGCAGCTTAAGCTGATTCACACACACGCGCCAGCCTCCACCGACGATGCCACCTGCTGGATCGTCAGCAACAGCGCCCCGCGCCAGGCCATCGCCAACTCGTTTGGGCCAGATCGGCTGCTGCTTGCCTTGGGAATGCTGCTGTTGGGCGCACACCTGCTGCTCCAATACCTGCCACAGCGGCGGCTGCTGATGGTGCCATATCTCGGCTATCCCCCACCGACACCACCTCCGATCGCGTAGCGCGCTCCTTCGAGATACTCGATCCGTAATTGGGCGTCGTTCGCCCGATCCGACTCAACCTGTTTTCATTGTGCGCACAATTCCTCGCATCGCTTGGCAGTGCCTGCCGATACAGCGTGTGAGTAGAGTTGATGCACCATTACTCAATATGTAGGAGAGGTTTCACATGGCATCTCATAACCGCAAACGCTCGAATCGCCGCAAGTCGCGAAAAAACTCGTTCAGCTCGTTCTATATCCTGCTCGGCGTGGTGCTGGTGGTTGGCGTCGCCCTGATCGCTGGCTCCATCCTCAGCCCGAAGCAGACCGTCGCGGTCAACGCGGTGCCCGCCGAACTCGACCCCACCCTGCCCTCCAAGGGTGATCCCAATGCGCCTGTGACCGTCGTGGAATACGCCGACTTCCAGTGCCCGGGCTGCGCCAACTTCGCCCTGCAGATGCAGGAATCGTTCATCCGCGACTATGTTGATACCGGGAAAGTGCGCTTGGTGTACCACGACTTCCCGCTCTCCCAGCATCGCAACGCCGTTCCGGCAGCCGAAGCCGCCCGCTGCGCCAACGAACAGGGCGAGTTCTGGCAGATGAGCAAAATGCTCTTCGCTAACCAGGCTGCTTGGGGCACGAATGCGCAACCCAACGGGCTGTTCGTGGCCTATGCCGAGCAAATGGGCCTTGATAAGGCTGCGTTCGAGAAGTGTCTCGCAGACAAAACATACCGCAATCAGGTGTTGAGCGCACAGCAGGCCGCGATTCAGGCTAACATTATGCAAACGCCAACCTTTGTCATCAACGGCCAGCAGTACACATCCGGCGAATTGCGCGCCGCTGTTGATCGAGCATTGGCCGAAGCTAGCAACTAAGCAGAGCAGTTCGGGGAGCGTGACTCATCGCGCTCCCCAGCACACGATGTGACGGAGGATCCCATGTCTCAGACCTCCCAACTCCCGCGAATGGCCGCCGCCCTGTTGGCGCTCCTTGGCCTCCTCGATGCGACCTACCTCTCGCTCGAACGGCTCACCGGCGGCGTACTGGCCTGCCCGGTCGGCGGCGGCTGCGAAGTCGTTCAGGCCAGCGCCTACTCCGTACTGCTCGGCATCCCGGTCGCCTACATCGGCATGGCGGGCTACGCGGCGCTGCTCGTGGTCGCACTGCGCTCGCTGCACGACGACTACCTACTGAACATCCCGGTCATCCCGCTGCTCGTGGGCCTATCCACGATCGGCGTACTCTTCTCAGCCTACCTGGTCTACCTCCAATTCTTCGTCATCTACGCGATCTGCTTCTGGTGCATGGTCTCGGCCACCTTCCAACTGTGCATCTGGCTGATCGCGCTCTACGAATGGCGACAAGAACGCCTCGAAGCCCAAGCAGCGGCCCATTAACGCGAAACAGCGTGTTCCGATCTGCTCGGGACACGCTGCTCGCCATTCAGCCTCTTTTTTTGGGGAAGAAAAGCGCAACCTCGGCATCAACGCCAGTCGCTCTGGGCCAACGCCCCGCATCCGCAGCGGTGAGCGCTCGCATATGCCTACCCGGCATCGCTCGCGCAAACGGCCCTAGCCCGATAACGCACCGTATTCCAACGAATGCTGTCCCCGCCCATCCGTCAAGAACGCCACCAACCGCATCCCCTCCTCCTCGAGCGCCTGTTGCTCGGCGGAAGGCAGCGCATCGAACAGCGCGATCCGCAATGTGGCCACATCGCGCTGCCGCCGGAGCGACCACTGACCCGCAAAGAAGCCGTCGATCAGCACGCTCCCCGGCAGCATCCCGTTCGGCGACGAAGTGAGCCAACTGCGATGCTGCGGCGGAATCACCCGCCGACGGTCGGCGTGGCTCAACAGCAGATTATCGAACTCCGGCAGGAAACGGGGCGGCGCGGGGGTCTCGGCATCGGGGCGCGGCGCATCCGGCAGATCGAACAACTCCACGCCATCCTCATCGCGGAAGCTCACCAACTGCGGGCGCAAACGCTCCACCACCTCGCGCAGCCGCGTCATACCCGACCACGTCTGGATGTCGCGCACGCTGGCAGGCCCAAACGCCGCCAAATAGCGCAATACCAAACGCTCAAGGGGCGGATCAGCCTCAAGCTCACGGCCCAGCCACGACTCCAGCGTAGTGTGAATGGCCAAGCCACCCTGGCCCCACACGCCACGGGGCGGCAACTGCGCCAATGCCAAAAGCGCTCGCGCCGCATGCGCCAACGCCATCGGCTCGTGCTCGGGCCAGCGCTCGACGAGACGTGCCCCGAGATCAGCGAACGTCATCGGCTGCTCCTCAAGGAGCGCGCGGCTGAACGTCGTCAACTCATCGAGATTCACACCAACCAAGCGTTTCGAGTAGGTGCTCCGCAGCCCGCCCTCGATCATCGGCTGAAGCAGAGGCCGCAGCCACAGCGCGTCATCGGCGCTCACCAGGTGCACGGTCGAGCGCATCAGCGCCATACGCACGGCGCGCCGCTCGGTCAGCAATTGGGCCAACTCGCTCGGATGCGAGGAGCGTTGGCGCGTCCACAGGCCCACGTAGGGCGCGTAGGGAGCCTGCGCCTGCATGCCGCACAACAACTCGATCACCTCCAACGCCGATCGTTCAACCCGCTCCAACAACGCCTGCCGCGCCAACAACGCCCGATTCAGCGCCCGCTGGCTCAGCACGGGCGAGCTTGGTACTGCTCGTTTCGCCATAACACCTCCCTTGCGTGGTGCACTCATGGGCAGTATAGCAGCAATAGCGGACAAAATACATCCGCTTTCCCGCACTTCACGTTGGTACGAGTAATCGCACAGTGGGTTGGGCTGTGATAGTTGAACATAGTGATGCAAGGAGCGATTACGGCACCATTATGCTTGGAGAAGTTCACCAAACGCAATACTACTACAACACATAGTTTTTATCATCATCTTTAAGCAGCAATCACAAGCGACAACGTGCAAAACGGGTACATAACCATTAGAGCATCTTATTGTCTCTTGATTCGAGGCACCCTGCCAAGAGACACACGGAGGCTAGTATGGCTGAAATACCCGATCTGTACGCGCTTGTGATGCGCCTTCAGCCGCTCCAAGGACAAGCACCGTTAGATGCGCATGGACATGGCGCCCAAGCCCTGTTTCTCGATGTCGTGCGCCAAGTCTCACCCGCCTTGTCGGAGGAGTTGCACGCCCACGCACCAAGCAAACCGTTCACTGTAGCAGTCTTACCCACACCCAAACCAGAGCGGAGCGCCCCGGAGTTGGTGGAACTCCGCGTCTCCTTCAGCCGCGCCGAACTCTTCCCACCCGTCACACAAGCGCTGCTCAAGCAGAGCAGCCGCTCACAGATGCGCTTGGGGCGCACTGCACTGCAGTTAGTCGATGTGATCGGCACCCCAGCGCCGCAGGGGCACGCTTGGGCTGGTTATTCCTCATTTGCGGATTTGGCGGCGCAGGTGCGGCCCGTCAACCAGCTTACCCTACAGTTCAGCACGGCCACCGCGATCAGCCAAGGCTCACTCAGCAATGGCCGCCAGCGCCTGGGGCTCTTCCCCACACCCGAATGGGTATTTGGCAGCATTGCGCGCCGATGGAACGAACTGGCACCGCCGCACCTGCATCTGGATTCGCGCACCCTCAACGCGGCGATCTGCGAGACGCTGATCTCGCGCTATCGCATCGAGACGCAGCAGATTTTGCTGGGCAAAGCGCCGCAGAAGGGCTTTGTGGGGCGCTGCACCTACGAGTTGCCCCAGGACAAAGAGGCGGCCCGCACACTCACACTGCTGGCCGATGCGGTGTTCTTCTTGGGCGTGGGGATGAAAACGGCGCGAGGAATGGGGCTGTGCCGCCGCATTGATTGATGACAATCCAACCAAGTCAAAGAACATTGCTGAAAAGCATTAGTTGTGGGCAAAGACACATGCGTGTCAGTAAGCAAAAAGCGCATACCGAGGAACCAAACGATACAGGCGTAACAGAGCGGATTCCTTGGGGTCCAGGGGCGATAAGCCCTGGTCGGGGTCTCCAAAGGGCCGCGACCGGCCCTTTGGACTTGCGCAGCAGCCTACGCCCTCGTGAGTACGCGCTCACCTGCCGAATGGCGCATCCGATGCTCTCGCAAGGAAATCACGTCAAAATGCGCTGGATGTTCGTTTCTTCCGCTTTGGAACGCTTTTCAGAACGCTCCTAAGAGACAAAACAATCGCGGCTCTGCAACCATAGAGCCGCGATGTGCTTATCCTATCGATTATTGCAAACCCTCATACGATAGCCCACCAACTAATACAAGCCGCGTTTCTGTTGGCGCGACACCCAGAAGGCACAGCCACCGAGCGCAAGAAGCGCCACCCCGCCCAACGCGGCCCACAGAAGCGTACTGCGGTTCGAGCGCCCACTGTTATTGCTCTGCGCAGGAGTGGCGATCGGCGTGCGCGTCGGCTCCGGCTCAGGGGTCGCCGTCGACATGACCGTCGGCTCTGGCGTAGGCGTCACCTGCGGTTGCGGCGCGACGGGCTGCACAATCAGTTCGGGGATAGCCACACTATCCTGCTGGATCAACGCCAATTGGCTGCTCAAGCGGTTGCGCAGCGACGAGCGGGTCACGCCGCTGGCCGCCCACGTCACCTCGGTATTGTTGCGGCCCAACACCGCCAACACCGCCCGACGCGCATCCCACGGCGCGGCGACAAGCTCCAGGTAGCCCTGCGACTCCGGCGGGTTGAAGTGCATCACCACGCGGCTGCGCTGATCATCGGGGTCGTTCGAGCCCTCCTTGAACACCACCGGCAACTGCTCGGTGAGCTCGGCCAGCAGCGGCTGATCCTTGGGTTGGCCCACCAAGATCAAGTGATGGTTCATGCGCATCTCATCGGAGAGATCATCGGCGAAGGCCACCGCAGGCGCCACCACATTGCTATAGGTCGAGTTCGCCAGCGTCATCGCAATACGCATCGCCGCGCTCCATGCCACGGGGTCGGTGCGCGGCACCACAATGCAGGTCTCCGCCAGATCAGGGTGATCGGCGAACGGCATGGGGAAGCGATCGAGCGTGAACGGCTGCGCCCGCGTGATGCCATCCGTAGCCGGGGTGAACTCGAAGTACGAATCGTCGCGCACCGTCAGCCACACACCTTTATCGCCCGAGGAACCACACTCGGTCAACTCGTTGAGATCGACATCCAACGTCAAGCGATTCACGCCCGGCTGAAGGTTCGCGCGGGGCAGCACAACCTGGGCCACATGACCAATCGCAGACGCCTCGGTAAGCCGCAGGCCCGCGATCGACTTGCCATTGAGCTCCACGCTCATCTGCGAACGAGTCGGATCGATCAGGGCCGAATGGGCAAACGACAGGGCCATCACGGTATTGCCGGGCAAGGTCTGATCGAACGGCAGCACAAACAGGAACTCCAGGTCGCGCTGCCCAGCCCCCTCGATCGTCTCGGGGTAGATGCCCATTTGCGCAAAGGTGCGCCGTCCCTCCTGCACCTCGGGAGATGCGGCATCACGGATCTCAGCGACCATCGCGGCGGTACCAGCGCTCTGCGGCCAGCGCCGAAGCGTCTCCAAGCTCTGCGCGGCCTTGAGCACCGTCTCATCGTTGGCGCCGCTCACCACCAGCACCGCGTGTGCAGCGCTCCACGGCGAGCCAGCGATCTGCGTCACACCATCGTCGGGGCCCATCGGCAGGCTGGGGAAGGCATCGCCCTCGGCGGGGGCGGCGAGCACCACCTCGTTGATCAGCGGCATACGCGACGGCTGGCCGATCAGCACCAAGTGGCTGTTGGCGCGGCGCTCATCGCTCAGGTCGCTCTCGCGCATCAACTGCAGATCGCCGGAGCTCGACAACTGCCGCAGGCTCGCGGCCACCGCAAACGCCGCCGACAACTCATTGGTGGTCGGCTCCTGCGGCACCAACAGCGTGATCGTATCGGTCACGATGGTGTTCTGCACCAACGGGTACGGATAGCGCGACAGATCCGGCTGCAGCGGGCGCGTGCCGTACGAGAACTGCAAGAACGTATCATTGTAGATGATCAGTTCAACCGGCGATAACTCATTGCAATCGAGGCGCGCCTCGAGCGCAAAGATCAAGCTGTTGCGATTGCCATCGGCCACAGTTCGCAGCAGACCATTCGGGATCGGGATGGTGATGGTGTCGTCGAAGGAGCCAGCGATCGGGATGAAAGCGATACGCTGGCCGTTTAGCGTGACCCGCAGGGCCATGCGCCCATCGAGCACCGAGAGATTAGAAGTATTCTGCCAGCCGAGCATCGAGGCAGCAAAATGTAGGTTGAGCTGAGAATTCCCGTTTAAGGCCCAGGATGCGGGCAAGCCAAAATTCACACTCACCGCATCGCCCGAGCTGTCGAGGATTTGATTTTGAATTTGGAGATCAGCAAGACTCAGATCGACGGGAGTGCCCTGAGCCACCGGTATCGCCAAAGGCGCACTTGACTGCTCGGCTGCCGGAGCAGCTTTCGCCACAGTGGCGAGCGAGGCTATTGGCACAAACCCCAGCCATACAAACACCACTGCGCATATCGCACCTATCGTACGTATCAGCAGACGCACAGAACGATTTTCCGGCAATGACATAGAGCGTCCTCCTCAATATGCCAGGCTTCCTAAGTGCGGGCCGCTCCCGCAGGAGAGCGCCTTTCAGATCCGAACCAAAGCGTGAGTCTCAACAGCAATCAGCACATCTCATTGCGAAGCTGTAATTACTATACCGTGTGCCACATCCAAACGGGTTCGTTTCATATAACAAATTTCTCATTGTCTCTCTAACAATCTCGCCATCTGATAAACACAAACGTTATTTTTGCCGCTTTTACGCCAATCCAAGAGAGTTCTTCTCGCATATGCCCATATTTGCCAACAGGAGAAGACAGCTTGTCTCGCGTGATGGTGCGGATTCTCCCTAAACCATGGTACAATCAGCCAACCACGCGCAATCGAACCACTAGGCGGTTATCGGCTAGCGCATCACCTTGCACATACGCAACTCCCATCACCCGCCCGACGAGCCGATACCGCTTTGCGATATTCCAGGCAACGCCAAACGTTGGAATCCCGCCGTGCACGGCACCAACGTCGATCTGTGAAAGGAGGAGCGGCAGCCATTCGCCGCGTATCTATGAATATCCTATTTGTTGCCGCCGAAGTCGCGCCGTTTATCAAGACAGGAGGGCTCGCCGATGTGGCCGGAGCCTTGCCGCCCGCTCTTCGAGAACTCGGCCACGATGCGCGGATCGTGATGCCGCTCTACCGCCGTCTGTACGACGGCCCGTGGACGATCGAAGGTCCGATCGCCGCAACGTTCCTCGCAGTGGGTGAGCATCAAGAAGAGCTTCGCATTTTTCAGACCACGCTTGGCCAAACTCCCGTCTATTTGCTCGATATTCCCGCCGGATTCGCCCGCCAGGCCATTTACGGCGAGGGCGACGACGATCGGCGCTTCATCCTGTTCGCACGAGGCGTGCTCGCGCTGATCCAGCACCTGCGCGAGATCGAGAAATGGCAACCTGATATTGTCCACGCCAACGATTGGCACACTGGCCTCATCCCCAATTATCTCAAAACGTTCTATTCCTACACGTTCGGGCATATCGCGTCGGTCTACACCATCCACAATTTGGCCTACCAGGGCCGTTTCGGACCGAGCACGCTGCACGCGGCTGGCCTCAGCGCTGGTGGGCTGGTGGAACACGGCATCGGCCTCGGCGAGCAGTTCAATTTTATGGCGCGCGGCCTGATGTATGCCGATGTTATCAGCACCGTCAGCCCGACCTACGCGCAAGAGATCCTCAACCCTGCCTTCGGCGAGGGCCTCGATCACCTGCTGCGGCAACGTCAGGATCAACTCGTCGGCATCCTGAACGGCATCGATTTCACGGTTTTCGATCCCGAGCACGATCCCTACATCGCGGCCAATTACAGCGCCGATGATCCCAGCGGCAAAGCGCTCTGCAAGGCGGTGCTGCAACAGCAGTGCGGGTTCGAGGTTAATGCGAACCTGCCACTGATCGGCATGGTGACGCGTTTGGCCGAACAGAAAGGCCTAGACCTCGTTTATAGCGCATTGCCCGAGCTGATACAAGAGACGAACGCACAACTCGTGCTGTTGGGCAGCGGCCAGCCCGATCTCGAAGCGGCGTTTAGCCAGGCGATGCAGCAGTACCCCTCGCGCGTGCATGTGCGCTTGGGCTTCGATGCCGCCTTCGCGCAGCAGATCTACGCCGGCAGTGACGCATTCCTGATGCCGTCGCGCTATGAGCCGGGCGGTTTGGGCCAGCTCATCGCCCTGCGCTACGGCTCGGTGCCGATCGTGCGGGCGACGGGCGGCCTCGACGATACCGTGCGCGAGGGTTGGGAGGGCAACGGCTTCCGCTTCCACCCCTACGACGCCTCGATTATGCTCGATGCGATCCGCCGCTGCATCTCGTCGTTCAACGACCACGACGGCTGGGCCATCCTACGGGCGCGAGGGATGCGCGAGGATCACTCGTGGGCATCGTCGGCACGCGAGTACGTGGCGATGTACGAGATGGCTCTGCGCACTGTCGGGCGCTAGCCCCGTTTTCATATGCTTGTTGTGAATAAAACACCTGGAGTGTACATCTACCTCCAGGTGTTTTGCAAGCCTTTCCCTGCTACAATCGATCATCTTTCACACTTCGCAGCCGATTCGCGCAGGTTTTCCGCTATGTCGGCAGGCGGAATGGCTCCAACGCGGCGGCAAGTTCGGTGCGGCGCTCCTCAAGCCAAGGCGGTAACATCAATGTTTGGCCCAACCGCTCGTACGGCTCATCGACGGTGAAGCCCGGCCCGCTGGTCGCCATCTCGAACACCACGCCGCCCGGCTCATTGAAGTAGATCGAGCGGAAGTAGAACCGTTCGCGCACGGGCGTCACCTGCAAGCCATACTCAATCAACGTGTGCCGCCAGGCCAATTCGCTCACATCATTGGGCACGTTCCACGCCACGTGGTGCACAATGCCCACACCAAACGTGCCAAACGGCACATCGGGGCGCTCGATCAGATCGACATGGGCGAGCGAACTGCCGCTGCCCCACGTCAAACGCTCGCGCTCGACATCGTTGCCCATCGCCCGAAAGCCGAACACATCGCGCAGGAACGCGGTGGTCGGCTCGGCACGCTGCAGGGTGAGCGTGACACCCGCCAAGCCACGGATGGCGTACTCAAGCGGGATCGGCCCCTGCTCCCAGGGCGGGGCGAGTTCAGCATCGCGACGGGCCACCAATTCGATCAACAGGCCAGCCGGATCGTAGAACTGCAACACTTGCTCATCGAAGCGATTGACAGGCTCGGCGTAGCGCACATTGGCCTGCTGCAGGCGCTGCGCCCAATAGTCCAGCGAGCCATTCGGCACGGCGAACGCGATCGCGCTGATCTGCCCGGTGCCACGCCCGCCCCAGCGCCCGGTGGTCCAAGGGAAGAACGTGATTAGCGTGCCCGGTCGGCCCGCGCCATCGCCGAAATAGAGGTGATACGTCTGCGGATCATCGAAGTTGACCGTGGTTTTGACGAGGCGCAAACCCAATAACCCCGCGTAACAATCGACGTTCGCCTGCACATCACCAACAATCGCAGTGATGTGGTGAAAGCCGAGCAGTTCCGACATAGCCTCGCTCCTTCTGCTGCGAATGCAGCCGTTTGACACGCCTGCAGAACGGAGTCCCCTCGCTCCTAGAGACGACGAAGCCCTGCCCGATCTAACGGGCAGCAGCAATCGCTGTTAACCTGTTATGTTAAGCTGTGGTCAAGTTTGCGGAGCAGCGTGAGCAATTGGGACTGTTCTTCGTGCGTGAGCGAGCTGAAGAGGCGGCAGATCAGCGCCTCTTGGGCGGGGACTAAGGTCTGGTACAGCTCGCGTCCCGCCTCCGTGAGAAAGACGGTGTTGCTCCGACCCTCCTGATTACGTCGCACCAGCCCCTGTCGCTCCATGCGGTCGAGCAACTGCGAGATATTGCCCTTGGTGACGAACAGCGATTCGGCCAGTTCCTGTTGCGTGCGTCCCTCCGCAGCGCCAACTTGCGCTAGCACGTCGAACTGCGCCGAGCTCAGCTTGGATTCGTGCGATTGAAAATGGCGCATCGAAGCGTTATCGAGCTTCTGATACACGCGCATCAGCCGCAGCCAAGCTAACACACTCGGTTGACGAACGCCACCATGTCCTTGTGAAGATGATCGGTTCATTACCACAGTTTATAACTAAACTATTGGTTTGTCAAGCTGCGAGACTTGGCGACCCTGCGGCTCTGGCGGCGTGTCGGGGTCTACGATGATGCCGTGCTCGGTGAGCGCGAGTTGTAAGCGAGCCAGCAATTCGCGGCGCACCTGCGAGCCAAGGCCATGGCGCGCCTTCACTTTGAGCAGGAGCACGGTGTTTGAGCCGATCTCTCCTGCTTCGCTGATGATCTCCGGCGTCTCGATCACATTCGGGCCGGGGTTGGCGATCAGCGTGCTCAGCGCCTCTAGCGCCTCATCGAACTTGGCGGTGGGCACGGTCAAACGCACATTGGCGGGAGAGAAACTGCCCCGCGAATAGTTGCGGATGGTGCGCACATCGCCGTTCGGCACGATCCACAACTCGCCGGCCTCGCCGCGAATATGGGTGGTACGCAGCGAAACGCGTTCCACCACACCGTTCACTTGGCGGTCGCCGATCTCGACCTTATCGCCGATCACAAATTGATCTTCAAATAAAAGAACCATGCCGCCCAAAAAATCGCTGATAAAGGGGCGAGCGGCGATACCAAGGCCAGCGCTAAACAGACCGATCGAGGTCACTAGGGCGCTCGGCTGAATGAACATCGCCAGGATCATTAGCAGCGTCACAAACACCGCCACTCCGTTGAGCAACGAGGTGATCAGCGCCTTCAAGGTGACCTGACGGCGCTCGCTGAAACGGCGCTGCGAAAGGCGCACCCGCGACACCTCGATACGCCAAATGACCGCACTTAAAATGCGAGCCACAAGTGCTGCCACTAAAAAAATAATGCTACTGCGCAATAGATAATACCCAAACGTACCTTCTGCAGGAAACCAATCAGTAATCATCGACCACATAACGTCCTCGAACCCTCACAAACGTAGCATACAAAATGCAGCGCAAAGTATACCGCAGTTCTGACCATAAAAACAATGTTCAGAATGCGCAGGCTATGCTACAATAACCATATTCCTTCCCTACATCCTCGATGAAATTCATTGGCATAGAGGCAGGCATGAGCAGTTCTGATCATAGGGGCAGCCATGAGTTGGCACCGATGCCGACACCGCACAACCTTCCAGCATCGCTGAATCGGCTGATCGGACGCGATGCAGAAGCATCACAAGCTTTCGCGCTCCTGAGTGATCCTTCATGTCGTCTGCTCAATATGACAGGTGTTGGCGGAGTTGGCAAGACCCGTTTGGCACAGGAAATCGCCCGCACGCTCGCCTATACTGACCCTCCCTTGTTCCCCGATGGCGTCTTCTTCGTGCCGCTCGGCGCACTACCAGATTCTGGCCCCTCCGAGGAGTTGTTGGCGACGGCGATCAGCAACGCGCTCGGCATCACCTTCTCGGGCCGCACACAACTGACGGAACAACTGCACAATTACCTTTCCAGTAAGCGGATGCTGTTGCTGCTCGACGCGATCGAACATCTCACCGAACACGTCAGTCGGATCGAGGAATTGCTGCATCACGCGCCGGAGCTGAAATTGCTGGCCACATCGCGGGAACGGCTGAACCTGCCGGGCGAGTGGCTGATCCGTCTCGATGGGTTGCCGCTGCCACCGCGCCCTCCGATCGGCGAAGCGCATAACCTCGCGCATCCAAGCGAGGTGCCGTCGGGCACGCAACAGGAGCATCCGCACTCGGTTGAGTTGTTTGTGCAGGTGGCCCGCAGCTATTCCCCGCACTTCGAGCCAAACAGCGATACGCTGCCCGCCATCCACCAGATCTGCCATTTGGTCGCTGGTCTGCCGTTGGGTATCGAGTTGGCCGCCAGTTGGACGCGCCTGCTCTCGTGCCAGGAGATCGCGCAGGAGATCGCCAAGAGCATCGATTTCCTCGCGGATCACTCGCCGAACCTGCCCAGCCGCCAGCGCAGCATGCGGGCGGTGCTGACGCATTCGTGGAATATGCTCTCGGCCAGCGAGCAGCAGGGACTGCGACAACTCTCGGTGTTCCACGGCAGTTTCACCCGCGAGGCGGCCACCGCTGTCCTGCAATTGGACGATAGCAACGGCCCACACGCGCTCCTCTATCTGCTGGCGGCGCTGGTGGACAAATCGCTGCTGCAGCGGCACGAGGCCGACGCCGAAGGGCATGCCCGCTACGAGTTGCTCGATATGCTCCGGCAGTTCGCAGCCGAACAGCTCGAAGCCGCAGGTGAAAGGGAGGCGACCGCTGCGCGACACGCGGCCTACTACGGCAGACAACTCTCCGCGCTCACCCCGGACCTGCGGGGCACCGGCCAGATGCGCGCGCTAAACATCATCATCTCCGAGATCGCGCAGATCCGCGCGGCGTGGCAGTACGCGATCAGCAGCCAGGATATCCACACCATCAGCATCGCATTGGAGGGCCTGTTCCACTTCTACGATATGCGCAGTTGGTTTCACGAGGGGGCGTTGGCCTTCAGCGAAGCCCGCAATATGCTGGAGCAACAGCCCGAATCGCCCGAACAGCAGTTGGTGCTTGGCAAACTGCTGGCCCGCGAGGGGTGGTTTATCTTCCACGAAGGGCAGCAACTTCAGGCGCGAGCGCTGCTCGAACGTAGCCAGGAGCTCCTCACCAAGCTCAATGCGCGGGCCGATCTGATCTTCACGCTGAATTATTTGGGGGCGGTATGCGCCTATCTCGGCGAAATTCAGCGCACCCAGAGCCTCTGCCAGAGCGCGCTCACCTTGGCGCAAAGCCTCGATGACCTGCACGGCCAAGCGGTGGCCTGCAATATCCTCGGCCAAGCCGCCTACGAGTATGGCAATTATGCGGCGGCACAGACCTGGTCGCAGCAGAGCCTCGCAATCGAGCAGCAGATCGATAACCAGTGGAGTATGTCGTTCTCGCTCACTAATCTCGGCAAGGTCGCCTATGCGATGGGCGCTTACGCCAAAGCGCGCTGGTTCTTCGAGGAGAGCCTGCGCACGCGCCAAGCGATGAACGACACGCGCGGCATGGCGATCTGCCTCAACCGTTTGGGCGATACGGCTGCGGCGCAAGATCAACTGGCACAAGCTTGGGAATATTACGAGGCCGGGCTAGAACTGTTCTACACGATCGGCAACCAATGGGGCATGGCCGCTTCGCTGATGAATTTGGGGCAGTTGGCGCTCCGCCAGAAGGAGGAGACGAGCGCCGTTTCGCTGTTCCAAGAGGCGCTGCAGTACACGTTGCAGACCCGCGCGCTGCCGCAGATCGTCTCGATCCTGCAGACGCTCACGCCGCTGTTGCGGATGTCGGGCGAGACGGCGTGGGCCGATCAGATCTCGCTGCTGTTGGGCCAGAAGCCAAGTTTCGAAGCGTGCCAACCGCATGTGCGTCGCCTGCTCTCTTGGTCGTTGGGGCCGCTCAAGCGCGCACAGCTTGAGATGGAGGAAACTAACAACATCCTCGCAAGCAGCAAGGCCAAGCGCTTGGAGGCCGATACGTTGGTGCTCAACGCCCCCGTGCCCCGCAAGACTGGCCGCGATAGCCAGGAGAATCCGGCTGGCCTGACGAGCCGCGAGATGGAGGTGCTGCGGTTGGTGGCCGAAGGGCTGACGGACGCGCAGGTGGCAGAACGCTTGGTGCTCAGTCGGCGCACGGTGCAGACACATCTCTCCTCGATCTACAGCAAGTTGCATGTCAATACACGCAGCGCAGCCACACGTTTCGCCGTGGAGCACGGGTTGGTGTAGCGGCGCTTCGGTCGCGCAAGTGCTATTCGTCGCGAACCGCACGCCGCATCTGCTTGATGGCGGCGCGGCGATGCTTGTTCTCCAAGCGGCGAGCGTTCACCACCGGGCTGGGGTGCGTTGCGATGCGGGGCATCTTCACTTTGCGCAAGGCCTGCAGGCGCTCGGCCAAACGCTCGTAGGCCACCTCGCGGTTGGCGCTCTGCGAGCGGCATTCGGTGGCCGTCACCACGACGCCGCTTGGGCGGTGCCACAGCCGCACACCGGTGGCGACTTTATTGCGATGCTGTCCGCCCGGGCCTCCGGCAACAAAAAAACTCACTTCGCTATCACGCTCCAGCGCTGCGCGGTCGATCGCATAGTTGTGTGGCAGCGTTGACATAGTTCACCTCTCGATAGGTCGATGTGCTTGTGTGATGTCGATGCATTGCTTCAGGCAGCCCATCGACATCACGTTTCTCGGCAGTGCGGTATCAATCAAAAAAATGTGCAATTTCAAGACCACTTATCGCCGCCCTGCCGACAATTTCACTCAAATTCTCTGATGGCCACTCATCATACGCACAATCTTAAGAACTTGGTTTACAATGGCCATCCACCCAGCGCTTGAAACATCCTTTGGCGATAACGTTACGTACCAACAGACATATGAGCGGCACGCACGACATCTACCAATTAGGCGAACAAGCATAAAGAAAGGTTACAACGTACCATGCAGAAGATCCCATCATCTGAGATAACCCCTGAACCGCTGTTTCGCGCTCGACGCCAATTTATCCGTAACGCTAGCGCATTAGTCGGTGGTAGTCTTCTGCTGGCTGCCTGTGGAACGACCACATCGCCTACCACGACAACAAGCGATCCGGCGCCCGTCAGCAATGCGAATGGTAAAACCGATGAACTCGGCGATGCGCTCACCGATTTCCAAGCGATCACCAACTACAACAACTTTTATGAGTTCACCACCAATAAGGAGGGCGTCGCGGGGCTAGCCAAAAACTTCAGCACCACGCCTTGGACGGTGACGGTTGGTGGGTTGGTGAACAAACCACGCACCTACGCTATCGAGGATCTGATCAGCAAGTTCCCGCCCGAGGAGCGCATCTACCGCCTGCGCTGCGTCGAGGGCTGGTCGATGGTGATCCCGTGGGAGGGTTTTCCGCTCAACAAGCTGCTGAAAGAGGTGGAGCCGACCTCCGCCGCGAAGTATGTGCGATTCGAGAGCGTGCTGCGCCCCGAGGAGATGCCTGGCCAAACGCGGAGCATCTTCTACACCTGGCCGTATGTCGAAGGGCTGCGCCTCGATGAGGCAATGAACGATCTGACGCTGATGGTGACGGGTGTGTACGGCAAGCCGATTCTGCCGCAGAACGGCGCGCCGTTGCGATTGGCGGTGCCCTGGAAGTACGGCTTCAAGAGCATTAAGTCGATTGTAAAGATCGATCTGGTGGCCGATCAGCCGACGAGCCTGTGGATGGCCGCCGCCCCCGATGAGTACGGTTTCTACGCCAATGTCAACCCCGATGTGCCGCACCCGCGCTGGTCGCAATCGAGCGAGCGCCGGATCGGCGAAGTGAGCCGCCGCAAGACGCTGCCTTTCAACGGCTACGCCGAGCAGGTCGCATCGCTGTACAGCAATATGGATCTGCGCGTCTATTACTAACCGCAACAGCACGGCTTGGGCATTGGCGGCTCCAATGCCCAAGCTCCAAGCCTAGAGAGCGCATGGATACACCAACATCGAGCACGCCGCCCGAGCAAGCCCGACGCAGATCGCAACGCGACCGCGTATCCGTCCTTGGTTTCGAAGTTCGTTGGCTCCAAATCCTCACACATATCGGCTGTTGGGTGCCGTTTGTGCTGTTGATCTGGGATTTTCAGCACAACAACCTGACCGTCAACCCCATCCAAGAGGCGACGCTGCGCACCGGCAAGACCGCGCTGATCCTGCTGGTGCTCTCGCTGACCTGCACGCCGCTCAATACGCTGTTTGGCTTGCGCGAACTGCTGCCGCTGCGCCGACCGTTGGGGCTGTACGCCTTCGCCTATGCGTGTCTGCATGTGCTGCTGTTCTTCGTGATCGATTACGGGCTGGATTGGCAGTTGATCCAAGAGGCGGTGCTAGAGAAGCGCTATGTGTTGGTGGGTTTAGCGGCGTTCCTGCTGCTGCTGCCGTTGGCGCTCACTTCCACCAAGGGCTGGCAGCGTCGGTTGGGGCAGCGCTGGAAGCGACTGCACATGTTGGTGTATGTGGCGGCGCCGCTGGTGGTGGTGCACTTTGTGTGGCTGGTCAAGGCTGATCTGAGCCAGCCGATCCTGTTCGGAATAGCGGTGATCACCTTGTTGGTGTTGCGGCTGCCCGCCCTGCGCCGCTCGCTGATCCGATGGAGACAGAGCCGGTTCGGCTGAGAAGATCACGACATCCACAGATTACACAGATTGAAATTTAGGAGTTGCTTCTGTATGTAATCTGGATGGGCTGCTACACGCAACCCATCCACATCACTTTCCTGGATAAGGACGTACCTGGCTGCCGCAGGCTAAAAGAGCCAGAGCAGAAACATTAGTCCTTCTTCTTGAGATGCTGGATCTTCTGCGCGATCTCGACATAGTCCTTTAGCACGCTCGGATTGCTCATCGAGTCGCGGTTGGCGGCCCGCTCGATCGGCGTGCCCAGCAGGATCTTCTTGATCGGCAACTCCATCTTCTTGCCGCTGAGCGTGCGGGGCACATCGGGCACGGCAAACACCTCGTCGGGCACGTGGCGCGGCGAGAGCGTATCGCGGATGGCCTTCTTGATGCGTGCGGTAAGCTCCTCGTCGAGCGTAACGCCCGGCGCGAGCACCACGAACAGTGGCATGTACGACTCGTAGCCCAGCACTTCGAGGTCAACCACCAGGCTATCGAGCACCTCGGGGATACTCTCCACGGCGCGGTACAGCTCGCTGGTGCCCATGCGGATGCCCATACGGTTGATGGTGGCGTCGGAGCGCCCCGAGATCACCACGCCGCCCCGAGGCGTGATCTTGCACCAGTCGCCGTGCCGCCAGATGCCCGGGTAGAACTCGAAGTAACTCTCGCGGTAGCGCTTGCCGTCGGGATCGTTCCAGAAGAACAGCGGCATCGAGGGCAAGGGCTGGGTGATCACCAGTTCACCCACCTCGTTGTCGAGCGGCTTGCCGTTCTCATCGAAGGCGTAGATCGCGCAGCCCAATTCGCGGCACTGCATCTCGCCAGCGTAGACGGGCAGCATCGGGCAGCCGCCGATAAAGGCGGTGCAGACATCGGTGCCGCCGCTGATCGGCGAGAGCCAAATATCGCTGCGCACATTGTCGTAGACCCACTGGAAGCCGTCGGAGGTGAGCGGCGAGCCAGTCGAGCCAAAGCCCCGCAAACGGCTGAGGTCATAGCGCTGGTTAGGTGCGAGGCCCGCCTTGAGGCAGGAGGTGATGTAGGCGGCGCTAGTGCCGAAATAGGTCATCCCGCTGCGCTCGGCGAACGACCAGAGCGCATCCATGCTCGGCTTGGCGGGGCTGCCATCGTAGAGCAGAATAGTGCAGCCGACCTGCAAGCCGCCGACCAGGAAGTTCCACATCATCCAGCCCGTCGTGGTGAACCAGAAGAAGCGGTCGCCTGGGCCAAGGTTGTGGTGCAGCGCGATCGATTTGAGGTGTTCGAGCAGGATGCCTCCGTGTCCCTGCACAATCGGCTTGGGCAGGCCCGTCGTACCCGAGGAGTAGAGCACCCACAGCGGGTGGTCGAAGGGCAACTGCTCGAAGGTGAGTTGTGGCGCATCGGCATAGGCGGCCTGCACGTGGTCCCAACGCTCGGTATTGGCGAACTGCTGCGCATCGACATCGGCGTTGAGGTACGGCACCAGAATGGTGCGTTGCAGGGTGGGCAACTCCTTCTGCAGCGTTGTCACCACATCGCGGCGGTCGAAGGGCTTACCGCCATAGACATAGCCATCGACGGCCAGCAGCACCTTCGGCTCGATCTGCTTGAAGCGGTCGATCACGCTGCCGCTGCCCATATCGGGCGAGCAGCTCGACCAGATCGCGCCGAGGCTGGCGGTGGCCAGCAAGCCCACCACGGCCTGTGGGATGTTGGGGATGTAGGCCACCACGCGATCGCCCCGCTGCACACCCATCGAGCGCAGCGCAGCGGCCAGGGCGCGCACCTGCTGCTCAAGCTCGGCCCAACTGATCTCGGTCAGCGCTTGCATCTCGGACTGAAAGACGATGGCGGGACGCTCATCGGTGCGGTTGCGGAACGTATTCTCGGCGTAGTTCAGCCGCGCCCCTTCGAACCAGACAGCACCGGGCATCCGCCGCTCGGCCAAGACCTGACGGTAGGGCGCCGAGGACTGGACATCAAAATACTCCCAGATCGAACCCCAAAACGCTTCAATCTCGTTAACCGACCAATTCCAAAGTTCTTCGTAGCTGTTCGTTTCGACACGCTTATGCTCGGCCAGCCACTGCATATAGGCTTGCATCCGACAATTGTCGCGTAGAGCGCTTGGCGGTTGCCAGAGTAGAGTTCCTTCAGGCGTCATCATTGACCTCGTTTGGTATGTCTCGATTGTTCAGGGCGTTGCGATTTCTTCCATAGTAGCATAGATATGACGAGGCGTGGCAACAAAACGGGCGGAGATCCACATAGGGATCGCCGCCCGCTGTGCTGTATGGGAAAGTGAAGGGAAACGACTACTTTTATGTTACGAACGTTCTTTTGCTTCCAAGGCTCGATTCTGGAAGATGGCACTTTGGAAGCGTTTTGGAAGCGCTTCATTTGATAGATTCTGCTCGACCAATCAACGCTGAGTGCTGATCGCACAGTTTCTTGTTAGGAGTGAGGCCATGAAGCTAAAACTAGTCCTCGTGTTTACGCTGCTGATTGCTCTGGTGGGATGTTCATCAGCGCCGCCAAGCCCCGCCGTGAACGCCCCGACGTCAGTCCCTGCTGCTACAACCGCCCCCGATGCCACTGCTGAACCCACCGCTGATGCCCCTGCTGCTACAACTGCCCCCGATGCTACTGCTGAAGCCACCGCTAATGTTGCTGCGGATGCGAGCGACGATGCAACCCAGGAAGCAAGTGCGGACACATCGCAACCAAGCCAACCAACATCGACGCAGGAGCCCTGCCTGCCAGGTTGGGCGATCTGCAAAACACTGGATGATCCTAAAATCATCATTAGGGCATCGCGCCAAGTGAGTCAATCGGCTGTGGATGCCGTGGCTCATATCTACACCGATATGACCAGCCGTTTCAATCCTGCCTATCCCAAAGACAAAGTGGGCCGATGCGCCGCCGCACCTTCAGGCTGCCATCCCACCACTCGACCTTGCTACGCTCATCCACGTGCCGCGTTGGCGGTCTGCCGCACAACAACAGGATCAACTCCAGCAAGCCGTGACGCTTGCTACCTGGCTGGCCGATGACGTTGAACCCCGCCTAACGGAGTGCCCCACCAGCCTGCGCGAGACCGCCAGCGCCTTGCTCCAGGCCATCCGCAAGGTCATCGCCGATGAAACCACCACCGATGCGGACGGCCTGCTCTGCGAACGGCCCGCCACCAAGAGGGGCACCTTCCGAATCATCAGTGCCGTCGATCTGGAGGCCACCTTCCGCAAGCACGAGGGCAGTCCGGCGGTTCTGGGCACCAACGCGGTCATCAGCACCACCGCGACACGCATTCGTGCGGCTGTGGCACTGACCGGCTCGACCCCCGATAGTGAGGCGCCCTGCGCGGTGCTGCGTCAAGAACAGGCCGCTGGCGACACACTCCCAGCCGTGCTGCTGATGGACCAGGCCGCTGGTCACGGCAAGACCCGCGCCCAGGTCGATGCGCTTTCGCAGGGCCAAACCACCATGGTCGCGCAGATCCCGCTGGCCGGTGGTGCCGATCTCAGCCGCTTTACCCCCGTCGATTTCCGCATCAGTGACGATGGCCGGACCTGTACCTGTCCCAATGGCGTCAGCACCACCAACATCTATGACCACGGCACTTCTGAAGGCAGGTTCTTTCGTTTCCGGGCTGTTGATTGCCGAGGCTGCCCACTCTGGAATGATTGCCGTGAGCCAAAGAGCAAACCAAACGCGCATCGGAGCGTGTATCTGTCGGACTATCACCTGTACCTGCGGGCAGCCGAACGCTTCAACGCGACGGAGGTGGGCAAAACCCTGTTGCGCTCACGTTGGCAGGTCGAGCCGACGGTTGCCTGGTTAGTACGCTACCAGGGTTGTCGGCGGGCACGGCGAATCGGCTTGGCAGCCGCACAGGTCCAGCTGTACCAAGCCTGTGCGGTGCGCAACCTCCTGATGTGGCTTGCACGGGTGAAACGTGGGCAAACCAAGCCGCGAGCGCGACGTGATTGAGCTCGTTACACAGCAGTATTGGCAAGCAGCGGACGTGTCAGGGGCGTGTGACGCGCGGTTGGTGTGGGCGGCATCCGCTCGCAGGCAGCGACAAATCGACGATTCGGTCCCTATCAGCGGCGGAACTGGCTCGCAAGCGGGCTTGAGCAGCCAAAAACCACTGCCACAACCACCTACCGCCTGTTAAAAAAATCCCTCATTGTTGCGTCGGCCACCCATACCCCTATTTCTGCAAAGCTCTCCGATGCGGATTTTTTAGCGTTGCAACTTGCAGGCGTTTCGTCGCTGATAGTGTGCCTGCTGCTGGGTTTCTATCCGCGATGCGGATTTTTTAGCGTTGCAACGCGCTGGCTGGCTCAACAGAGAGAGAGAATGAAGGTTTCTATCCGCGATGCGGATTTTTTAGCGTTGCAACCCGGTACAGGCCCACGAACGGCCAGCGGTTATTGGTTTCTATCCGCGATGCGGATTTTTTAGCGTTGCAACATTTACAGCAGTGGATGTATTTGGGCAATCAAGTGGTTTCTATCCGCGATGCGGATTTTTTAGCGTTGCAACCAGATGTACCAGGGTGATGCGCTCGCCATCCTGAAACAATGTTTCTATCCGCGATGCGGATTTTTTAGCGTTGCAACGGTGCAGACCCGCTGGCACGAAGACGATCTCAGCGGCGTTTCTATCCGCGATGCGGATTTTTTAGCGTTGCAACGTCGCCTGACGATGGCGATCATCACCAGACCCGCAAGTTTCTATCCGCGATGCGGATTTTTTAGCGTTGCAACCGGTATGCGACGGTCGCAAGCATCGCAGGCACTTGCGGTTTCTATCCGCGATGCGGATTTTTTAGCGTTGCAACTTCAGTTGCTAATGACATAGCTTGCGCAAGTAAATTAAGTTTCTATCCGCGATGCGGATTTTTTAGCGTTGCAACCGCAACTACTGGCTCGACAAGTATGGAGTCGCGGTCTGGTTTCTATCCGCGATGCGGATTTTTTAGCGTTGCAACCCTGTTGAGGCCGTCGAACAGCAGATCGGACGCAGTTTCTATCCGCGATGCGGATTTTTTAGCGTTGCAACTGAGTGGTGCGTTGCGTCGGCTTATGACCAGATGTTTCTATCCGCGATGCGGATTTTTTAGCGTTGCAACTTTCTCTAAAATCGCCTGTTCAAGGTGCCGTTGCTCGGTTTCTATCCGCGATGCGGATTTTTTAGCGTTGCAACCTGATCTCATAAGTGATTATGAGTAGCCTAGCAGAAATGTTTCTATCCGCGATGCGGATTTTTTAGCGTTGCAACTGGCCCTAATTTTCAGAATTTGCCGAATGATTCTAGTTTCTATCCGCGATGCGGATTTTTTAGCGTTGCAACCACCGATACAGGTGCGGGTGTGGTGACGGCACTGACGAGGTTTCTATCCGCGATGCGGATTTTTTAGCGTTGCAACGGGAATACAGTGAGCCGGGCTTCTACAAGGAGAGCGTTTCTATCCGCGATGCGGATTTTTTAGCGTTGCAACCTTCAGCGACCCGCGCTTGTTCGTGGCCTGTGCCGAAGTTTCTATCCGCGATGCGGATTTTTTAGCGTTGCAACAAATCCTTGGACACAGCGTCCAACCGGAGGACATCGGTTTCTATCCGCGATGCGGATTTTTTAGCGTTGCAACTTTCGCCTGTTTTTTCGCGATATTGTTCAATGTTTAAGTTTCTATCCGCGATGCGGATTTTTTAGCGTTGCAACGTGCCTTAGAAGCCGTCCTGTGGGCTTGTGGGGTAGTTTCTATCCGCGATGCGGATTTTTTAGCGTTGCAACTCTAAGAGGCGCTCCATGTGGCATGGCTATCTTTAGTTTCTATCCGCGATGCGGATTTTTTAGCGTTGCAACCGCAGTCTTGGATTTAAAATGAGTGCTAAGTTGATGTTTCTATCCGCGATGCGGATTTTTTAGCGTTGCAACCGCAGTCTTGGATTTAAA
>ERZ777003.522-NODE-522-length-72603-cov-18.610410_pt1 | contig 72603 bp, 69 predicted proteins | sample MGYA00374956_ERZ777003 | MGnify/ENA primary metagenome ERZ777003 (study PRJEB29302, sample SAMN06268252) | bioreactor metagenome | isolation source: Joint BioEnergy Institute, California, USA | place: USA:Joint BioEnergy Institute, California, USA | collected...
TCGCGACCTCAACCTTGGCAAGGTTGCGCTCTACCAACTGAGCTATTCCCGCTTTGCATCTGGCGTCGCGGCGTTTCCGCCTCAACGCGTCAGGTGGCGCGTACTCTACCAGCAGAGCGCGGCGGATGGAAGCCCCCCTCGGCGAAAAAATCACGATTGGCTAATCGACGGCCGGCGGCGGACATGGCCCTGAGTCCGGGCCTGCTATAGGCTCTTGGTGTAGCGATCTCGCGCACCGCGCCACCGCGGCGACGACCATAACGACCAACTACCGGAGGAGCCCCATGTCCCTGTCGCAGCCCCAGTTCCTGGACACCGCCCGTGGCCGCTTCGCCTACCGTGAGGGCGGCGATCCCGGCGGCGCGCCGCTGGTGCTGCTGCATGGCTGGCCGGAGAGCTCCTACTGCTGGATTTCGGTCGCCGCGTATCTCAAGCCGGGGCTGCGGATCATCGCGCCGGATCTGCGCGGGCTCGGCGACAGCAATCGCGAGCCGGAGCGCGACGCCTACCGCAAGCAGGCGCTGGCGCAGGACATGGTGGCGGTGCTCGACGCCCTCGGCATCGACCGCTTCCAATTGGTCGGGCACGATTGGGGCGGCGTGGTGGCCCAGGAGGTGGCGCTGGCCATCCCCGAGCGGGTTCTGCGGCTGGCGCTCATGAACATCCTGGTAATCAACAACGCCCGCGGCAACCGGGAAGCCGTCGACGCGCTCAACGCCCGCGGCCGCCGCCACCACTGGTACCAGTATTTCCAGCAGCAGCACGGCCTGGCCGAGGCGATGATCCCCGGCAACGAGGAAATCTGGCTGCGCCAGTTCCTGCGCTGCTGGAACGGTCAGCCGTTCCCCGAAGACGCCGTTCAGGAGTACGTCCGCTGCTACCGGATTCCCGGCACTCCCGGCACCGGCGCCAACTACTACCGCACCATGCGCGACGACGCCGCCCGCTGGGCCGGGCTGACCGATCACGTCTGGCCGATGCCGGCGCTCTACGTCTACGGCGACAAGGACGCCGTCATCGTCCCCGAGTATCTGAACCATCTCGAACAGTGCTTCGCCGACATCCGGATCGAGCGGATCGAGGCCGGCCATTTTCTCCAGGAGGAGCAACCCGCGCGCGTCGCCGCCATCTTGAACACGTTCCTGACCGCCTGACCCTCCCCCCAAGGGGAAATACCTAGATGCCTTCTCCCCCGGAAAGACGCGGGCACGATTACACTTGCCGGTACAACACTTAAAGGCGCAACGCCATGGAAATAACCGGAAGAACGCGCCGCGGCGTCAGTCGGCGGCCTTTGCTCGGGGGTATCGACGCATGATGCTTTCATCCGCGGATGTTTCGGCTACCCGCTCCGTCCTGGACCGGCAGCCGATCGTTTATGTGGTGGACGACGATGCGGCCATGCGCGATTCGCTGTGCTGGCTGCTGTCCTCGGTGTCGTTGGAGGCGCGCGCCTTCGCCGATGCCGACGAATTCCTCGCCGCCTGGGATCCCGCCAAACCCGGTTGCCTGCTGCTCGATCTGCGCATGCCAGGGCTCAACGGCCTGGAGCTGCAGGAGCGGCTGAACCGCGAAGGCCACAGCATTCCCATCATCTTCCTGTCCGGCCACGGCGACGTGCCCACTGCGGTGCGGGCCATGCAGGCGGGGGCGCTGGAGTTCCTCACCAAGCCGTGTTCCGAGCATCTGCTGCTGGAGCGGGTGCGAGCGGCGCTGGAGCTGAGCGTGCAGCAGCGCCGCCGCCGCCGTCAGAACGACGTGCTGCGCGCGCGCTACGCCGTGCTCACACCGCGCGAGCGCGAGGTGCTGCATCTGGTGATCAAGGGCAAGACCAACCGCGAAATGGCCTCGGAGTTGTCGATCAGCCCCAAGACGGTGGAGCTGCACCGCTCCAACCTGATGCGCAAGATGCACGCCGACTCCATCCCCAGCCTGGTGGCGATGTCGCTGAGCATCCCCGAGTGCCGCGAGGCGCTGTCGCTGTAGCCGCGCTCTGGCATCCACGGTCGGCGCCGTGAACAATGTCCCCCGAGCCCGTGTTCGGGCCCGGGGGGGAGAAAAATGACGTTCGATAACGAAATCTGCGTTTTCGGCGCCGGCAGCATCGGCTGTTACCTGGGCGGCCGCCTGCAGGCCGCAGGCTACCGGGTCCGGCTGATCGGTCGGCCGCGGCTGGCGGCCGAGATCGCCCGCCACGGCCTGCGCCTGAGCGACTATCGGGGCGCCGACTTCCAACTGCCACCCGAGCGAATCCGCTACAGCACCGACCCCGCCGACGCGACCGGGGCCGATCTGGTGCTGGTCACGGTCAAGTCGGCCGCGACCGAACAGGCGGCGCGTGAGCTGGCGCCGGTGCTCAAGCCCTCGGCGCTAGTGGTGAGCTTCCAGAATGGCGTCGGCAACGCCGAGCTGTTGCGCCGGCATCTGCCGGCGCAGACGGTGCTGACCGGCATGGTGCCGTTCAACGTAGTCCAGCGCGGCGAGGGGCGTTTCCATCAAGGCTCGGGCGGCGATCTGATGGCGCAACCGCACGCTCGGCTGGCGCCCTTCCGCGCCGCCTTCGAGCGCGCCGGACTGCCGCTGCACGAGCGCGCCGACATCGTCGAGGTGCAGTGGGCCAAGCTGCTGCTCAACCTCAACAACGCCATCAACGCCCTGTCCGACCTGCCGCTCAAGACCGAGCTGTCGCAACGCGCCTACCGCCGCTGCCTGGCGCTGGCCCAGGGCGAGGCGCTGCGGCTGTACGCCGCCGCCGGCATCCGCCCGGCCCGCATCACGCCGCTGCCGCCGCGCCTGCTGCCGCTGGTGCTGAGCCTGCCGGACGGTCTGTTTCAGCGGCTGGCCCGGCGCATGCTCGCCATCGACCCGCTGGCGCGCTCTTCGACCTGGGAAGACTTGCAGGCCGGCCGCAAGACCGAGATCGACTGGATCAACGGCGAGATCGTGCGCCTGGCGCAGCGGCTCGGCCGCGCGGCGCCGGTCAACGCCCGGCTGGTGGCGCTGATCCGCGAGGCCGAGAACGGCCAGCGGCGGCCCTGGTCCGGACCGGAGCTGCTGGCGCAGCTGCGGGCCGCCGCCCGCCAGCCCAGCGCGGCGGCGCCCCAAGCCGGCTGAAAAGCCGGAAAACGCGATCGACTCTTGGCACGGAGCGGCAAACGGCGCGACACTCTGACGCCTGACTCATTGGGCCCGAACGCCCGCTTCCGCGCCGAGAGGTTCGCCTACACCTTCCATGCAAGTCCCCGACCGCTCCGCTCCGCTTTCCGACCCCAGCGCCTACGATCAACGCCTCGCGCAACTCGCCGACCGTATACGCGCCGCCGACTTCCACTTCCTGCCCGGCGCCGAGACGCGCGACTGCCTGCAGCTGCGGCGGGCGGACGCGCTGGCCGACTGGGCGGCGTTCGCCGCTAGTTGGAACGACATGCCGCTCGATACCTACATGGCCGACGGCGGCCGCTACCGGCGGCGCCGCTACGCCGTGCTCAGCGCCGCGGCCGACAGCGACCGGCTGGTGCGCGAGCCGCATCAGCCGCACTATCAGTCGCTCGAATACAACCGCCTCAACGGCGGCATCCCCCGCTACTTCGAACCGATCGCTCCCGAAATCCTCACCGGCCCGAGCATGCAGACGGTGCTGGAAATCGGCTTGGGACTGTTCCGCCACCTGTTCCCGCGGGGGCGGGCGCACGTGGAAGTGCACCAGTTCCGCATCGAGGCCGGCCCAGCCACGCCCGGCTTGCCCACGCCGGAAGGCGCACACCGCGACGGCACCGATTTCGTGCTGGTGATGATGGTGCGGCGGGTCAACATCGCCAGCGGCACCACCGAGATCTTCGATCTGGCGCAGCGGCGGCTCGACAGCTTCACGCTCACCGACCCGCTCGACACCGCCCTGGTCAACGACCGCAAGGTGATGCACGGAGTGACGCCGATCGAACCCCTCGATCCGACCCAGCCCGCCTACCGGGACGTGCTGGTGGCGACCTACCGCAACAGCGCGTAAGGCAAAGGTATCGCGCCCGGCATGGGCGGTCCGCCCACCGTCGGCGCCGCCCCGGCGCGCAACCGCGTCTCCATGGTTTCTTCAAGATCCGGCCACATTTGCTGGCGACTCCGGACGTAGCTTAGGAACCGTAGGCCGAAGGGGCCGACAGACAGAAACCGCAGGAGAAGCGACCATGAAAAAGCAAATCGTAGCGACCGCTCTGATTCTCTCCCTCGCCGGCACCGCCGCGGTGGCGGGTCAAGGTGGACCGCACCGGGGTCCGCACGGCCACGGGCCGTGGTTCGCCCAGCTGGATGCCAACAAGGACGGTCAGATCACCCGGGAGGAAGTGGTCCAAGCCCAGCAAGCGCGCTTCGCCCGCTTCGACAGCAACGGTGACGGCGTGCTCAGCGCCGAGGAGCTGGACCAGGGGCTGCGCCGCGAACAGGCCGAGCGCCGCCTGAAGATGATGGACCGGGACGGCGACGGTGTGGTCTCCGCCGACGAGTTCACCGCCATCGCCACCGCCCACTTCGACAAGGCCGACCGCAACGACGACGGCGTGCTGTCGAAGGACGACCGCCCCGCCAAGCGGGACGGCAAGCGCGGCGAGGACCGGCCCCGCAAGCCGGCGCAGTAAGCGCGCCTTTGCCGGATGGCCGGCCCGCAAGCCCCTCCCCCGCCACGCGGGCGGAGGGGCCGCTCTCGTTCGACGCCCGCTCAGGCCACCACGTTGCCCAGCACGAAGCCCTGCACCTGGTCGATGCGACCGCGCCACCACACGCCGTCGTGATCCGGCAGCGAGCCGCCGCCCGGGCTGAAGAAGCGCACGTCGCGCAGGTGGATGTAGGACGGCAACTGGTCACCGTCTTCCCCGCCCCGCGCGTAGATGGCGCCCAGACTGGCGAAGGTGTCGCGCAGCTGCTGCGCCGCCTCCTCGTCGTCGGCCGAGGCCGCCACCTGCTCGGCCAGATCGCGGAAGTACTCGTGCCCGGGCACCAGCGTGCCGGTAATGAGCGTCCCGCCGACCGTGAGGGTGATGCCCAGCATCAGATCGTGGCGATTGACAGCCTGCACCAGGCTGCGAAGGAACCAATCGCTGTCGATCGGGCTGGTTAGAAACGGATTGGATTCTTGATGCATGGCGGCCTCGATAAGGGCAACGCTGCGGATGTCGGCAGCGGCCCGGAAAACTTGAGCGCCTACGCTTGCGGCTTCGGTGCCGGCTGGCGCATCCGGGTCAGCCCTTCCTGCGTGGTCGACGCCACCCGCACGCCGTTGCGGTCGAACAGCGCGCCGCGGGTGAAGCCGCGGGCCCCGCTGGCGCTGGGCGAATCCGTGGCGTACAGCAGCCAGTCGTCCATCCGGAACGGCCGGTGGAACCACATGGCGTGGTCGATGCTGGCCAGCTGCAGATTGCGGTTGAGATAGGTCACCCCGTGCGGCAGCAGCGCCGTGACCAGCAGATGCATGTCCGAAGCGTAGGCGAACAGCGCCTGGTGGATCAGCGGATCGTCCGGCAGCTCGACGCCGGTGCGGATCCAGAAATCGCGCTGGGCCGGCCCCACCTCGGGCGCCAGCAGGTCCAGCGGCTGCACCGGGCGGATCTCGATCGGCCGCTCCCGGGTGAAGGCGCCGCGGATCTTCTCGGGCAGGCGGGGCGCGAGCCGCCGGTGATAGTCGAGCTCCGACTCCAGCGCCTCCGGCGCCGGCACCGCGGGCATCGGATCGGAATGCTCGAAGCCGGACTCCTCGATCTGGAACGACGCCGACATCGAAAAGATCGGCTGGCCGTGCTGACGGGCGACCACCCGCCGGGTGGTGAAGCTGCCGCCGTCGCGAATGCGCTCGACGTCGTAGACGATCTTGGCGCTCGGATCCCCCGGCCGCAGGAAGTAGGCGTGCAGCGAGTGGGCGGCGCGGCCTTCCACCGTGCGCGCGGCGGCGATCAGCGCCTGGGCCAGCACCTGGCCGCCGAACACGCGCCGCCGGGCGGGATCCTCGTTGTCGGCCCGGAACAGGTTGTCGTCGATACGCTCCAGGTCCAGCAGTTGCAATAGATGTTGTACCGTTTCGGCCATGGCCGCTCTCCCCCTTCAAACTCTCCTCGGCCGGTTGCGAGGACAAAGAGGCCGTACTCTAGCGCGGTTACCGATAGCTTGCTAACTACCACGCCCCGCGGGGGCGGGCCGGCACGGAAGCGGCCAAGCGGGTAGCCACGGCCATGGCCCGGTCAACCGCTACAGCACTCGCGTCTGCGCCTCGCTGCCCAGCTCCACCAGCTGCAGCCGGCCGCCATCGTTACGCAGCACGGTGACCGAGCAGTAATCGGGCCGGAAGTGCACCACCCGGTCATCGCCGATAGCGACGCCGGCGGCGGCGTTGATCACCATGAAATGGCTCACCACCACGCTATCGCGCTCGATCTCGGCCAAGGCCGCCAGCAGTTGGTCGCGCCAGCGCAGCACCGGTCCGTCCAGCTCGCTCCAACGGCGAGTGGCGATCTCCCGCAGCCAGCGGCCGCGCTCGGCCAGGTCCGGGGTCGGCGACGGAATCTCGGTCACCCGCGGCTCGATCAGCGGCGCCAGATCCCAGGCGACCGCCAGCGGCGCGGCCGTCTCGCGCGCCCGCTGCATCGGGCTGGACAGCAGCGCCAACGGCCCCTTCGGCGCCAGCTTCGCGGCCATGGCCCGGGCCTGCTCATGCCCTTCGTCGTGCAATCCCGGATCCGGATCGGCATCCCAACCGGCGGCCGCGCGGCCATGACGCACCAGATAAATCGTCGCCATCGACTTGTACCTCTCGCTGACTCTACGAACCGGTCGCGGCGGCCACGGCCAGCGGCTGCTTGCGCGCCAGTCTGCCGATCAGCCAGAAGGCCGCAGCGATTCCGCCCACACCGAACACCACCCCACCGACCGCCTGCCCGATCAGCACGCCGGGCGCGCCGTACCACGCCGCGCCGGCGGCGACGAAGGGAACGGTACCGATCGTGGCCTTGCCAAAATTGAAGCCGGTGGCGAGGTAGGCGTAACCGAGGTTGTTGAAGGCGGCGTTGGTGACGAAAGTGGCGCCGACGAAGAAGAAGGATACGGCAATCCAGGTGCAATAGAAGGACAACAGCTCCGCCCCGCCGCCGCGGGCCTGGAACAGGTCGGCGATCAGATCCTGCCCGACCAGCAGCAGCAGACTCACCAGCAGCGTGTAGCCGGCCGCCACCAGCAAGGCATCGTGCAAGGTACCGCGCACCCGATCGATACGGCCGGCCCCGAAGTTCTGGCCGATGATCGGCCCCACCGCCCCGGACATCGCGAACAAACCGGCGAACGCCACCGGCACCAGCCGGCTGATCACCGCCAGTCCCGCCACCGCCTCGTCGCCGAAACGCGCCATGGCGCCGGTCACGTACGCCTGGCCGATGGGAGTGGCGATGTTGGTGAAAATCGCTGGCAGCGCGATGGCGAGCATGGGCCGCAAGTCCGCGGCGAACCGCTCCCGCTGGAAGCGGCCGATCAGGCGATGCCCCCGGATCACCACATAGCCACCGTAAGCCAGCATCGCCACCCGGCTGAACACGGCGGCCACGGCCGCGCCGTTCACGCCCATGTCCAGCACGAAGATCAGCAGCGGGTCCAGGGCGGCGTTCACCACCGCGCCGAACAGCGTGGCGTACATGCCGCGGCGCGCGTCGCCCAGCGCCCGCAGCACGCCGCCGGCCACCAGCGCCAGCGCCAGCAGCGGCGTGCTCGGCACCAGGATGTTCAGATAGCCCAGCGCCAGCTCGAAGGTCCGACCCTCGGCCCCCAGCAGCCGCAGCAGCACCGGCCCGCCGAGTGTCACCGCCAGGGACAAGGGCACGGTGATCAACAGCGTCAGCGCGCCGACGTTGACCACATAGCGGCGCGCCCGCGCCGCGCCGCCGGCCCCCAGCGCCTGCGCCACCAGGGCGCTGGCGGCAATGGACAAGCCGATGCAGACCGAGATGGTGAAGAAGGTGATGGCGCTGGCGTAGCCCACCGCCGACGGTGGCTCCACCGCATCCAGCAGGCTGAGGAAGAAGATGTTGATCAGGTCCGCCCCGAACACCGCCAGCAGGCCGATCGTGGAAGTGCCGGTCATGACCAGCATGTGGCGCAGGGTCGAGCCGCTTACGAACTTGGCGGTTCTCACTGAAACTCCTCGATTTTTCGCCGGCTCTGAGCCGGCCCTGAGCGACGCCGGCGGCGCCGCCGCCAGGAAATCATCACGCGGGATTTGCGTACGACGAAAAGAGCGGCTAATATGCGCGCCACTTCGCGCTGCAAAGCGCGCAAGCCGCCGGATTCTCGCACCTCGGCCGCCGCAAGGCCACTGGTGAAACGAGCAGTCGCAGACACGGCCCGCTAGCTCAGTCGGTTAGAGCGCTTGCCTGTCACGCAAGAGGCCAGGGGTTCAAGTCCCCTGCGGGTCGCCATCTTCCAGCTTCCAGCATCGACGGTCGGATCGGATGCACCGATCCCGGCGCGCCAGTCGCGCCGGTGCGCCGTCATGACCCGACGAAGGCAGGTATAGTGGGCTGGTTCATCGACCAGCCGTGTGCCCGTTCATGACTGCGCATTACACCGCTCTGGCAAAAACCACCCCGCCGCAGTTGCCGCGCGCCATCGCCCGCGAGTCCCTGCAGCGGCGGTTGGCCGCGCTGCCGACGCGCGCGCTCTGGCTGCACGGCGCGCCCGGCTCCGGCAAGTCGGTACTGATCGGCATGACCGTCGCCAGCCAGCGCCAGCCCTTTCTCTGGTACCGGCTGGGCGCCGAGGACCAGGAGCCGGCGCGCTTCTTCGCCGGCCTGACCCAGGCTGCCGCCGCGTGCACCGGCCGGCGCCGGCCGAAGCTGCCGGCCTACCACGCCGATCAGGAACTGGACGTGGCGACGTTCGCCCGCGAGTTCTTCGCCGGGCTGCTGTCGTTCCTACCCGTCGGCACCGCCGTCGTGCTCGACGACGTCCATCACCTGACTCGGACCGAGGGCATGGCCGAGGCGCTGGCCGCGCTGATAGCGACACCCGCCGCCGGCCGGCTGTTCCTGATCAGCCGCGAACCGCCGCCCAGCGCCTGCGCTCGCGCCCAAGTGCACGGTGAGCTGACCGTGATCAGCGGCGCCGAGCTGAAAGTCTCGGCGACGGAACTGGCAGCCATCGCCCAGGCTTCCGGGCTGGAGGTGCCAACACCGGAGCGGCTGGCGGCGCTGATCGCCGCTAGCGACGGCTGGATGGCCGGCGCCATTCTGCTGCTGCGCGCCGACAGCGCCGGCGGCGAAGCCGGCGTCGCCAGCGGCGAGCTGCTGTTCGACTACTTCATGACCCAGGTGTTCGCCGACTTCGAGCCGCGCGTGCAGCGGCTGCTGCTGTGCCTGGCCCTGCTGCCGGTGATCGAGCGGCGCGCCGCCGAGGCCCTGGCCGGCGACCTCCAGGTCGCGCTGGTGCTGGACGAGCTGCACCGGCGCTGCTTCTTCGTCGACTGTCTCCGGCCCGGCGATGCCTGGCGCCTGCACCCGCTGTTCCAGCGCTTCCTCGAATGGCAGGCGCGGCGGACGCTGCCGGCCGAGCGCCTGCAAGCGCTGCTGCGGCAGGCGGCACCGCTGCTCGAGCGCCAGGGCGAGCTGGACCGGGCCATGGCGCTGTACCACGAGCTGGACGATCACGACGCGCTGGCGCGCACCATCCGCCAGCACGCCGACGACCTGCTGCGGAACCAGCTGCACCGCCCCTTGCAGCACTGGCTGGCCCTGCTGCCCGAGGAGCAGCGACGCACCGACCCGTGGCTGGCGTACTGGCAAGGCCAGAGCCTGCTGCCGTTCCAGCCCGCGCAGGCGCGGCGCTGGTTCGAGCTGGCCTGGCAGGGCTTCGACCGCGCCGGCGAAGCGCTGGGCCGGCTGCGCGCCTGGTGCGGGGTGGTCGAGGGCCATCTGCACGCCTGGGATACCTTCCACACGCTGCTGCCCTGGCTGGACATTGACAACGGCGCCGCCGACGTCGGCTTGAACCCGCGCCTGCTGCGCTGGCGCATCCGGGCGCAGGTGCTGCTGCTGGCCGGGCTGCTGTTCTGCCGCCCGACCGATCCGCGCCTGCCGGCGTTGGCCGGCCAACTGCGCAACCTGCTGGCGCTGCCATTCGACTACGAAATGCGCCTGCGGGCGGCGATCCCGCTGCTGCGCTACTACCTGTGGAAGGGCGAGTTCGCCGACGCCACCGTGGTGATCGAGCGGCTGCGGCGCGGCGCGCAACGCGAGGTCTCGCCGCTGGCGGCGCTGAGCTGGCATCACGTCGAGGCCTTCTATCTCTGGTTCACCCATCCCGAGGAAGGCATCGACCAGGCGGTCGAGCGCGGGCTGGCGGTGGCCGAACGCAGCGGCATCCGCATGCTCAACCTGCCGCTGTTGGCGCAAGGCGCGTACGGCGCCCTGGGCGCGGGAGACAGAGCCGCCGCCGCCCGTTACATCGAGCTCATGCGGCCGCTGCTGCGGCCCGAGCGGCTGCTCGACAGCTCTCACTTCGACGGCCTGGCGGCCTGGGCCGCCGCCCAGCGCGGCGAACCGGCCAAGGCGCTGGCCCATGGCCGCTCGGCCGTGGAGCTGGCCGAAGCCGCCGGCACGCCGTTCCCGCTGGCGCTGGCGCAGCTGATCTACGGCCACACCCTGTACGCCGCCGGTCGCCTGGACGAGGCCCGGACGCAGACCGAAAGCGCGCTGGCCTTCGCCGAGCGCATGCCCAGCTACAACATGCAGTACGTCGCCCGCCTCGATCTGGCCGCCCTGGCGCTGGCCGAAGGCGACCGCCCCGCGGCGCTGCGCGAGCTGCACGCAGCGTTCGCACTCGGCCGGCGCTGGGGGCTGCAGACCGCGGTCTGGTGGCAGCCGGAGGGACTGGCGGCGCTATGCGCCGAAGCGCTGGCGGCGGGGATCGAAACCGATTTCGTGCGCGCGGTGATCCGCACCCGCCGGCTCGCGCCGCCGGCCGACGCCGGACGCGACTGGCCTTACCCGGTACGCATCGTCTGCCACGACGGCTTCCACGTCGAAGTCGACGGCCATCCGCCGGCCGCCGGCCGAAAGGCGCAGCAGAAGCCGCTGGAACTGCTGCGGCTGCTGGCCGCCCGGCCGGAGGGCTGGCTCGGCCGCGAGCAGGTCATGGACCGGCTGTGGCCGGAAGCCGACGGCGATGCCGCCGCCGCCAGCCTCAACACCACCCTGCACCGGCTGCGCCGCCTGCTCGGCCGCGACGAGGCGATCCTGCTGCAGGACGGCACGGTGGCGCTCAACCCGGCCGTGTGCAGCTGGGACACCCACTGGATCGAACGGGACCTGGCGACACTGTCCGCGGCCCTCATCGAGGAGCGGCCGCCGGCCCTCTGGCAAGCGGCCTTGGAACGGCTGATCGACAGCTACCGCAGACCGCTACTGGCCGGTTTCGAGGATGCTTGGATCGAGGCCGAGCGCGAGCGCAGCCGCCGCCGCTATCTGGGCGTACTGGCGCCGACCCTGGAACGGTTGGTCGCGGCAGGGGAACGGGCCCGCGCCGCGCAGCTGGCCTTGACCGCGCTGCGCGGCGAGCCGGCGGCGGACGCGCTGTTCACGCGACTCACCGACACGGCCCCCCGTTCCGACAACTGAACGCGCCGAGCTCGCGAAGCGGCGGCGCGGCTGGCGAGATCGACGGTCAATCCTGCGCGCGCAGCGACAGCAGATAGCGCCGGCCGTTTTCCACGTAGTGCCGGGCGCTGGCTTCCAGCATCTTGCGCTCGGCCTCGCTCAGGGTGCGCTTGACCCGCCCCGGCGAGCCAATCACCAGCGAGCCGTCGGGAATCTCCACCCCTTCCGGGATCAGAGCGTTGGCGCCGATCAGGCAGTACTTGCCGATCTTGGCGCCGTTGAGCACCACGGCGTTGATGCCGATCAGGCTGTAGTCGCCGATGGTGCAGCCGTGCAGCATGGCCTTGTGGCCGACCGTGACGCCGCGGCCGATGGTGAGCGGATAGCCGGTGTCGGTGTGGATCACCGTGCCGTCCTGGATGTTGCTGTCCTCGCCGATCACCACCGGATCGTTGTCGGCGCGGATCACCACGTTGAACCAGACGCTGGCGTTGCGGTGCAGCGTCACCGAGCCGATCAGCGTGGCGTTGGGGGCGATGAAATGCGGCCCGTCGAGCAGTTGCACGCGGCGTTCTTCGAGGCTGTAGATCATGCTTCTCTCCTGGCGGGTTTCGTTATCGACGCGGTCAGCGGCGCACGCGCTTCACCACCGCGCTGGCGACCAGCACGGGCTTGTCGTCCACCGTTAGCGTACAGCGAGTGAAGGCCAGGCTGGTGGCGCGCCGCACCAGCTCGCCCCGCCCCAGCACCAGGTCGCCCGCCTGCACCGCGGCGACGAACTCGCTGTTGAAGCTCACGGTGACGACATGTTCGTCGGTACCGGCGGTGGCCGCCAGACAGACGGTGTAGTCGGCGAACGCCATCAGCACGCCGCCGTGGACGCGGCCGCCGCCGTTGAGGTTGTGCGGACGCACCCGGAAGGCGGTCTCGCAGCCGAACTCGGTGGGACGGAAGAAGAACGGACCGATGTGGTCCTCGGCGGCGTCACCCGGCCAATGGCGAAAATCGCCGGGAATGTCGAAATCTGCTGGATGCATGGATCGAAACTCGAATTGTGGACGAGCCCCGGCCGACGACCGGAGCCCCGTCGGTGAAACGAAAGCCCCCAATGGTCGGCGGTTCCGTCTCGTCCGGCAAGGTCGGTCAGGGGGCGCGGCCGTGGCGGCGCAGAAAATCGTGCAGCAGCCACTGGGAGATGCTGACCCGCCCCGGGAAGGTCTTGGGCAGGGCGTCGACGTGGAAGAATGCCGCGTCCTCGATCTCGCCGGGCTGCGGCCGGACCTCGCCGCCCTCGTACTCGGCCTGGAAACCGAGCATCAGCGAGTGCGGGAACGGCCAGGGCTGGCTGCCGAAGTAACGTATGTTCTTGACACGGATGCCGGTTTCCTCCAGCACCTCGCGATACACCGCGCCCTCGACGCTCTCGCCGGGCTCGACGAAGCCGGCCAGCACGCTGTAGATCCCGGGCGGGAAGTGCGGCGAGCGCGCCAGCAAGATCTCCGGCCCGCGCTCCACGGCGACGATCATGGCCGGCGCCAGGCGCGGGTAGAAGCTCAGCCCGCAGGCCGGGTCGGTGCAGACGCGGGCACGCTGGGTGGGGTGATAGTCGGTCGGGGAGCCGCAGGCGCCGCAGAACTGGTGGGTCCGATCCCACTCTTTGATCTGGATGGCGTGCGCCGCCAGGCCCATCAGCTCCTCGGGCAGGCGTCCGAACAGCGACCGCAGATCGCGGAACTGCATGCCGGGCGGCGCCTCGACGCCGGGCGGCAACTCCGCCGAGCAGCAGCCGAGACCGTTCCATTCTCCCAGCCATTGCACGCGGATCGGCTCTAGCCCCAGTTCGGCCAGCGAGACGCCGCGCGGCGGCAGGAAATCGGCGCCGACCAGCAGCTCATGGCGGCGGAACGCGAACCAGATGTCGCCGACGGCGCGCGGCCGCACGTCGTACGCCAGGACGAAGGACGTAGGCAGATGGAGCATGAGATCTCCCGTCAAATGAAGCCGACCGGCTCCGGCCGCGTCGGCCTCGGCATATTACGCTCACCGCCGCGCCGCCGGCATGGGCGAAGGACGCCGGGAACCTGTCCAGGGACCGTCAGCCGGGCAAAAAAAACCCGCCGGGCGGCGGGTTAAGGATATCTTGGAAGAGATATCTAAGGAGGAGGACTTCATTATCTCCACTCATGTTGCAGTGCGCAATATGGTGCAGCGCAAAAATCGCGAAGTGGTTCACACTTTTCAACATTCCTCATTCGGCACGCGGAGTTAGGAAAGCGCCGTGCTCGGCGGGGGGCGTGGACGATCTGCCGAAATTGGCTGTCAGTCACGTCGGCCCGGTCAGGGGTCTGGCATCCTCGCCGCCAGTCGTCCCCAACGCTGGTACCCGCGATGACCCGACGCTGCCGATCCTCGCTTCCTGCCGCTCTGGCCGACCTGCAGACCCGCTTCCCCTATCAGTTCCAACAGTGGTCGCCGATCCGCGACGGCCTGGCGCTCGATCAACGGCCCGGCTGGCATGGCCTGTTCGCCGAGCTGTGCGAGGACGTGCACCGAATCCTGTCGCCGGTGGAGCGGCTGACGTTCTCCTGGCTGGCGGTGAGCGCCCGCTTCGGCGCCATGCGCTGCTACTTCGCCGGCGAGCTCAATCCCGAGGTGGTCCAGGCGGTCAAGGAGGCCGAGCAGCGCTCCGCCACGCACTGCGAGATCTGCGGCAACGGCGCGACCCTACGCCGTTTCGGCGACGACTGGGCGACCCGCTGCGTCCGTCACGGCATGGAACTGGCGGCCCGCACCCTGCTGATCCGCGAGCAGCGGCTGTCGCGCTGCCACGAAGGCCAGATCGAGCGGCGGCTGGCGCAGTGGATGATGACCCCGGACCCACGCTGGGGCGGCCAGCCGCCGCAGGTTCTGGCCGCCACGACCTTAGGCGCCACCCTGCTGCTGGAGCTGCTGATGCTCCAGCTCGAACCGGGCCTGCCGCTGCACTGAGGCCCGGTCCGCCTCAGCCGGCCTCGTCCAGCAACCGCTGCAGAGCCCGCGGATCGGGCAGGCCGATCTGACCGTAATGCAGCCGCACCAGGCCCTCGCGCTCCAGCGCCTTGAGCTCCTTGTTCACGGTCTGGCGCGACAGCCCCAGCATGTTGGCCAGCGCCTCCTGCGACAGGCTCAGCACGCGCTCGCCGCCGCTGGCCTCGCCGACGGTGCGGGCCAGCAGCAGCAGCCGCTTGACCAGGCGCGCCCGCACCGACAGCACGGTGTGGTCCTCGAGCATGGAAAACACCGAGCGCAGCCGCCGGCACAGCAGCGGCATGAAGTAGCGGTACAGCTCCGGCCGGGTGTCGAGCAGCTGCTGGAAATCCTGGCGCGGCACCATGAGGATCACGGTATCGCCGTGGGCGTGGGCGTCGTGGGTGCGCGGCCGGCCATCGAACAGGCTGATCTCGCCGAACCAGGCGCCGGGCTGCAGCAGCGTCAGCACTGTCTCGCGGCCGTCGGCGGCCTGGGCGCCGATGCGCACCGCGCCGCTGACGATGGTGTAGAGCCCGTCGGCCGGATCGCCGCGGCGGTGCACCACGGCGCCGTCGGCGAAGAAGCGCTGCCGGGTGGCGGCGGCGAGCCGTTCGACGATGTCGTCCGGCAGATCCTTGAACCATGCGTTGGCCAGCAGCAGCGCGCGCCGCTGCGCCCTGCCGAGTTCGATCATTGTCGCCGCATTGACAGTCATCGCCCGTCGACCCGCCTACAGTAGCCACGCCCGACAATCAGCGGAGGTGTAGCAAATGATTTCGGCAAAGGAGATCCCTTCGGTTCAACATCTGGTGTCGCCCGAGGAATGGCGCGTACGGGTGGACCTGGCCGCCTGCTATCGGCTGATCGCCTACTTCGGCTGGGACGACCTGATCTTCACCCACATCTCCGCACGCGTCCCGGGCAAGGATAAGCACTTCCTGATCAACCCGTACGGCATGCTGTTCGAGGAGATTACCGCCTCCAGCCTGGTGAAGGTGGACCTCGACGGCAACAAGGTCATGGACAGCCCCTATGACATCAACCCGGCGGGCTACACCATCCACAGCGCCGTCCACGAGGTGCGCGAGGACGCGCACTGCGTGCTGCACACCCACACCCCGGCCGGCGTGGCGGTGTCGGCCCAGCGCCAGGGCCTGCTGCCGATCTCGCAGCATGCGCTGTTCGCCCTGGCCAGCCTCAGCTACCACGATTACGAGGGCGTGGCGCTCAACCCCGACGAGAAGCAGCGCCTGCAGGCCGACCTAGGCAACACCCATTTCATGATCCTGCGCAACCACGGCCTGCTCACCGTCGGCCGCACGGTGGCCAAGGCGTTCCTGGCCATGCACACGCTGCAGCGCGCCTGCGAGGCGCAGGTGATGGCCCAGGCCGGCGGCGCCGAGCTGATCCCGATCCCGAACTCGATTCTGGCCGGTATCAAGCAGCAGTCCAAGACCGTGACCAAGGGCGCCGGCGGTGACCTGGCGTGGCCGGCGCTGCTGCGCAAGCTCGACCGCCTCGACCCGAGCTACAAGCACTGAGCCGCGCGCGGCCGCCGTCGTCGGCGGCGGCCGCTCATGGCCTGTCGCCCGGCGCCCGCCGGGCCGTGCTGGCCGGATCGGTCGTCACCGGCACAGGGTCTTCCAGCTGGCGCCCTTCCAGGGCGAAGCGGATCAGCGCGAACACCAGCGCCAGAAGCAGCGGCCCGAGCAGCATCCCCACCGTCCCGAACGCCGACACGCCGCCCAGCACGCCCACGAACACCGGCAAGGTGCCGATGTCGGCACGGCCGGACACCAGGATCGGCCGCAGCACGTTGTCCACGGTCGTCACCATCACGCCCCAGGCCAGCAGGAAGATCGCGGCTATCCAGCGCCCCTGGGCGGCCAGCACCACTACCGCCGGCACCCACACGAGCGGCGTCCCCGCCGCCGGCAGCAAAGCGAAGATCGCCGCCAGCGCGCCGAACACCAGCGGCGAGGGCAGCCCGGCGATGGCGAAGCCGATGCCCACCAGGATGCCCTGCACCAGAGCGGTCAGGCCGGTGCCGTACACCACCGCCAGCGTGACCGAGGCCAGATGGTCGAACAGCCGCTTGCGGTCGGCCGGCGCCAGCGGCACCAGCGCGCGCACCACGTTCAGCATCTGCCGCCCGTCGCGGATGAAGAAGAACAACATGAACATCGCCAAGGTGAAGGCGAGCACGCGGCCGAGCGCGCCGATGAACAGCTTGCCGCTCATGGTGGCGGCCAGCTGCAGCGCCGCCTTGCCGCCCTGCTCCAGCCAGTCCCGGATCTGGGCGGCGGTCACCCCGAGCGTGTTCTGCAGCCAGTCCAGCACCGTCCCCAGCACCGGCATCTGGCTCGGGTCGCTGCCGTTGCGGGTCTGCTCGGCGGCATAGCCCTGCACGAACTCCAGCAGCTGCGCCACCTGCGCGGCGAAGGCCGCGCTCAGTCCGGTGAGCGGGCCGAGCAGCATCAGCACGGTCGCCACGGTAAGCAGCGCCGCCGACAGGCTCGCCCGCCCACCCAGCCGGCGGGTCAGCCACTTGTGCAGCGGATAGAGAATGAACGCGATGAAGGCCGACCAGACCATGGGCGAGAACAGCGGTTGCAGAATCCGGTACAGCAGCAGCCCGAGCACCAACAGCGTCGCCAGCGCGAAGGTCCGCGCGTAGAAACCGCCCTCGAGGGACGACTGGGAACCGGAAGCGTTCATGGCCGGACTGCTCCAAATAGCGGCTGGTTTTCTCCGTTGGAATATGGGGATGCGTGGTCAGCGGCGCGCTGCGAGCGCCTGCCGCAGCTCGGCGAACAGCCGAACCAGATCGTCCAGCCGATAGTGCGCATTCAGGCCGCTGGGGTTGGGCAGCACCCACACCGGCACGCCGCCGAGAGACCGCGGCTGCGGACCGAGGGCGACGCGCGCCAGCCCGAGCGCGGTGCGGTAGGCGCCGATGCCCAACACCGCCAGCATGGCCGGGCGATAGCGGTCCAGCTTCGCCTCTAGCCGCCGCGCCCCTTCCCGGAGCTCGTCGCCGCTCAGTTCGGCTGCGGCGGCGGTGGCGCGCTCGACGAAATTGGTGATGCCGCAGCCGTAATCCGGCAGCAGCCCCTGCTCGGCCGGCGCCAGCTGGCGCGGGGTGAAACCGGCGCGGTGCAGCGTCGGCCAGAAGCGGTTGCCGGGGCGGGCGAAATGGTAGCCGGTGGCGGCGGAATACAGGCTCGGGTTGATGCCGCAGAACAGCACGTCCAGGCCGGGCGCGATGACATCGGCCACGGTGACGCCGGCCGCCGCGGTCAGCATGGCCCGATCCGGACGAGCGGCGCTCACGGCCGCGTCCTCGGGACGCCGCGGAAGGTCGGGAACGACGTGCTCGTTGTCTGGGCGGGCCTCGGCGTCGGGCTTCATCGGACTCGCATCGGTTATCGCCGGGGCGGCAAAGCCTAGCCTATTTCCATGGCTCCAGGGCGCCGATGTCGGCCAGCTGGCGGATGCGGAACACGGTATCGAGGTCCGACTGCCGATAGGCGGCCTTGACCAGGTCGCCGAGCGGGCTGTCGGCATGGTGGTCGACCGAGTGCGCCCGGTAGATGAAGCGCACGAACAGCGCACCCTGGACCGGCTCCTCGATGCGCATGGTCAGTGAAAAGCGGGCCGGTTGATCGGTTTCCAGCACATCGTAGTGCACGCTCTCGCCCTCGACGAAGCGCACCCGGTCCTTGACCTCGTAGTCGCCGAAACGCAGCCGCCGATCGAGCGAACCGTCCTCGCGCCAGGACAGCTCGCTGTCGTCCAGCCAAGGCATGAAGAACCGCGGCGCCTCGGCGCGGATGGTCAGGCCGCGCCAGAGCTGGGCGCGGGTCAGCGGCTGCACGCGGGGATCGCCGAGGTCGTTGATCTGCACCAGATGCTCGAAGCATAGCGGCTCGCCGGGAATCGACTGATCGGAAACGGAAGACGGTGGACTCATGGCTCTCTCCCGGTGCGGCGGCGGCCGAAGCGGCTCGTCGTATCCATAGACAGCGGCCGGCGGCGGTCGTGCCCCGCGGGCCGCGCACTTTCCCCGGCGCTGTCGCCGATGGCCGACGGTCGTTCACGACCTCGCGGCTTGCCCGGCTCCGCCGGTATCGGCCATAACTAGGCGCCGGAATGGCCGCGCCTGCGACGGGATAAAATCTCGATGAACCGCTTCCTGCCTCTGACGCTGGGCGCGTGCGTCCTGCTCGCCGCCTGCGCCAGCGTCGTCGCCGCACCGAAGGGCAGCGAGCCGCCCATCGCGGTCGAGCGCGGCACCGCCTCCTGGTACGGGAAACGCTTCCACGGCCGCATCACCGCCTCGGGCGAGCGCTTCGACATGTACGCGTTGACCGCCGCCCACAAAACGCTGCCGATGCACAGCCTGGTCGAAGTGCGCAACCTGCGCAACGGCAAGCGGGTGGTGGTGCGCATCAACGATCGCGGCCCTTTCCGCAACCGGACGATCGACCTCTCCTACGCCGCTGCCCGCCAGCTCGGCATGATCGAAAGGGGCTTGGCGCCGGTCGAGCTGCGCGTGCTGGAACGGCCCGACTGACCGCCCCCGCTCGACAGGCGCGCACGCGGGCGAAACAATAGCCGGATGCCCACCGTCACCTTCCGCAGTCCCTTGCTGGGCGTCGAACGCGTCTGCCCCTACCAGCCGGACGGCCGCCTGACCCTGCTCGAACTGGCCCGCCGCCACCAGCTGCCGCTGCACTGGCGCTGCGGCCTGGGGACCTGCGGCACCTGCGTGGTGCAGGTACGGGTGCTGAGCGGACCGCTGCGGCCGATGGACAGCAAGGAGCGCAACGTACTGGCCCGCGAAGGCTGGCCCACCGAGCTGGAACCGGCGCTGGCCAACGCGCGGCTGGCCTGCTGCTACGTGCTGTCGGGCGAGAGCCTGCAGGTCGAGTGGTAGCGTTCAGGCCCGGCAGGCGGCGATGGCGTCGCGCGCCACTTGCTCGAAGAAGGCCGCGCCCACCTTCAGCACGTCCTCGTCGACGGTGAAATCGGGGCTGTGCAAGGGCACCTCGGGCTGATCCGCCCGCCGGGCGCCGAAGCGCACGTAGCATCCCGGCATCCGCTCCTGATAGAAGGAGAAGTCCTCCCCGCCCATGCTCGGGAACTCCATCTCCGCCACACCCGCCTCGCCCACCACTTTCAGCGCCGCCTGGCGGGCGACGGCCGCCTCCCGCACGCTGTTGATCACCGGCGGGCAGCCGTCGTGAAACTCGAACTCGACGCGGGCGCCGTGCAGATCGCCGGCGGCCTTGGCCATGCGCTGCAGGCCGCCGACGATGCGCCGCCGCCCCTCGGGCGACGTGGTGCGCAGACTGCCTTCCAGCAGCACGTCCTCGGCGATGACATTGGCGGCTGCGCCGCCGACGATCTTGCCGATGGTGATCACGCTCGGCTGAAAGGGGTTGGTCTCGCGCGAGATCAGCGTCTGGATCGAGGACACGAACAGCGCCGCCACCACGATCGCATCGGTGGCCTCGTGCGGGCGCGCGCCGTGGCCGCCACGGCCCTTGACGCGCACCACGAAGGTATCGGTCTGGGCGGTGATCTGGCCCGACGCCACCATGATCTGGCCGGTGAGGTATTGATGGCCGACATGGGCGCCGAAAATGGCGTCGACGCCGTCGAGCGCCCCCGAGGCCAGCACCACCTTAGCGCCGCCGCCCTTCTCCTCCGCCGGCTGGAACACGAACAGCACCCGCCCGGGCGGCGGGTCGCGGGCCAGCAGCGCCGCGGCGCCCAGCACCATGGCCACGTGCGCGTCGTGGCCACAGGCGTGCATCGTGCCCGGCACCTCGGAGGCGAACGGCAGGCCCGTGGTCTCGGTCACCGGCAGCGCGTCCATGTCGGCGCGCAGCGCGACGGTCGGGCCGTCGCCGTCCAACACGCCGATGACGCCGCTGCCCACGCCGTCGTAGCGATAACGCAGCCCCAGCCGGCGCAGTTCGGCTATGATTAGCTGCGCCGTGCGCGCCTCCTCGAACGCCAGCTCCGGATGACGGTGGATACGCCGGCGGATGTCCACCATCCAAGGGAAGATCGGCTCCGCTCGCTCCCAGCCCATGTCCGCTCTCGGCCTCGGTCGGTCAGTAGGGGCGTGGTATAGGCGCCGGCGGCCGTTCTCAATCGGCCGCGCTCTCCGCAACCGGGCTGACTCGCAGCGCTGGCGCCCCCCTTCACGGCCTTGGCACGGTGTCGGCCGCGTTGACCGACGCCACTCCTGCCTCCATGCACCACGCATACGTGCGTGTCCGCCACGCTATCAGGAGTTGACGATGGCATTCGACAGTGAAATCTATCCCGGCGTACACGATCGCATTCCCGAGCAAGCCCGGCAGTTCGTGCTCAACCACACCATGCTGCGGGTCAAGGACCCGGCGCGCTCGCTGGACTTCTACACGCGGGTGTTCGGCATGCGGGTGCTGCGCAAGCTCGACTTCCCCGAGATGAAGTTCTCGCTGTACTTCCTGCATCGCCCCGGCGACGAGGCGCCGCCGGAGGACGCGCGCGAGCGCACCGCCTGGACCTTCAGCCAGCGGGCGATCCTGGAGCTGACCCACAACTGGGGCACCGAGAGCGATCCGGACTTCCGCTACCACAACGGCAACGATCAGCCGCAGGGCTTCGGCCACATTTGCTTCTCCGTGCCGGATCTGGACGCCGCCGTGCGCTGGCTGGACGAGAACGGCGTCGAGTTCGTCAAGCGGCCGGAACAGGGCAAGATGCGGGACGTCGCTTTCGTCAAGGACCCGGACGGCTACTGGATCGAAATCGTGGAGCCGGCCCGGCTCAAGAACCTCGGCGCCTGACCGCTCCCGGCGGCTCCCGCTGGGGCCGCCGCGCCGACCACGATTGCCATGCCCGGGTAGGCATGGCGCAATAGTCCGCCTCGCCAATTCGGTATAAGCAAAGAAGCTCCAAGAGATAACCACGCCAATGATCACGCGACGCCGTTTTCTCGCTTCCCTTGGAAGCCTGTCGCTGCTGTCCCTCGGCCTGCCGCTCGGGGCCTGCGCCTCGGCCGGCGCCAAGCCCACCGAAGGACGCTTCGACTTCGAACAGGTCAGCGCCATCGCCCGGGCGCTCGCCGCCAAGCCCTACCAGCCGCCGCGCACCATCGAGTCGGCAGCGCTCGACCGGGTCGACTACGACATGATCCAGAAGATCCGCTTCCAGCCGGCCAAGGCGCTGTGGGCCGGCACCGACTCGCCGTTCACGGTGCAGTTCTTCCATCTGCACCAAGGCGTGAAGCAGCCGGTGAGGATCTACGTGGTGGAGGACGGCCGCAGCCGCGAGCTGCGCTACCGGCGCGACATGTTCAGCTACGGCGACGCTGAGCTCGCCAAGGCGCTGCCGGCCGATCTCGGCTTCGCCGGCTTCCGGGTGATGAACCCCAACGGCGAGACCGACTGGCTGGCCTTCCAGGGCGCCAGCTACTTCCGCACCGCCGGCGCCGAGGACCAGTACGGGCTGTCGGCGCGCGGCATCGCCATCGACACCGCCGTGCCCGGCAAGGCGGAGGAGTTCCCGCTGTTCACCGCCTTCTGGCTGGAGCGACCGGCGCCGGGCAGTGACACCATCCGCATCTACGCCCTGCTCGAAGGCGAGAGCCTCACCGGCGCTTACCGCTTCGACTGCCGCCAGAGTAACGGCCAGGTGATGGACGTGCGCGCCGAGCTGTACCCGCGCAAACCCATCGAGCGGCTGGGCGTCGCGCCGCTGACCAGTATGTTCTGGTACGGCGAGAATACCCGGCGGCAGGCGGTCGACTGGCGGCCCGAGGTGCACGACAGCGACGGCTTGGCGTTGTGGACCGGCAGCGGCGAGCGCATCTGGCGGCCGCTGATCAATCCCCGCCAGGTCGAAACCAGCACCTTCCTCGACCGCACGCCGCGCGGCTTCGGCCTGCTACAGCGCGACCGCAACTTCGACCACTATCAGGACGACGGCGCCTTCTACGAGAAGCGCGCCAGCCTCTGGGTGGAGCCGTTGGGCGATTGGGGCGAGGGCGCGGTGCAGCTGGTTGAGATCCCCACCGACGACGAGATCCACGACAACATCGTCGCCTACTGGGTGCCCAAGCAGCCGGTGACGCCGGGACAGCCGCTGCGCTTCGACTACCGCCTGCACTGGCTAAGCGACGAGCCCTATCCGCCGACCGCGGTCGGCCGAGTGATCTCCACCCACATCGGCCGCGGCGGCGTGCCGGGCCAGCCGCACTCGCGCGGCGAGCACCTGCACAAGTTCGTGATCGACTTCAGCGGCGGCCCGCTGGCCGAGCTGGCGCAGCGCTTCGACGTCGAGACGGTGGTGACCGCCAGCCGCGGCGAGGTGGTCAACCCTTACGCCTTGAAGGTGGTCGGCACCCCGCACTGGCGCGGGGTCTTCGACCTCGACCTGCCGGGCGACGAGCCGGTCGAGATTCGCTGCTACCTGCGCCTGGACGGCCAGCCGCTGACCGAGACCTGGCTGTACCGCTTCCTGCCGCAGAGCTACCGCTAAGCGCGGCGGCGCTCGCCTTCCCGCGGCCCCGACGGCCGTGGGAAGGCCTCCTTCCATACCACAGGCGCCGCAAATCGCGTTTGCTGCGCCGCGGAAACCGCACCCCCCTCCCCAGGTACCACCCTAGTCTCCGTCGCCGTGGAACGACAGGAGACTTTCTTCAACTTCGTGCCAGCCGTCCTACACTCTACAAAAAGATCCCCAAACCAAGATTCCTATCGCATGTCGACCCATGGATGCCAACGCCAGAGTCATTCCCCTGTCGCTTCATCCCCTGGGTTTCATCGAGGCCTTCACCCAGCTCGGCGCGCCGCTCGACGGCCTGCTGCGCGACACGGGCATCGATCGTTCCATGCTGCAGCACAAGGACGTCCGCATTTCCTACGCGCAGCAACGGAGGCTATTGCGCAACGGAGTCAGCCTGTGCCGCCGTCCGGGGCTAGGCTTGCAGGTCGGCATGCTGTTCGACTGGTGCTACCACGGCACGGTGGGCTACGTGGTCTACTGCAGCCCCAGCCTCAAGGCGGCGGGCGAGGCGTTCTACCGCTACCGGGTGATCGCCCAGCCCCACTATGCCACCAGCAAGGTGCGGCCGGCCGGTTACGTCGACCGTAACGGCCAGTACGTGCTACCCATTTCCCGATTCGCCCGCGAGGCGGCGTCCGATCCGGAGATGGCCCGATTCCTGACCGAGCTGCGCCTGGCGATCATCGTCAGGTTCTGGGACGCCTGCGGCAACAAGTCGGTGCCGGACCCGTCGGTGCACGTGCGGCTGGGCTATCCCGAGCCGGACTACGCCGAGCTCTATCAGCGCCTGCCGTGCAGCACGGTGACCTTCGGCTGCGCGCACACCGAGGTGGCGGCGCACCACAGCGTGATCGTCGAGGAGTTCCGCCTGTACCGGCGGCGCGCCTTCCAGCGCCTGCTCGAGCAGTGCGAGCGCGAGCTGCGCCAGTCGCGGCTGCAGCTGCGCTTCAGCGAGCAGGTCCGCACCTACATCGGCCTCAACTTCCACTGCCAGCCGACCCTGGAGGACACCGCCCGGGCCCTGGGCACCACGCCGCGCGGCCTGGCGCGGCGGCTGGCGGCGGAACGCACCAGCTTCCGCAACATCCAGCGCGAAGTGCGGCTGGAGTGGACCATGCACCACCTGCGCCTATCCCGCCTGGGGGTGGAGGAAATCTCCCGACTGATGGGCTTTTCCTGCGCCGCCAGTCTGCGCCGCGCCGTGAAAGCCGCCAGCGGCAAAACGGTGAGCGCCATCCGTTCCGGCGGCGGCTGACCCGACCGGCCGCGGACAGGGCGACCGCCGGATTACTATTGCCGGCGCGGCGCTCTTTCCACATATTCACCGAAACCAGCAGAAGACTCGAAACAGCACCATGAAAGGCATCGTACTGCGCGCCCCCGGCGGTCTAGACCGGCTGCAGCTGACCGATCTGCCCGATCCCGGCGCCCCCGGCCCCGGCGAAATCCGGGTCAGGCTGCACGCCAGCTCGTTGAACTACCACGATTATCTGGTCGTCAGCCTGTCGGGGCGAGCCGCGGGCGACCGCATTCCCATGTCGGACGGCGCCGGCGTGGTCGAAGCCGTCGGCGAGGGCGTCACCGAGTTCGCGGTCGGCGACCATGTGGTCTCCTGCTTCTTCCCCACCTGGCAGGACGGGCCGCCCACCCTGTCCGACTTCGCCACGGTGCCCGGCGATGGCGTCGACGGCTACGCCTGCGAAGCGGTGGTACGGCCGGCCAGCGCCTTCACGCACGCGCCGCGCGGCTACAGCCACGCCGAAGCCGCCACCCTCACCACGGCCGGTCTGACCGCCTGGCGCGCGCTGATCGACGACGGCGCGCTCAAGGCCGGCGACCTGGTGCTCATCCTCGGCACGGGCGGCGTTTCGATCTTCGCGCTGCAGATCGCCAAGGCCATGGGCGCGACCGTGATCGCCACCTCGTCCTCGGACGAGAAGCTCGAAAAGCTGCGCGCCCTGGGCGCCGACCACGTCATCAACTACCGTCGCACCCCGGACTGGGGCCGGGAGGTATGGAACTGGACCGGCGGGCGTGGGGTGGACCACGTCATCGAGGTCGGCGGTCCGGGCACGCTGCCGCAGTCGATCGCCGCGGTGCGGATCGGCGGCCACATCGCGCTGATCGGCGTGCTCACCGGCCGCGCCGGCGAGATTCCCACCTCGCTGCTCATGGCCAAGCAAGCCCGGCTGCAGGGACTGATCGTCGGCAGCCGGCGTCAGCAGGCCGACTTCGTGCGCGCCATCGAAGCCATCGACCTCCATCCTGTGATCGACCGCCGCTTCGCGCTGGCCGAGATCGCCGCCGCGTTCCGCTACGAAGCGTCGGGCGCGCACTTTGGCAAGATCTGTCTGGAGTACTGATGCGCAAGCTGCTGTCCCTGCTGGCGCTGGCCCTGCTGCCGGTAGCCGCCTTCGCCGCCGACGACTGCCCCGAGCTGCTGCGTCACGAGCTACGCCGGCTCAACAGCGACACCGTGGTGGATCTGTGCCAGCGCTACGGCGGCAAGCCGCTGCTGATCGTCAACACCGCCAGCCACTGCGGCTACACCCCGCAGTTCAAGGAACTGGAGACGCTGCATCAGCGCTACCGGGAGCGGGGCCTGGTGGTGCTCGGCTTCCCCTCCGACGACTTCCGTCAGGAGGCCAAGGACGAGCAGACCACCGCCGAGGTCTGCTACATCAACTACGGCGTCAGCTTCGACATGTTCGCGCCGATCGGCGTGCGCGGCGAGAACGCCCATCCGCTGTTCCGCGCCCTAGCGGCGCAGAGCGAGCCGCCGCGCTGGAACTTCCACAAGTTCGTGGTCGGCCGCGACGGCCGGGTGATCGCCGCCTTTCCGAGCAAGGTCAAACCGACCGATCCGGCGCTGATCGAGGCCATCGAAAGCGCCCTGTAACCACGGACACGGGCGCTATGCCGGACACCGCCAAAGGAATCTGCATCTACCACGCCAACTGTGCGGACGGCGTCAGCGCCGCCTGGGCGGTATGGAAAGCCATGGGCGAGCGCCTGGACTACCACCCGGGCGTGCATGACACCCCACCGCCGCCGGTGCATGGCCGGGAGGTGATCCTGGTCGACTTCTCCTACCCGCGGCCGCTGATGGAGCAGCTGGCGGCGCAGGCCAAACGCGTGCTGCTGCTCGACCACCATCAGACCGCGCGGGATAACCTGCAGCCGCTGCTCGACAGCGGCGTGATCGACGGCGTGATCGATCTGGACCGCTCCGGTGCCATGCTGGCCTGGAACCACTTCCATCCGCACGAGCCGCCGCCGCGGCTGCTATGCCACGTGCAGGATCGAGACCTCTGGCAGTGGCGGCTGCGCGGAACGCGCGAGATCCTCGCCGCCTTGCTGTCCTATCCCTACACCTTCGAGGACTGGGACCGGCTGATGGCGGCCGATCCCGAGACGCTGTACCAGGAAGGCGTGCCGATCGTGCGCAAGCAGCGCAAGGACATCGAGGAGATCCTGCCGCAGGTGACCCGGCGCATGCGGATCGGCGGCTACGTGGTGCCGGTGGCCAATCTGCCGCCCAACATGGCCGCCGATGGCGCCAACCGCCTGGCGCGCGACGCGCCGTTCGCCGCCGCCTACTGGGACGGACCGCAGCTGCGCACCTTCAGCCTGCGCTCCCGCAACGACGGCGTGGACGTGGCCAAGATCGCCCAGAGCTACGGCGGCGGCGGCCACCGCAACGCCGCCGGCTTCCGGCTGCCGTACGAACGCTGGCACGAGTTCGAGCTGGAGGCTTGAGCGCACCGCGCGCCGCGGCGCCATCGTCCGGCACCGGCCGGACGCAGCGCTCCCGCCTTCAGCCGGAGCCGCCTTTCCGCTCGGCCCGCAGGCAGGCGGCCGCGGTGAACAGCACGTCGGTCGATGAGTTGAGCGCGGTTTCGGTGGAGTCCTGCAACACGCTGATCACGAAGCCCACCGCCACCACCTGCATGGCCACGTCGGGCGAGATGCCGAATAGGCTGGCCGCCATCGGAATCAGCAGCAGCGAGCCGCCGGCCACGCCCGAGGTGCCGGCGGCGGCCAGCGCGGCCACCACCGACAGCAGCAGCGCGGTCGGCGCGTCGACCGGGATGTCCAACGTATGCACCGCCGCCAAGGTCATTACCGTGATGGTGACGGCGGCGCCGGCCATGTTGATGGTGGCGCCCAAGGGGATGGACACCCCGTAAGTATCCGCGTGCAGGCCCATGCGCTCGCACAGCGCCATGTTCACCGGAATGTTGGCGGCCGAACTGCGGGTGAAGAACGCGGTAATGCCGCTGCCGCGCAGACAGGTCAGCACCAGCGGGTACGGGTTGCGGCGGATCTGCCAGTAGACGATGGCCGGATTGATCACCAGCGCCACGAACAGCATGGTGCCGATCAGCACCGCCAGCAGATGCGCGTAGCCCAGCAGCGCGCCCAGTCCTGCCTCGACCAGGGTCGACGCCACCAGCCCGAACACCCCGAGCGGCGCGAGGCGGATCACGAAGCCCACGATCGCCGATACCGCCCGCGCCAGGTCGCCAAGCGCGGCGCGGGTGCTCTCGCGCGCATGGCGCAGCGCCAATCCCAGCCCGACCGCCCAGACCAGGATGCCGATGAAATTTGCTTCGGCCAGCGCCCGCACCGGGTTGTCGACGGCGCTGAGCAGCAGGGCCTTCAGCACCTCGCCGATGTCGCCGGGAGCCGCCGCCTCCACGCCCCGCGGCGACAGCGCCAACGTGGTGGGAAACAGAAAGCTGGCCGTCACGGCCGCCAGCGCCGCCGCGAAGGTACCGATCAGATACAGCAGCAGAATCGGTCGCACATAGGTGGGCTGACCGCGCTTGTGCTGGGCGATGGCCGAGGTCACCAGCACGAACACCAGCACCGGCGCCACCGCCTTCAGCGCCGACACGAACACGTCGCCGAGCAGGCCGGCCGCGGGCGCGGCCCCCGGCGCGAGCAGCGCCAGCACCAGGCCGGCGAGCAGGCCGACCACGATCTGCGCGACCAGGCTGGTGCGGGCGAGCAAGCCGACGGCGCGGGAAACGGCGGTACGCATCGGAGCTATCTCCGCGGATGCACCGAGCATGCGGTGTATCCGCTCGGGACGATCGAGCGGTGACCTGCCGCAGAGCCTGCGCCGAGTGCGCCGCGCTCCTTACGAATCGGCTAATCCGGCGGCAGCACCTTGCCCGGATTGAGCAGATTATGGGGATCGAGAGCCCGCTTCAGGGCGCGCATCAGCTCCAGCGCCACCGGATCCTTGTAGCGGCGCAGCTCCTCGCGCTTGAGCAGGCCAATGCCGTGCTCGGCCGAGATCGAGCCGCGCATGTCGACGACGATGTCGTGGACGATGCGGTTGAAGTCCTCCCAGCGGTCCAGGAACGCGGCCTTGTCCATGCCCACCGGTTGGCTGAGATTGAAATGGATGTTGCCGTCGCCGAAATGGCCGAAGGCGCACACCCGCAGTCCCGGCAGCGCCCGCTCGCAGGCGGCGGTGGCCCGCTCGATGAAGTCCGCCACCCGCGACACCGGCACCGCCACGTCGTGCTTGATCGAGCCGCCTTCGCGCTTCTGCGCCTCCGGCACGTTCTCGCGCAGGCGCCACAGCGCCTGGTTCTGCGCTTCGCTGGCGGCCACCACGACATTCTCGATCAGACCTTCTTGCAGCGCCTCGCCCAGCACCGCCTCCAGCCTCGTGCCGAGGTCGGCGCGCGGGTCTGGCGAGGACAGCTCGACCAGGGCATAGGCCGCATGCTCGTCCGGCAGCGGCCGGCCGCCGTCGCTCAGATGACGCAGCACGATCTCCAGCGAGAACCGCGACATGTACTCGAAGGCGGTCAGCGCATCGCCCACCTGCGATTGCAGGCGCTCGAAGGCGCGCAGCGCGTGGTGGACCGACGCGCAGCCGAGCAGCGCCACCACCTGGGAGCGCGGCTTGGGGAACAGCTTGAGCACCGCCGCGGTGATGATGCCCAGCGTGCCCTCCGAGCCGATGAACAGCTGCTTGAGATCGTAGCCGGTGTTGTCTTTGCGCAAGCCGTTCAGGCCGTACCAGATCCGCCCATCGGCCAGCACCACCTCCAGCCCGAGCACCAGGTCGCGGGCGTTGCCGTAGCGCAGCACGGCGGTGCCGCCGGCGTTGGTGGCGAGATTGCCGCCGATCTGGCAGGAGCCTTCCGCCGCCAGCGACAGCGGGAACAGCCGCCCAGCCTGGTCGGCGGCTTCCTGCACGGTCTTGAGCACGCAGCCGGCCTCGACGGTGATGGTGCCGTTGACCGCGTCCAGCTCGCGAATCCGGTTCAGGCGCTCCAGCGCCAGAATGAGCTCGCCTTGCGCCACGGCGCCGCCGACCAGGCCGGTGTTGCCGCCCTGGGGAACCACCGGCACGCCGCGAGCGGCGCACTCGCGCATCACCCAGGCCACCTCCTCGGTCGTCCCCGGCCGCACCACCGCCCTCGCCCGGCCCTGGTAGAGTCCGCGCTGCTCGGCCAGATAGGCGGCCATGGCAGCCGGCTCGGTCAACACATGGGCCGAACCGAGCCGGTCGGCGAGAACCCTGAGCAGATCGTCATGCTGAACCACGGACATCGTACCTACCACCGCTAATCGGAACCCTCGGGTGCCGTCGCCCGGGCGGCCGGCGTCGAGCGCCCCCACGGCAAGAAAGGCACGCCTGTGCGGACCCGCCACTGTACTACAGCGATTGCGCGTCCCGGACGTCCGGCACACACCGAGCGGGCGTTCGCTGTTAACATGCGCCCCTTCCACACGCTCATCCGTACAGCCCGATAGTCGAGCCTTCTCCGATGACCGGTCTCATCGTCCTGGCGCCCATGGAAGGCGTCGTCGATCCGCTGATGCGCGACGTCCTGACCCGGCTGGGCGGGATCGACCAGTGCGTCACCGAATTCATCCGGGTCACCGACACCCTGCTGCCCGATCATGTCTTCCTGCGGCTGGCGCCGGAGCTGCGCAACGGCGGCAAGACGGCGGCGGGCGTGCCGGTGGCGGTGCAGCTGCTCGGCTCGCGCCCGGACATGCTGGCGCGCAACGCCGAGCGGGCGGCGCAGCTGGGCGCGCCGGCCATCGACCTCAACTTCGGCTGCCCCTCCAAGACCGTGAACCGCCACCGCGGCGGCGCCAGCCTGCTGGAAACGCCGGACGACATCCACGAAATCGTGAAAACGGTACGCTCGGCGGTGCCGGCGGCGCTGCCGGTAACCGCCAAGATGCGCCTGGGCTACCGCGACACCTCGCTGGCGCTGGAGAACGCCCACGCCATCGCCGAGGCCGGGGCCGATCGTCTGACCGTGCATGCCCGCACCAAGGTCGAGGGCTACCGGCCGCCGGCGCACTGGGACTGGATCGCTCGCATCCGCGAGCAAGTCGCCATCCCGGTGACCGCCAACGGCGAGATCTGGAGCTGGGACGACTACCGGCGCTGCCGGGAAATCAGCGGCTGCGACGACGTCATGATCGGCCGCGGCCTGATCGCCCGCCCCGGCCTGGCGCTGGAGATCAAGCAGCGGCTCCGGCGCCAGACGCCGTGCCTCAGCGACTGGCGGCAGGCGCTGGGCACCTTGCGCACCTATGCCGAGCGGCTGGAGCAAACCACGCCGGTGCTGGTCCAGAGCCGCACCAAGCAGTGGCTGCACATGATGAAGCGCGAACACGCCCAAGCCGCGGTCCTGTTCGAGCGCATCAAAACCTTGCACGACATTCCGCTGCTCAAGGCGGCGCTGGCGGCGGCCGAACGGGAGCTTTCGCCGGACGACGCCGATATGGTATGCGTGGCGTGACGATCCATCCCGCCTGACGGGCGGCATCACCGACGGGAGGCCCCATGGCCAACGGCTGGGCAGGCGACGGCGCGGTACAGGAACAAATCGACAGCACCATCGAGGATGCGCTGCAGCGCGTGCGCAGCCGGCTGCCCCAGGGCGGCGAGAGCCGATCGCACTGCGAACACTGCGGCCAGGAGATTCCGCCGGCGCGGCGCCGGGCGCTGCCGGGCGTCCGCTCGTGCGTCGCCTGCCAGAGCGAACTCGACAAGCAGCAGACCAGCTTCACCGGCTACAACCGGCGCGGCAGCAAGGACAGCCAGCTGCGCTGAGCGACCGTCCGTCAGCCGCGGCGACCGCCTCGGCTGCTTTCCTCCCCTCTTCCCGCTAGCATCGACATCTATTAGCAATATACACATCGACAACCACAACGGATCCAGATCCCTATGAAGCTGTACATCAAATCAGGCGCTTGCTCTCTCGCTCCCCACATCGCCCTGCGTGAGGCCGGTCTGTCCTTCGAGCTGGTCAAGGTCGATCTGGCTACCAAGAAGCTGGAGGACGGCAGCGACTACCTGGCCATCAACCCCAAGGGCCAGGTGCCGGCGCTGGCGCTGGATGACGGCACGGTGCTGACCGAGGCCGCGGTGCTGCTGCAGTACATCGCCGACCAGGCGCCGGAAGCCAAGCTGCTGCCGGCCGGCGGCATCGACCGCTACAAGGCCCTGGGCTGGCTGAACTTCGTCTCCACCGAGCTGCACAAGGGCTTCGGCCCGCTGTTCCGGCCGAACACGCCGGAGGAGTACAAGCCCATCGTGCGGCAGACGCTGATCGACAAGTACACCCTGCTCGACCGCGAGCTGGCCGGGCGCGAGTACCTGGCGCCGACCGGCTTCTCCGTGGCCGACGCCTACTGCTTCGTCACGCTGCTGTGGGCCAAGTTCGTCAAGCTCGACATCGGCCACCTGGCCAACGTCGCGGCCTACCAGGCCCGCATCGCCGACCGTCCGGCGGTGAAGGCGGCGCTGACCGCCGAAGGGCTGGCCTGACACCGGCGCGGCGGCCCGGCGCCGCGCCGGGCCGCTCCCTCCTTCTGCCTTTGCGGCGGAACCCACGACAACTAGACTGCCTGAATGCAGCGTCCACCTCTCTTTACCCGCCCCTTCGTATTCGCGGCGCTCGCCACCCTGATGCTGAGCCTGGCCGGCTTTCTGTTCGTGCACCTGCCGGGGTTCCTGCAGGAGCTCGGCGCCGGCGAGGCCGAGATCGGCCGCGTGATGTCGGCGCAGGCGCTGGGCGCGATCCTGGCGTGGCCGCTGGTGGGGCGGATCATGGACCGGCGCGGGCGGCGCGTGGTCATCCTCGGCGGCTGCGGCCTGTACGTGCTGGTGGTGGCGCTGTACCTGCCGATCGGCTCGGTGAGTCCGTTCGTCTACCTGGTGCGCCTGCTCGACGGCGCGGCGCAGACCATGTGGTACACGGCGCTGTTCACCTTCGGCGCCGATCTGGTGCCGCCGCAGCGGCGCACCGAGGGTCTGGCGATCTTCGGCGTGTCGGCGATCATCCCGATTGGTCTGGGCGCCATGTTCGGCGACGCCATCCTGCTGCACGCCGACTACCGGGCGCTGTTCCTGGGCGCGCTCGGCTTCGCCCTGGCCGGCTTCCTGCTGTGTCTGCCGCTGCGCGACGTGCCGCTCACCGGCGTTCCGGCCGAGCGCTCGCCCGCCGGACTGTTCGCCGCGGCGCTGCAACGCAGCCTGCTGCCGGTGTGGATCGCCGCCTTCGCTTTCTTCGTGTCGTTGCTGGCGCTGTTCAGCTTCATGAAAACCTTCGTGCTGGCCAGCGGGGTCGGCGATGTGGGGGATTTCTTCGGCATCTATGCCGCCACCGCCGTGGCCCTGCGGCTGCTGGCGGGCTGGCTGCCCGACCGGCTCGGCGTGCGGCGCATGCTGGGCATTTCCATGGGCTGCTACGCGCTCGGCTTTCTGCTGCTGATGCAGGCGCAGACGCCACTGCAGCTGCTGCTGGCCGGCATCCTGTGCGGCACCGGCCACGGCTACACTTATCCGGTGCTGTTCAGTCTGGTGGTGGAGCGCGCCGTCCCGAGTCAGCGCGGCTCAGCCATGGCCTGCTATACCGCCATCGACTGGGGCGGCCTGCTGGTAGCCGGTCCGGCGGTGGGCCTGCTGATCGAACACGCCGGCTATTCGTTCGCGTTCGCGGCCTTGGCACTGCTGCTCGGCACCGCTATCGGGCTGTTCTACGCGCTCGACCGTCCCCGCGCGCCGGCCGCGGCGAACGCGGCCGACCGGCACTAACGGCGCCCTGGGCCCGCTGTCACACGCTGGCAACGGTTTTGCATCAAAGTACGCGGTTCAACCTCCCACATACCAATATCGGTGGCCCCATCATGCGCGCGATACATCGCTTCCTGTCGCTTCTCGCTTGCACCGCCCTGCTCGCCGGCTGCGCCTCGCAATCCATGTTGGTGCGCGGCTACGACGGTGACGCGCTACCGCCGGAGCGGATCGCCACCGTGGCGATACCGGTACAAATGGAGGTCTTCGAGGTGTCGGGGCTGCCGGTGCGCTCGCCCAACGTCGACCATGGCGTCTATCAGCTGGAGGTGCCCGCCGGCGAGCAGCAGCTGCTGCTGCAATACGTCGAACTCTGGCCCGGCGCCGCGGCGGGGTCGGAGCTGGTGCGCTCCCGGAGCATGAGCCTGGTCGCCGACTTCCGCGCCGGCGGCCGCTACCGCATCGACTATCCGGCGCCCGCCAACCGCGACGAAGCCGAACGCTTCGCCGCCGCGCCGAGCGCCGAGCTGGTGAGCGAGGACGACCAGCAGCGGGTGAGCGCCAAGGTCCGCCCCGCCAGCCAGCAAGGCCTGTTCGGCCGCGCGCCGGGCAACTTCCGCCCCGCGCCGACCACGACCGCGCCCGCCGCTCCTCCCACCGCCCCTGCCGCGCCGGCCGCTGCCGGCGACAGCGAGGCGCTGAACCAGCTCAAGCACTGGTGGAACCGCGCCGGCGAGCAGGACCGCGCCGCCTTCCTGCAGTGGATGGTCGGCGGCAACCGCTGAAGCCTATGTCTGCGTTCCCGGCTGCCCGCGGGCTAGCGGATGCACACATCTACCGGGCGTGATCGGTTAGCGGCGGACGCCGGACCGATGTGCCGCCGCCGAACCTAGGCGGGGCGATCACCCCCTACGTTCCCTCCCTCCTCGCGGGGGAGAGCGTAGCGAGGGAGCCGCCAGGGAGAGGGAACCAATCAACCGCAAAGCGCAACGACAGCCCTGGTTCCGCAGGGTGTGCGGGCCTGGTGGACAACGCGGGCCCCTACACTTGCGGCTCTGGATGCCCCTCGCTTTCGCGAGGACAGGCCCCCGCCTTCGCGGCGGCAGGCTCTGCGCGGGCATGACGCCCGACAGCCCTGCCAGAGGTGTATGCATGCGATGGCACCTCCGTGGGAGAGGAGGTAAACGAACCAGCAAGCCACCCTCTGGCGCGGCAGCGACAGGCGTCGCTCAGGACAGCAGCGACCGCACCAGCCACTCGCCGACGGTGCCGATCGCCGACATCATCAGCGCCCCACCCAGCGCCCAGCCGAAGCTGTCGATGGTGAGGTGGTCGGTGAGCGCGTCGGTCACCTTGAGCAGGATGGCGTCGATGATCCAGCGGGTGATGAACGCCAGCAGCCAGGCCAGACCCAGGGTCAACACGCTGAATACCACGAACAGCAGCCAGCCGAGCAGGTAATTGAGCACGCCGAAGATGGCGGCCACCAATACCGCGCTGCCGAAGCTCTTGACGTGAAACCCCGGCAGGATCTCCGCCGTGAGCCACACGGCGAACGCCAGTATCAGCCAGGACAGTATCAGGCTCATCACGCGCTCTCCTTATCCATCCGACCGCGAATCTCACAGGCTAACCGCAACGGCCCGCCCGTGACGAGATGGTGGCCGACCGGCGCGAATAAAAAGCCGCTCGCCCCGAAGGACGAGCGGCTCGATCACGGACCACCGAGACGGCGCGGTCGTTTTACGGCGCTTCGGGCGCCGGCCACGGCGACTGGCCGAACAGCGCCCACAGCGTGCCGGTCTGGGTCGTATTCAGCCCCAGGCTGGTCAGCTCGCTGAGGAAAGCGGTGCGGACCTCGGCCACCGTCAGATCCGGCCCGGACATATCGACCAGCGCCTGGTTCATGTCGGCGTTGAAGCTAATGGCCTTGTCGCCGGTGGCGGCGGCATCCCAGGCTTTCCACGTCGGCAGCCCCTCGCCGTTGGGATTCCCGCTGCGCAGGAAGTTGGCCAGGTAGTCCATCATGATGTGCTGCAGCGCCACGCGGCCGCCTTCGTTCTCCGGCGTGAACGGCAGCCCGAACAGGCCCTGATTGGCGCCGTGGAAGAACTGGATCTCGCCGGAGTGGCCGGCGCCGTAGATGAAGTCGAACGGCTGCGGGCCGGAACCCACCCCGCCCCAGCGGAAGTAGTAGCCATAGACGTCGTCCCGGCTCTTGGCCAGCTCCTGCGCCAGCTCGGCGGCGTACTTGGCGTACCAGGCGCGACCGCCCAGATAGCCGACCGTGTCGTAGATCTGGCGATCGGCGCCGGGCAGCACCTCGTCCACCGTCAGGTCGCTCTCGCCGTGGGCGATGCCGATCAGGTGGTTCCAGGAGTACGGGCTGCTGGGGATGCCGAGCGGCTTGACGGCGGCACCGTACAGCGGCATGAACGCCTTCTGCTCGTGCTCGTTGGCGCCGATGATCAGCGGCACGTTCTTGACCTTGCCGGCGCGGATGGCGGTCATCCAGTCGCTGTCGGGCAGCACGTAGCCGTCCTGATAGGCGCCGTAGGACGGCAGGGTGCGCGCCGGCGTGACGCTCACGTAGCCAGCGTAGAAGGCCGCCGCCGGGATGCTGCGCAGATACTCGCCCAGCGTGCCGTCATTCTCCTTCTCCTGGCGGATGAGCGTGGCCTCCTCCACCGTCGCCAGTCCCTCGTGGAACTGAATGGCGTAATCGATGCCGGTATTGGCGCGGCTGACATCGTCCATCGGCACCGTCGCCATCGCCGCGCTCTGCGCGACCCCCTTGTGGAACAGGCCCTCGCTGAGCGGCGACAGCAGCAGGTTGACCACGTTGTGGCCACCCGCCGACTCGCCGGCGACGGTGATGTTGTCCGGGTCGCCGCCGAACGCCGCGATGTTCTCCTTCACCCAGCGCAGCGCCTGGATGTGGTCCAGCGTGCCGAAATTGCCCGAGGCCGAGGCGGGATCTTCCTCGCGCTTGGCCAGCACCGCCGGGTGATTGAGCCAACCGAGCTGGCCCAGCCGGTACTGCACGAACACCGTCACCGCATTGGCGCGATGCGCCAGCATCGTGCCGTTGTACTGCTTGGCGCTGCCGAAGTTGTTGGAACCGCCGTGGATCCAGACGTACACCGGCAGTTTCTCGTTGCGGTAGTTCTCGCGCGCCGGCCGATAGATGTCGACATAGAGGCAGTCTTCGCTGCCGACGATCACGCCGGAACGCTGCCAGCGGGTGTCGGTCTGGGCCTGCACGCACTCCGAGGCCGGCTCGACCGCCTCGCGCACGCCGGACCACGCCTCCGGCGCCTGCGGCGCCCGCCAGCGCAGCTCGCCGACCGGCGGCTTGGCGTACGGCACGCCCTTCCAGACCAGGGTGGACGTGCTTTCGTCCAGCAGGCCGCGCAGCGTGCCTTGCGCCACCGAGACCTCGGTCAGCGGCGTCTGCGCGCGATCGTCCTTCTTGTTGTCGCTGTCATTACAGCCGGCCAGCAGCAGGCTGCCGAGCAGCACGCCGCCAGCGGCGAGCCGCCAGGAGCTCCTCCGAAGGAATCCCAATTGCATTGCCATCTCCTCGCTGTCGTTATTCGTGTTCTCGATGCGCAACGGCAGATATGGGGCCGAAACGCTCGGCCGTACCGCCGCTGGGACACCGAGCCGCGTGCGTTTCTCAGGTCGGACGCGGCCGACGCTCCGTCTCAAACGGAAGCAATAACGATGCTAGATGGGTGCCGGCGAGCTAGCCATGACAGCACTTGCATGAATCGCCGGCGAATGGCGGGTCGTGTCATAGGAGGCTCAAACCGCTCATGAGCCCCGTCACGCGCGCCCCGAGCGCGCCACGCTCAGCGGCTGGCCCAGAGCGCTCTTGATGGCGCGGCGCATGCTCGAAGCACAGGAAAAGCCGGTCAGCTCGGCGATCTCCTCCACTGTCAGCCGCGACAGGCGCAGCTGATGCAGGGTGAACTCGATCTTCACCTGATGCACGATCTTGCGGAACGTGGTGCCCTCCATGGCCAAACGGCGGGCGAAGGCGCGCGGCGTCATGCGGAACGCGTGGGCGGCCTCCTCCACCGACGCCGGGCTGAGCCGCGTGCGCACGGTCCCCACCAGCGGCAGCTGGCGGCTGAAGTGGTTGCCGACGAACACCCGCACCTGATCGGCGAACGACTGCTGCAGCCCGGCCTGACGCAGCTCGGCCTCGCACTGCGCCAGCAGCCGCTCGAACTGGGGACGGCGGAACTGCCGGAACGGCTCGTTGCGGAAGCTCTTGTGCGCCGACACCAGGTCGGCCTCGGCGTTGAACGTCAGGCTGGTGCACGGCAGCCGTTCGAACAGCTCGACGTATGGCGGCTCGGGGCAGGCCAGGCGCACGTGCACCGACGGGTCCGGCACCGACTTGTTGCCGCAAGCGTCCCAGAACCGCAGGGTGGTCGCCAGCCGGAACTCCAGTTCGAAGCGCCGCAGCTCCTCGTCGGCGTCGCGGCACAGAAAGCAGCGGATCGGGTAAACGTAGGTGTCGTCCCGGTCGACGAATCCCAGCGGCCTGCCCGGCTCCTCGACGTACAGCGGCTGGGCGATCATCCGGTAGCGCAGGAACGCCTCGGCCGCCTCGCGCAGGCTGGGACTGCAATGCACCACATAGCCCACCGTGCCGTGATAGCCCCACTCCCAGTGCATGCCGATCAGCAGCCCCAGGCCGGGTGTCTGGCACAAGGCCACGCCGTTGCGGATCAACCGGCCCTGCTGCGCATAGGAAATGCGACCGTTGCCGCTGTCGAGCATCCGCCGGTCGATGCCGGTACCGCGCAACAGCGCGTCCAGCGGCGCACCGAAGCGGGTGAACCCTTCGATGAAGCCCATCGGATACAGATGCACAGGTATGACCTTGGCGTTGGGATCCATGCCATGCTCCTCCCGGCCTCGTGCACGGCCGTCGGGGTTGGCGAGCGGCCCTCATCCTTCGCGCTCGCCAATCCCCGGCGCCTGCCGCGGACGCCGAATCGTTCTTGTGGTATTCGCCGTGCGCCATGCGACGGCGCTCCCGTTTAACACGACTCTGGAACCGCCGCCAGCGGTCGGTGACCGATGGCCTTCCGTTCCCCCGAGCGACGACTTATGGTTGCGCCCCGGACTCCACGCTACGGGCACGCCATGTCGCTTCCCAAGATTCTGCTGGTCTCGCTGGGCGGAACCATCACCATGACCCCGCACGCCAACGGCGGGATCACGCCGACGCTAAGCGCCGACGATCTCATCGCCGCGGTGCCGGAGCTCGCCGCCATCGCCCGGCTGGAAGCGGCTTCGCCGCACCGCCTGCCGAGCGCCTCGCTGCGCCTGGGCGATCTGCTCGAAGTGGCCGCGCTGTTGCGACGTAAGCTCGCGGACGACTGTGCCGGCGCGGTGGTGATCCAGGGCACCGACACCATCGAGGAAACTGCCTTCCTGCTCGATTTGCTGGTGACGGGCGACAAGCCGGTGGTGGTCACCGGCGCTATGCGCGGAGCGAGCGCCGCCGGCGCCGACGGTCCGGCCAATCTGCTGGCCGCCACCTTGGTGGCCGCCGCGCCGGCGGCCACCGGGCTGGGCACGCTGGTTTGCCTCAACGACCAGGTGCACGCCGCCCGGTTCGTGCAAAAAGCGCACACCGCCCTGCCCTCGGCTTTCTGCTCGCCGCTGGCCGGCCCGATCGGCCTGGTGGCGGAAGGTGCGGTGACTTTCCACACCCGAATCCGGCGCGGCCCGACCCTGCCCATACCGGACCTCGGCACGGAAGCACCGGTGGCCCTGCTGAAGATGGCGCTCGACGACGACGGCCGGCTGCTGCCGGCCCTGCCGGCGCTCGGCTTCCAAGGCTGCGTGCTGGAAGGCATGGGCGCCGGCCACGTGCCGGCGGCGCTGGCGCCGCTGGTCGGCGAGCTGGCCGCGCAGATGCCGGTGGTGCTGGCCAGCCGCGCGCACACCGGTCCGTCGTTCCGCCGCACCTACGGCTACCCTGGCTCGGAGATCGACCTGCTCGGTCGCGGCGCGCTCAGCGCCGGCAACCTGAGCGGGCTCAAGGCCCGGCTGCTGCTGATGCTGCTGCTGCGCCAGGGGCTGGCGCGGGACGAGGTGGAGCGGCGGTTCCGCGAGTTCGTGGCGGAATACTGAACGCAGCCCATTGGCGGGCAGCCAGGTCTCGGGACGTTGCAGCTGCCGCCTGTGCTCGATACTTGGCAAAGCGACAGCTCTTTGCCCCCTCGCTCCTCGCGGGCTGTCGTATGTCCCTCTGTCGAAGACGGCTGGGTCGTCATGCCCGCGAAATGCCTGCCCCCGCGAAAGCGGGGGCGAGCATCCAGAACCCAGGAGTAGCCGCCTGCGCCGTCCGCAGGCTCACACGTCCTGCAGTACGAAGCTTTTCGTCTGTCAACAAGCGGCGCTTCGCTATTTGTTCGTCCCCCGCTCCCTGGCGGGCCCCCTCGCCGCGCTCTCCCCCGCGAGGGGGGAGGGAACGGACTAGCCGCGGTCCTGCCAAGTCCCGGTTACCGCGTACCAGGAACCGGCTTGGCCGTCGGAAGCGATCAGCGGCCCTTGAACACCGGCTCGCGCTTCTCGACGAAGGCGCGGGCGGCTTCGCGGTGGTCCTCGGTCTGGCCGCAGTGGATGTGGTGGGTGGCCTCCAGATCGAGACAGTCGTCCACATCGCCGTGCATGGCGCGGTTGAGGTTCTCCTTCATGTAGCGGTACGCCACGGTCGGCCCCTGCGCCAGGCGGCGGGCGATCTCGCGGGTCTTCTCAGCCAGCTGCTCCGGCTCGCACACCCAGTTGGTCAACCCCAGGCGCAGGGCTTCCTCGGCGCTCACCCGCTCGGACAGGAAATACAGCTCACGCGCCTTGGCGGCGCCCACCAGCTGGGTGAGGAAGTAAGTGCCGCCGTAGTCGCCGGAGAAGCCGACCCGGGCGAAAGCGGTAGTCATGAACGCGGTGCTGGCCATGATGCGCAGATCGCAGGCCAGAGCCAGCGAGAAGCCGGCGCCCGCGGCCGGTCCGGGCAGGGCGGCGATGGTCGGCTTGGGCATCTTGAACAGCTTGCCGGCGGTGGCGCGCTGGTTCACCCGCTGGCGGTGAATGGCGGCGTCGATGGTCAGCTCGCCGACCGTGCCGTCGCCGCGCGCCGCCATGCCCTTGACGTCGCCGCCGGCGCAGAACGCCTTGCCCGCGCCGGTAAGCACGATGCACTTCACCTCCGGATCGAGCTCGGCCCACGCCAGCTGCTGCGCCAGGGCCTCGTTCATCTCGCGCGACATGGCGTTGCGCGCCTCCGGCCGGTTCATGGTCAGGGTCAGCACACCCTCTTCGAGCGAAGCCAGCAGATCCTGGGTGCCGGTGTCGATTTGCTTGACGGTCATCGGTCTCTCCTCGCGGTTCATGGTCGGCGCGGTGCGGGTATCGGCGCCGCGGTCGTTATCGGGCTCGGTCGACTGTTCGAACGAGAGCGACGATAGATAGCACATGCAACGATCGGCGGCGACGGTAGTTAGCTTGATTCGCCCCGGACGCCCGCCGATACTGGCGCTCGCATCGACCACCGGCGCCGGGACGGCGCCCGTTTCCGCAAACCAATAACCGTCAAGGACGATCGGATGATTGGACTCGCCCTTACCGCAGCCACCGGCTTGAACGGGCAAAACACGGCTGCGGACGTCAGGCTGGTTCGCGCCCTGCTGAACGTGTACCTTCGCTCGCTCGGCGAGAGCGCGCTGACCATCTCGCACGCCGTCGATCAGGCGCTCATCGACCTGATCAAACGGTTTCAGCAGGAAGTGATGAAGCTGGCCAAGCCGGACGGGTTGATTTCGCCGCAAGGCCCAACCTTCAACGCGCTAGTGAAATTCCTCCGTTCCCGCTACACGGTGCAGCCGATCACGCCGCCCGCCCGCGGCCTACTGACCTGGAACGCGGAAGGCACGGAAGGCGGGCTCTATCACAGCCGCATCCTGCACGTCCCCAGCGCCGCCTCCGGCCTCACCCTCGGACGCGGCTACGACATGAAGCTACGCAGCCCGGCCGAAGTGGTCCGCGACCTGACGGCTGCGACCGTCCCCGCCGCAGCCGCCGAGCTGGTCTCCCAGGGGGCGCGCCTCTACGGCAGCGCCGCAAGGCAGTTCATCGTCGATCACGATCTGCTGGATTTCGAAATCACGCCCGCAGCGCAGCTGGCGCTGTTCGAAATGATTTACCGAGAAAAGGAGAAAGAAGTCATTCAAATCTGCAACCGTCCTCAAAATCGGCAGGAGTACGGAACGGTTGAGTGGGACGCTCTCAATCCGATCATCAAGGATGTACTGGTCGACCTGATCTACCGTGGCGACTATACCGTTGCGACCCGCCGCTTCCTCCAAAAGCATGTGGTCAACAACGACCTAGCCGCCTTCAGCGCCGCGATCGCCAACGCCGCGAACTGGCCGAACGTACCGCCGGCACGGCTATCCGCACGGGCCGCGTATGTGCGGGGCGCCATGGCCGCCGCGTCGCAGATCGCCGTTCGCGGCAATCAGCCGTGGGTCGCCTATGCGTAAGGCAATCCCCGTGTTCGCTCTGCTGCTCAGCGCCAGCGCGCCAGCCGTGGAACCCGCGCCGGAGAAACACCCCGTCTCGGTGTACGCCGAGTCGATCGGCACAGCGCGTATCGGGGACGTGCTCCTGCGCTATGTACTGTTCAATTTGACGCTGGATTACCCATGCATCCGCTTCGAGAGCCTGGTGCCGCTCGAGCGCACGCTCATCGAGCGCAAGGACGTATGCGCGATCCGGACACCCGACGGCCGAGTCCTCGACCCGCACCACGACGTCGCCATGGCGGATCACGTCGACTTCCGCTTCGTCGGCAATGCCGTGCGCTATCGGACCGTCATCATGGAGCGCATTCCCCGCTCCACCGACACCGAGCTCGACTGCCGGGTCGAGGTCGACAGGAATGGCCGGCTCAGCGGTCCGCATTGCGTCGACGTCTCCAAACGGGAAAGCGACTGACCGGCCTAGCGCGTAAACGAGCGGCGGCGGCTATGGGCCGTCCGCCGCCGCGTATCGACCGGGACTAAAAGCGGACCATTTCGCGAAAACCGCCCCAGAACATGCGCTTACCGTCGAACGGCATGTCCTCGGGCTTCATGTCGGCCAGGCGCGGATCGTTCATGACCGCGGCGTTGATCCGGTCGCGGTCCTCGCGCGAGGCATAGCGGATCCACGAGAACACCACCACCTCGTCGGGCTGCAGCTGCACGCTGCGCGGAAACGAGGTGAACTTGCCCTCGCTGACGTCGTCCGCCACGCATTCCACGTACTCCAGCGCGCCATGTTCCATCCAGATCTCGCCGGCGCGCTGCGCGATGCGCCGATAGTCGTCGAGCCGATCGCGCCGCACCGGCAGCACGAACCCGTCCACGTAGCTCATGCGTCCTCCCTCCTCAATCAAGGGCATCGCCCCCATTCCCACATTCCGGGCCAGCCACCGGTTGCCGTGATAATGCGGCCGGCGAACGTTACACCAAGAGCATAGCCCCATGGCGGGCGAACCGCCCGCCATCCCGACGCGCGTCAAGATCGGCTGCCCGCGCGGTGCTATCGTTATGGCTAAAGCCCATGCCGGCATGGGCATCGTGAACCACAAAGGGCGGGCGCTGGAATGTACCGATTTCTCCAACTCACGGTTGCCGATTACATGACCCCCAACCCGGTCACCATCTCGCCGCGGGCCACGCTGGCGGAAGCGCAGGCAAAGCTGGAGGAGCTGGGGGTGAATGGTCTGCCGGTGGTCGACGACAGCGGCGCGTTCGTCGGCATCCTCACCACCATGGACATCATGCGCGCCTTCACCGGCACGACCAGCTCGATCATTCCGCCTTACAACGAAATCATGCGGCGGACGGTGGAATCCGCCATGACTCGCAAGCCGATCACCATCGCGCCGGACGTGCCGCTGAGCCGGGTGCTGGGGTTCCTGGTCCAGCGCGGCATCCGCTGCTTGCCGGTTTGCGAGGAGAAAAGCGGCAAATTGGTGGGGATCGTGTCACGCGAGGACGTGCTCAGAGGCTTGCGCGACAGCGTCGACATCGGCGCCTGAGCGAGCGAACCGTAGCGCGGCGGCACGCGCGCGATCCCCGGCTGGGACGCCGCACGGCGATCGGCTGTCCGATGCGCTCCGCCCTCGGGCTCGCCCCTAGCCGCCGGAGGGTGGGCGCGCACCGGCGCAGCCTCCACTTCCCTGACCGGAGGGAACAGTCATGAGCGAGCTGGCCGACAAGCGCGACTTTCCGCTCGATCGGGTTCGACGCTATCTGGAACCCGGGCCCATCGTGCTGGTTTCGTCGAGCTGGAACGGCGAAACCAACATCATGACCATGGGCTGGTATACCGTCATGGAGTTCACCCCGTCACTGGTCGGCTGCGTGATCGCGTCCGACAACTACAGCTTCGGGCTGATCCGCAACAGCGGCGAGTGCGTGATCAACCTGCCCACCACGGCCCTGACCGACGCAGTGGTGGGGATCGGCAACTGCAGCGGCGCGGAGGTCGACAAGTTCCGGGAGTTCGGCCTTACGGCCCTGCCGGCGCAGCATGTCGGTGCGCCGTTGATCGGCGAATGCCATGCCAATTTCGAGTGCCGGCTGTACGACGACGCGCTGGTGGACCGCTACGATTTCTTCATCTTCGAAGTGGTGAAAGCCCACGTCGCCGCCATCCCCGAGCACCCCGAAACCCTGCACTACACCGGCGACGGCGTGTTCATGGTGGCGGGCCCGGTGATCGACCGACGCCGGCAGTTCAAGCCGGAGATGCTGTAGAGCCGCCTGGCGTTCGCGGCCGTAGTGCCCTTCACTCCGCCAGGTAGAGCCTGATCTTCAGGCCGCCGTTGTCCAGCACCGGGCCGCACGGCCGCAGCGGCAGGCCGGTGGCGTGCGCCAGCTGCGGCGAGGCGCAGACGAACGCCAACCGCCAGCCGCCGAAGTAGCGGCGGTAAACGTTGCCCAAGGCGGCATACAGATCGCGCAGCCGCTTAACGTCCCCGATGCGCGCGCCGTACGGCGGGTTGCAGATCAGCAGGCCCCGTTCGGCGATCGGGCGCGCGGCCGAGACCGGCTGCTGGGCGAAGCTCACCAGTGCCGCCGCGCCGGCGCGCTCGGCGTTGGCGCGGGCGCCGGCCGCCGCCCCGGCGTCGCGGTCGGCCCCCGCCAGCGGCACGTGCGGCGCGCGCTGCCGCTGCTCGGCTTCGGCGCGCAGGCGCGCGAACAGCGCGGCATCGAACGCCGGCCAGCGCTCGCAGGCGAACGCCCGCCGGCCGCCGGGCGCGATGCCGGCGGCGAGCAGCGCGCCTTCGATCACCAACGTGCCGGAGCCGCACATCGGATCGAGCAAGGCTTCCTCGCCGTTCCAACCGGCCAGGCGCAGGCAGCCGGCGGCCAGAGTCTCGCGCAACGGCGCCTTGCCGACCCATTGGCGGTAGCCGCGCTTGTGCAAATGCTCGCCGCTGGCATCGACGCTGACGGTGACCTGATTGCGCTCGATCCGCACCAGCACGCCCAAGCCCGCCGGCGCCTCATCCTCGCCGACCGCGGCGGCCTCCTCGACCGGCGCGCCCAGCGCGTCGCCGATCGCCAGCCGCACCCGCTCGGCGGCGGCGCCGCTGTGGTAGATGCGCGAGCCGCGGCACACCGCCCGCACCGCCACCGGCTCACCTGGCCGCACCACCAGCCCCCACGGCAGCGCCGCGGCCTTGCGGCGCAGCTCGGCCGGATGCGCGGCGTGGAACACGCCAAGCCGCAACAATACCCGGTTGGCGCAGCGCAGATGCAGATTGGCGCGCGCCAGGGCCTCCGGGCCGCCGCTGAATTCCACTCCGCCCGGCACCGGCCGCCCGGCCAGCCCCAGCTCCGCCAATTCCTCGGCGACCAGCGCCTCCAGGCCCGGCGGCGTGGCGGCGAACAAAGAGAGATCGTCGGACAGGCTGTTCATGGCGGCTCCGATAACGGCTCGGGCAAAAAGCGCGCATAACGCTACCGCAAACCCGCCGCCTAGGCGAGGCGAGCCTGCCCGCCCCCGCTTCCCAGAAGGCCGCTTTCGGGCGTTCCAACACAAAGACGTTTTCGGTCAATAGCCCGATTGGAGACGAAATGCGACAAATACCCGAAAAGGCGCATTAGCCCATAACGTTGCATTCCGGAAGCCACTGCGTCATTCTCGATATTTATAAAGGAATTTTTACATAGCTTTGCGCCGGCGCCCGCCGGCACACTCGTCGACCGCGATAGCCATAAAAACATCAAGGAGGAAATTTCATGAAGCCTTAGTCGGGACATCGCTTCGCCGCTGGTGTGGCGGCGCTGTTGCTGGCCGCCGGGCTCGGCACGGGCTGTTCGTCCGACTCCAAGTCCAGCAGCGAGCAACCCCGCGAACCGGATCCGCTGGTCCGCAAGACCGAGCAAGGCGAGGTGCGCGGCTTCGCCTCTGAATCCGGCGACACACTGGTGTTCCGCGGCATTCCCTATGCCGCGCCGCCGGTCGGGGAGCTGCGCTTCGCGCCGCCGCAACCGCCCGCGGTCCGCTCGGAGATCTTCGAAGCCACCAGGTTCGGGCCCGACTGCGCGCAGGCCGGCGGCGTCATGGGTGCTGCCAGCCTCAACGAAGACTGCCTGTACCTGAACATCTACGCGCCCGCCTCCGGTGACAACCATCCGGTGATGGTGTGGATTCACGGCGGCGCGTTCATCGGCGGCTCCGGCGGCACCAACTATGATCCGACCCGGTTGGTCGCCGAGGGCGTGGTGTTGGTGACCATCAACTACCGGCTGGGCGCGTTCGGCTTCCTCGCCCACCCGGCGCTGACCGCCGAGCAGGGCGGCGTGTCCGGCGCCTACGGCCTGCTCGACCAGAAGGCGGCGCTGGAGTGGGTACAGGCCAACATCGCCAACTTCGGCGGCGACCCGAACAACGTCACCATCTTCGGCGAGTCGGCCGGCGGCCACAGCGTGCTGGCGTTGGTCGCTTCGCCGATCACCGGTGGGCTGTTCCACAAGGCCATCGTCCAGAGCGGTTCGCTGCTGCCCGAGCAGCAGTCGCTGGAGGAAGCGGAGCGGCTCGGCCAGGCAGTGTTCGCCGAGTGCGAGAACACCGCCTGCCTGCGCTCGCTCAGCGTCGAGAAGGTGCTGGAGCTGCAGGCCGGGTTGAGCAACGGCATCGGCCTGGTGGTGAACTACGGTTCGGCGCTGCAGCCGCAGCACTCGATCAAGAGCGCGCTCGAGGCCGGCGAATTCCAGCGCGTGCCGATCCTGGCCGGCACCAACGCCGACGAGTACACGCTGTTCTTGGGCATCCAGGCGCTCGACCCCACCAAGAGTCCGCCGGCGCCGGAGTTCTACAAGCCGGCCATCGCCAGCCTCATCGGCCAGCCGGTCGACAGCCTGGCGGTCTCCATCGTCGCCGAGGCTTACCCCCTGTCCAGCTATAACGACAATGTCTGGCAGGCACTGGGCGCCATCGGCACCGACGCGGCGTTCGCCTGCAACGCCTTGACCCAGGCGCAGACCTTGGCGCGCCACAACGTCCCGGTCTACGCCTACGAGTTCGCCGATCGCAACGCGCCGGTGACGCTGCTGCCGACGCGGCCGGACCCCGCGAAGATCGAGCTGGGCGCCTCGCACGCCTTCGAGCTCCCCTACATCTTCGGCAGCGAATCGTTGTTCCGCGCCCGCGGCGCCAGCGAGGAGCAGGTGGAGCTGTCGCAAACGATGATCAGGTACTGGACCCGCTTCGCCAAGAACGGCGACCCCAACGGCGACGACGATCTGCGTTGGCCGGAGTTCAATTTGGACGAGGAACTGATGCAGTTCAGAACGCCCCTGCCGAGACGCATCGGCAGCGCGAGCTTCGACATCTCGCACCATTGCATGATCTGGAATCACTGATTCCGCCCACCGTTGCGTCCCTCTCCCGGCTTCGGGAGAGGGACGCTTGGCCGCGACGGCGGCGTGCGCTCATCCTCCGCTCCCGCTCGCCAGCGCCGGCCCGATCCTGCCCGGACCCTACGAACGCGAGCGAAAACCTGGCGCCAAGCCCGCGCCCTGCCCGAGCGAACCGCCTATACTCGCTGCATCGACCTTGCGGACCTATCACCCATGTCTCGGAAAACCGCGCTGCGTCGCGCCGCCCAACTCGACTTTTGGCTCACCGCCGTGCCGGTCGCGCTGCTGGTGATCGGCGCCTTCGCCCTCGCCTTCCATTTCGTCAAACCCGCGCCGCCCAAGACCGTGGTCATGGCCGTGGCCACCGACGAAGGCGGCTTTCGGTTTTACGCCCGCCGCTACCAGACATTCCTGGCACAGCACGGCGTGACCCTGGAAATCCGCGAAACCGCCGGGCCGGACGAGAGCATGCGCCTGTTGGCGGATCCGAACTCCGGCGTCGACGCCGCCTTCGTGCACGGCGGCGCCGACAGCCACGGAGTGACCGGTGTGGTGTCGCTGGGCGACATCGCCTACGTGCCGTTGTGGCTGTTCTACCGCGGCGCGCCTATCGACGATTTCGCCGCGCTGGCCGGCAAGCGCATCGCCGCGGGCGCCGAGGACAGCGGCACCCAGCAGCTGGCCAAGCAGCTGCTGGAAGCCGCGGGCACGGCGGATCGCGTGCAGCTGCTGAGCATGGATCGGCGCAGCGCCATCGAGCAGCTGGAGGCGGGCCGGATCGACGGCGTGTTCCTGCTCTCGCCCGCCGACTCGCCGGTGATCCGCCGGCTGGCTGCGCTGCCGGACGTGCATCTGCTCAGCGTCGCCCGCGCCGACGCCTACGCCCGCCATTTCCCGCATCTGACCAAACTGGTGCTGCCGCGCGGCGTGCTCGACCTGGCGGCCGATCTGCCCAAGCACGAGGTGGCGCTGCTGTCGCCCTCGGCGCAGCTGGCGGCGAGCGAAGAGCTGCACCCGGCGCTGGCCTATCTGCTGCTGCGGGCCGCCAGCGACACGCACTCCCGCGCCGGCCTGCTCAACGACGCCAACACCTTCCCGGCGGCGCACGACAGCGGCCTGCCGCTCAGCGACGAGGCGCGGCGCTACTACCGTTCCGGCACGCCGTTCCTGCAGCGCTATCTGCCGTTCTGGGCGGCGAATCTGGTCGACCGCCTGTGGGTGATGCTGGTGCCGCTGCTGGCGGTGGTGTTGCCACTGATGCGGGTGGTGCCGCCGCTGTATCGCTGGCGGGTGCGCTCGCGTATCTACCGCTGGTACGCCCGGCTCAAGGAGGTGGAGCTGCAGCTGGAGGACCAGCCGTCCCCCGATACGCTGGAGCAGATGCTGCTGCGGATGGAGGAAATCGAGGAGGCGGTCGGCCACATCCGTACCCCGTTGGCCTATTCCGACCAGCTGTATTTCTTCCGCCAGCACCTCGACCTGGTGCGGAACCGCATCCTGCAGCGGTTGGGACAGCCGCTGCAGGGCGCCGCGGCGCGAGCGGACGCGCGCACCTCGCTACAGGTCTGAGCCCCCCGCGGGCGAGTCTCGACTTTTTGCCGCCGAATCGGCAGCCTCGGATATCGGCTCGGGACATGGCCGTGATCCGACGGCTGCCGGCGTTCGCCTCGCCGCCGTCGTCACCCCCCTGCCCCGCGCCGACATGAACATGATGCCGATGCCTGTGGTCGATTCGTGCCGTCCGCTCGCTCAAGCATCAGTAGGCGCGTTCGACCCGGCTCGATAACGATAACCACAGCCAAGGGGGGGAGTATGGGTTCCCGTCAACGCCTTCTCGCCAGCGCCGCGCTCATCCTGGCGCTGGTTCTGCCGACGCCGCGGGCGCTGGCCTTCGTCACCTTCGCCGACGAAGACCGCACCGCCGAACTGGCCGCGCAGCCCGCGCACCTGCGCTACCAGTTCAACACGCCCACCACCGTCACCTACGACCGCGACAGCCTCCGCCAAGGCTCCAGCACCGGCCGCATCTACGTGGCGGACATGGGCTCGCACCGCATCCGCGTGCTCAACCTGGCTGGCCACCTGATCGGCCACCTCGACGATAACGACACCGCCGTGGCCGCCGACAGCCCGGCCGCCGCCGCGCCGGCGATCAAGGCGCCGCTAGGCATCGCCTTCGTCGCCGCCAGCGAGGTGGCGGACCCGCGCCTGGCCGGCCTGTACGTCAACGACGTCGGTACCCACCAGATCCACTTCTACCGGCCCGACCCGGCCGATCCCGACGCCTTCTACTACGTTCAGTCGTTCGGCCAGCCCGGCGACGGCGGCGGCACCGAGCTGCTGATGCCGCGCAACCTGGTGGTGACGCCGCAGGGCTTCATCTACGTGGCCGACGAGTTCAACAACCGCATCAAAGCCTTCCGCATGGACCCGGATGCCGGCTACGCCGTCACCCTGGTGGGCACCTACGGTTGGCAGGAGAACGGCAAGTACGTCGGCACCGGCCCGATCGTCCCCGGCGTCGACCGCGACTACGGCGCCAACTCCAGCAACTACGAGGACTACGCCGCCGCCCCCGAAAAGCGCGATGGCTTCCGCATCCCCCAGGGTCTGACCTACTACAGCGCCAACGGCCAGACCTATCTCTACGCCACCGACAACGGCAACAACCGCATCAAGATCTACCAGGTCGATCCCCAGACCGGCGCCCTGACCCTGTACGACATGCTCGGCCGCTTCCGGCGCAACGGCGTGGTCGACCACCTCAAGCGGCCGCGCGGCGTGCGCACCGACGCCGCCGGCAACCTCTACGTGGCCGACACCTTCAGCGGCCGGCTGATCAAGTTCGCCAATCTCGCCACCGGCGGCAGCGGCCCGGCGGTACGCTACCGCAGCGGCCCCAGCGCCGACGCCCAGGCGGTGTGGGTGTACGGCCGCTCGGGCGTGCATCAGGTGGAAATGCGCAGCCCCACCAGCGCGCTCACCGAGGACGAGGCCTTCCTGCTGCCCAACGACCTGGTGCCGCTGGTGCTGGCCGACGGCAGCATCTACCGCGAGAGCATCTGGGCCTGGGGCTATTACTTCAGCAACGCCCAGGTCATGCTGGTGAGCGACACCGGCAACCACCGCATCAAGAAGTGCTGGGCCAGCGCCGACGGCTCGACCCTGCTACGCTGCTCGGTGTCGCAGGGCGTAGGCGCCGCCGCCGCGCACGAATTCTGGGGCTACCCGCGCACCCTGCCCGGCCAGCTGCACGCGGTCGGCGGCATGGCCTATCTCGCCGGCAGCAACCGCCTACTGGTGAGCGACACCAGCAACAGCGTCATCAACATGTACAGCCCCGCCGGCAGCTATCTGGGCCGCTTCTCGGGCAGCGGCATCAGCTACGGCGTCACCGGCATCGCCAGCTTCCACGACAACCGCTGGGGCGAGAGCGTAGCGGTGCTGGTAGCCGCCGACGCCACCCTGCCCTGGCCCTACACCGGCGACAGCTCGCTGCGCATCTACGACGCCGCCGGCACCCTGCGGGAGACGTTCAACCTGAGCTACCGCACCAGCGGCCTGTCGGCGCCGGCCATCTCCTACAACAACGGCAATCACCCGGTAGCGCTGTCGGTGCGCTCCACCAGCGGCAATCAGCACCAGATCTTCGTCAGCAGCGCCGGCGATCGCCTCTGGCGCTTCGACTACAACTCCACCGCCCGCACGCTCACCCGCCAGTGGGTGGTGGGCGGCCGCGACGCCAGCAAGGGCAGCGACGCCGGCAGCAGCTGGGCGCTGGGGCCGAACTTCTACGCCCAGGGCGCGCCCGGCACTTTCGACGAGATCCAGGGCGTGCTGGCGCTGGGCCAGCGGGTGTATGTGGTGGACCGGCGCAACCAGCGCATCCAGGCGTTCGCGCCGGGCAACGGCGCGCTGCTGGGCCAGATCGGCGCCGGCGGCGGCGTCTACGATCACCCCGCCAGCCTGGGCGCCGACGCCTTCTTCCTGCCCGTCGGCCTGGGCTTCGACGCCAACCAGCAGGCCATGCTGGTGGCCGACGGCTACAACATGGTGGTGCGGGCGCTCGCCAACCCCGACCTGTGGCCGGTGGACGGCAACGGCCGCATCCGCCCTGCCGCGCTCGGCCATTGGCTGAACCCGGCGCTGGGCAGCCGCCCGGGCGGGCTGTTCTCGGCCCAGCAAGCGGTCAGCGGCAACGGCAAGGTGTTCGTGCACTCGCTGATCAGCAACCGCATCACCGCTTTCGACTGGAGCGAGCTGACCCCGTAACGCCCGTGCTCACCACCCGGTTTCGGGAAGGGAACGGAGAGCTCGGGACTGTTCGCGGGAATCGCCGGCCATCCGCCCCCCGCGCGGGGGCGGACTTCGTGCATTCGAAACCGCGCGTTCCCTAGGCCGGCGCGTCCTCCGCGAGGCCATTCAAGACCACCGCCCGGCACAGCCGCTCCAGCTCCGCGGCCCACCGCCGCATGTGCGCCTCGTCCAGCCGCACGCGCATGGCGTAGCGGCGCCCGCCCCACACCGCCAGGTGCAGCGCCTCGATGGTGGCGGGATCGGGCTTGCGCGGCAGGTCGGTGCAGGCGTCGAACACCCGCTGCCACATCGCCGCCAGCTCCTGGTAGGCGCGGCGCTGATGCTTGAGCTCGGCCACCTGCGGTTCGAGGTCGAGCATCTCCGGGTGGAACCAGGGCAGATCGCGGTCGAGCCCGCATACCAGCTGCAACAGCCGCCGCAGGCGCTGCTGCCAGGTCAAGCCCGGCGGCCGCACCGCCTGCTCATCCACCGCGCGGATGAGCGCCTCGATGCAATGGCGCACGTAGCCGGAGTACAACGCCTCCTTGCTGGGAAAGTACTCGTACAAGGTGCCGACGGCCACGCCGGCCTCCAGCGCCACCGCGCGGGTGGTGAGCCGCTCCCAGCCGTCGCGCTGCCAAATCCGAACAAACGCGTCGAAAATGGCCTGCACCGTGACCTTGGCGCGCGCCTGGGTCGGCCGCTTGAGCGGTTTTGCCTTGGGGAGCGGTCGCGCTTTCCTTGTCACCGATATCCGAACCCGCTGCACGGCGCGGGCGCATACAGTGCCCGCATCGCTACGTTCAACGTTCGAGGTGCAGGCCAATGACCGTGCTCAGCCAGTTGCAAACCGACAAGACCGCGCTCGACCGCACCCGCGTCGTCCACCGCCCGTTGCCCGAGCCCCGGCCGGGCGAAGCCCTGCTGAAAATCCGCCGGCTGGCGGTGACCACCAACAATATTACCTACGCCGCGTTCGGTGACACGCCGCACCTGCGCTACTGGAGCTTCTTCCCCACCGGCGAGGACGGCTGGGGCCACATGCCGGCCTGGGGCTTCGCCGACGTGGTGCATTCCACCGTGGATGGCCTGGCGGTGGGCGAGCGTTTCTACGGCTACTGGCCGATCGCCAGTCATCTGCTGGTGCAACCCATCCGCGTGACCGAGCGCGGCTTCTACGACGGCACACCGCACCGCCTGGAGCTGACCTCGGCCTACAACCAGTACCAGCGCATCCGCACCGACGCGGCCTACCGGCCGGAGTACGAGAACTACCAGATGCTGCTGCGGCCGCTGTTCATCACCTCGTTCATGCTCGCCGACTTCCTCGAGGACAACGGCTTCTTCGGCGCGCGGCGCATCGTGGTGTCCAGCGCTTCCAGCAAGACCGCCTACGGTACCATGTTCTGCCTGCGGCAGCGCCCGGACCTGGAGCTGGTAGGGCTGACCTCGGCGCGCAACCAGGCTTTCGTGGAAAGCCTCGGCTGCTATGCGCGCTGCGTGGCCTATCCGGAGCTGGAGAGCATCGATCCCACCGTGCCCACCCTGTACGTCGACTTCTCCGGCGACCGGGCGCTGCGCCGGCGGATCCACGAGCACTTCGGCGCGGCGCTGGTGTACGACTGCTACGCCGGCTCCACCCAGTCGCACGAGCACATCAGCCGCGACGAGCAGCCGCTGCCGGGCCCGCCGCCGCAGCCCTACTTCGCGCCGTACCAGATCAAGAAGCGCAATGCCGACTGGGGGCCGGCCGAGGTGACGCGGCGCTTCAACGAAGCGCAGCTGGCCTTCATCGGCCGGGTGAGCGACCCCGAGCGGCCGTGGCTGAAGGTGCACGAGCACCTCGGCCTGGAAGCCGCGCAGCGGCTGATCGCCGAGCTGGTGGCCGGGCGGATCGACCCGCAGGACGGCCACGTGGTGGTCATGCCCTGAGCGCTTCGTCGACCAGCTCGATCCAATGCCGCACCGGCGTGCGGCCGGCGCCGTCGAGGTGGGTCTGGCAGCCGATGTTGGCGGTGGCGATCAGCTCCGGCTGACCGCTCTCCAGGGCATCGAGCTTCGCGTCGCGCAGCTGCCGGGCCAGTTCCGGCTGGGTAATGGCATAGCTGCCGGCCGAGCCGCAGCAGAGGTGCGCATCGGGCACCGGGGTGAGCTCGAAGCCCAGGCGCTCGAGCACCCGCTCCACCGCACCACCGAGCTTCTGGGCGTGCTGCAGGGTGCACGGGCAGTGGAAGGCCAGGCGCCGGCCGCGGGCGGCCGCGCCGAGCCTTTCCAGGTCCTCGGCCTGCAGCACCTCCACCAGATCCTTGGCCAGGGCGCTGACGCGCGCCGCCTTGGCGGCGTAGCGCGGGTCGTCGCGCAGCAGGTGGCCGTAGTCCTTGACGAAGGCGCCGCAGCCGCTGGCAGTCTGGACGATGGCCTCGGCGCCGGCCTCGATCGCCGGCCACCAGGCGTCGATGTTGCGCCGTGCCCGCTCCAGCCCGGCCTGCTGGGCGTCGAGGTGATAGTCCACCGCGCCGCAGCAACCGGCCTGCGGCGCCGGCACGACGCTGATGCCGAGCCGGTCCAGCACCCGCGCGGCGGCGGCGTTGGTGTTGGGCGACAGCGCCGGCTGCACGCAACCCTCCAGCATCAGCACCCGGCGGGCGTGGCGCGGCGCTGGCCGCGGCCCGGCGGGCGCCGCGGCGGCCGGCACCTTCTCGGCGAGCCGCGCCGGCAGCAGCGGCCGCAGCAGCTGGCCGGCGCGCAGCACCGCCTTGAACAGCGCCGGCCGGGGCACCACCGCCCGCAGCCCGCCGCGCAGCAGCCGCTCGCGCGGCGGGCGCGGCAGCTGCGCGGCCAGGTAATCCCGGCCGATATCGAGCAGGTGGTGGTACTGCACTCCGGACGGGCAGGTGGTCTCGCAGCTGCGGCAGCTCAGGCAGCGGTCCAGGTGCTCTTGGCTGAGCCGCGACACCTCGCTGCCTTCCAGCGCCTGCTTGATCAGGTAGATGCGCCCGCGCGGGCCGTCCAGCTCGTCGCCGAGCAGCTGGTAGGTCGGACAGGTGGCGTTGCAGAAACCGCAGTGCACACAGGTACGCAGGATGCGCTCGGCCTCCTCCGCCCGCGGCAGGCGCCTGGCCTGTTCACTCAGCGTGGTTTGCATAAGGCGACCTCAGAATTGCGCGTACATCCGGCCGGGATTGAAGATCCCGCGCGGATCGAGCCGGGCCTTGAGCTGGCGGTGGTAGCGCAGCGCTACCGGCGTGAGCGGATGGAAGGGGCTGTCGGTGCGGCCCGGCGTCCAACAGACGGCGTGGCCGCCGACGGCGGCCGCGGCGGCGCGCACGTTTTCGGCATCGGCCTCGGTCTTCAGCCAACGCTGCGCGCCGCCCCAGTCGACCAGCTGTTCCCCCGGCAGCTCCAGGGGCGGCGTGTTCGGCGGCAGCGACAGCCGCCACAGCGGGCGCGGATCCAGGAAGAACGGCAGGCGCAGCTCGCGCAGCGCTTCCCAGTAGCCGTCGTCCAGCGGCTCGCCGCCGAACCGCGCGGCGGCCGCGCTCACCGAGCCCTCGCCGCCCTCCAGGCGCAGCCGCAGGTAGCGGCCATCGTGGCTGGCGGCGCTGATCGGCAACGGCTGCCGGCCCCATTCCGCCAGCCGCGCCAGCGCCTGCGGAAGGCTCATCTCCAACAGCAGGCTGCGGCGGGCGCGCGGTTTGGGCAGCACCTTCAGCGACACCTCGGTGATCAGCCCCAGGCAGCCGAAGCTGCCCGCCATCAGGCGCGAGACGTCGTAGCCGGCGACGTTCTTCATCACCTCGCCGCCGAAGCGCACATGCGTGCCCAGCCCGGTGATCACCCGGCAGCCGAGCACGAAGTCGCGCACCGCCCCGCTCCAGGGCCGGCGCGGCCCCGACAGGCCTGTGGCGATCATGCCGCCGACCGTGGCGCCCGGGCCGAAATGCGGCGGCTCGAACGGCAGCATCTGGCCGGCGGCGTCCAAGGCCGCCTCCAGCTCCGCCAGCGGCGTGCCGGCGCGCACCGTCACCACCAGCTCGGTGGGATCGTAGCGGACGATGCCGCGCGGGGCGCGGGCATCGAGCGGCTCGCCCTCGACCGGGCGGCCGAGGAAGGCCTTGCTGCCGCTGCCCTCGATGCGCAGCGGCCGCCCGTCCGCGAGCGCCGCGCGCACCTGCGCCAGCAAAAGTTCGGTCGCTTCGTCGGCGGCGGTCATTAGAAACGCTCCAATTCCGGGAATGGCAGCTGGCCGCGATGGACGTGCATGCGGCCGAACTCCGCGCAGCGGTGCAGGGTCGGGATGTTCTTGCCAGGGTTGAGCAGCCCTTCCGGATCGAAGGCGGCCTTCACCGCGTGGAAAGCGGTCAGCTCGTCGGGACCGAACTGCACGCACATCTGGTTGATCTTCTCGCGGCCGACGCCGTGCTCGCCGGTGATGGTGCCGCCCACCGCCACGCACAGCTCCAGGATCTTGCCGCCGAGCTCCTCGGTGCGCTCCAGCTCGCCGGGCTTGTTGGCGTCGTAAAGGATCAGCGGGTGCATGTTGCCGTCGCCGGCGTGGAAGACGTTGGCCACGCGCAGGCCGTACTCGGCTCCGAGCCGGGCGATGCCGGCCAGCACGCGCGCCAGCTCACGCCGCGGGATGGTGCCGTCCATGCAGTAGTAGTCGGGAGATATCCGTCCCACCGCCGGGAAGGCGTTCTTGCGCCCGGCCCAGAAGCGGGCGCGCTCGGCCTCGTCGCGCGCCAGCCGCACCTCGGTGGCGCCGGCCTGCTTGAGCACCGCCTCCACCCGCCGGCAGTCGTCCTCGACGTCGCTCTCCACGCCGTCCAGCTCGCACAGCAGGATGGCCTCGGCCTCCACCGGATAGCCGGCGTGGATGAAATCCTCGGCGGCGCGGATCGACAGGTTGTCCATCATCTCCAGCCCGCCGGGCACGATGCCGGCGGCGATGATGTCGGCCACCGCCCGCCCGGCCTTCTCCACGTCGTCGAAGCTCGCCATCAGCACCCGCGCCACCTCCGGCTTGGGCAGCAGCTTCACCGTCACCTCGGTGACCACGCCGAGCATGCCCTCCGAGCCGGTGAACAGCGCCAGCAGGTCGAAACCGGGCGCGTCCAGCGCGTCCGCGCCGAGCACCAGCCGCTCGCCCTCGATGGTGAGGATCTCCACCTTGAGCAGGTTATGGACGGTCAGGCCGTACTTGAGGCAATGCACGCCGCCGGCGTTCTCGGCGACGTTGCCGCCGATGGTGCAGGCGATCTGCGACGACGGATCGGGCGCGTAGTACAGGCCGTAAGGCGCCGCCGCCTGGGAAATGGCCAGATTGCGCACCCCGGGCTGCACCCGGGCGTAGCGGCCTTCCGGGTTGATTTCGAGGATGCGGTTGAAGCGGCTCATCACCAGCAGGATGCCCCGCTCCAGCGGCAACGCGCCACCGGACAGCCCCGTCCCCGCCCCGCGCGCCACCACCGGCACGCGCCGCTCGTGGCAGAGCCTGAGGATCTCCTGCACCTCCTCGACACGGCGCGGCAGCACCACCAGCATGGGCGTGACCCGATAGGCCGACAGCCCGTCGCACTCGTAGGGCTTGAGCGCCTCCGGCTCGTGCAGTACCTCCAGCTCCGGCAGCCGCGCCCGCAGCTCGGCCAGCACCGCGGCCTTGTCCACCGGGGGCAGCGGGCCATCGAGACGTTCGTCGTAAAGGATGTTCATGCGCGGTTCGTCGAGATGAGAGGCCTGCACAGCATAGCGCCTCGGACAGCAACGATGGGCCGTTCGTGCTGCGGGCAGTATACCTGGGCGCGGCTATGGGCGGCTGCTAGGCAGTGTGCTGTTTCGTAAGTGCGCGGGGTCGAGTCGGTGCTTCGCGGTTGGTTACGACAAAGACTGACCTCGCCCCTCTCACGTCCCACAAAACGTCCGCAACACCCGCTGTTCCGGCCTGGCCGGTGCGGCGTAGCGCTCGCGGCCTGGCTGTTCCGCGAACGGCCGTTCCAGCACGGCGCGCAGCTCATGGAACGGAGCGTAATCCCCCTCCTCGACCGCCGCCTGGATCGCTTCCTCGACCAGGTGGTTGCGCGGGATGTACAGCGGATTGACCGCGCGCATCCGCGCGGCGATGGCTTGCGGTGCCTGTGCCTCGCGCGCCAGCCGCTGCCGCCAGTGATTCAGCCAAGCCTGGATGGCGTCGGGGCGCTGGAACAGGGCAAGCAGCGCCACGTCGGCGGCGATGCTCTCGGCGCAATCGGCCAGGAGGCGGAAGGTCAGGGTGAAGTCCGCGCCGCCGACCAGCATGGCGTCCAGCAGCGCCTCGGCCAGCGCGATATCCTCGTCCTCCTCGCGCGCCAGACCGAGCTTGGCGCGCATCACCGCCGCCCACTCGGCCTGGTAGCGCTCGCCGAAGCGTTGCAGGATGGCGACGGCCGGCTCGATCGCCCGCTCGGGGTCGGCGTCGATCAGCGGCAGCAGCGTTTCGGCGAAGCGGGCCATGTTCCACTGGGCGATGCCGGGCTGGTTGCCGTAGGCGTAGCGCCCGTTGCGGTCGATGGCGCTGAACACCGTGCGTGGGTCATAGGCCTCCAGGAAGGCGCAGGGGCCGTAGTCGATGGTCTCGCCGGAAACGGCGGTGTTGTCGGTGTTCATGACGCCGTGGATGAAGCCGAGCCCCATCCAGCGCGCCACCAGCGCCGCCTGCCGCGCCTGCACGGCTTCCAGCAGCGCCAGGTAGCGCCGCTCCGGGGCGGTTTCCGCCAGCGCCGGGTAATGCCGCGCGATGACGTGCTCGGCGAGGATGCGCAGGCCGTCGAGATCGCCGCGCGCGGCGAAGTACTCGAAGGTGCCGACGCGGATATGGCTAGCCGCCACGCGAGTGAGGATCCCGCCGGGCAGCGCCCGCTCCCGGTACACCGGCTCGCCGCTCGCCACCGCCGCCAGCGAGCGGGTGCTGGGCACGCCCATGGCGTGCATGGCCTCGCTGACCAGGTACTCACGCAGCACCGGCCCAAGTGGGGCGCGGCCGTCGCCGCCGCGCGCGAACGGCGTCCGGCCGGCGCCCTTAAGCTGGATGTCACGCAGCCGCCCCTGGCGGTCGATCACCTCGCCGAGCAGCACCGCCCGGCCATCGCCCAGGCGCGGCACGAAGACGCCGAACTGATGGCCGGCATAGGCCTGCGCCAGCGGCTCGCAACCGTCCGGCACCGCGTTGCCGGCGAAATAGCGGGCGGCCTGCTCCGGGTCGAAGGCGGCCAGGTCGAAGCCCAGCTCCTCGGCCAGCGCACCGTTGAAGGCGATCAGGCGCGGCGCGGACACCGGCTCCGGATCGAAGCGCTCGTAGAAGTGGGGCGGCAGGCGGCGGTAATGCGGGGTAAAGGTCGGGAACATGCAGACTCCAGTGCGGGCGCGGCCAATGAAGTATTCAGACCCCAGCGGCGGGGCGGAATTCCCCCGACTGGCACGGCCTGCCTCGGCGGAGCGGATAGGGTACCCTGAGCCGGTCACGGTCATCGATGTCGAACGCTTCGCTCCCAAGGCCCAACGATGGATCCCGTCGCTCATACCCTGGTCGGCGCCGCCCTGGCGGAAACCGGGCTCAAGCGCGCCTCCCGCTACGCCACCGCCTGCCTGCTGATCGGCGCGAACCTGGCGGATGTCGACGCTCTCGCCCATCTCTGGGGCGACGATACGGCGCTGTATTTGCGCCGCGGTCTCACCCACGGTGTGCTCGCCCTCGTCGCGTTGCCGCTGCTGCTGACGGCGGGTTTGTGGCTCTGGCACCGCTGGCGCGGCGCCCGCGCGGATGATTCGAGTCCGCCGTTCCGGCCAGGCGCGATCCTGGCGCTGAGCTTTCTCGCGGTCTGGACGCATCCGCTGCTGGACTGGCTCAACACCTACGGCGTGCGCCTGCTCATGCCGTTCGACCAGCGCTGGTTCTACGGCGACACGCTGTTCATCATCGATCCGTGGGTCTGGCTGCTCGCCGCCGCCGGCGTGCTCCTGGCCCGCTCTCACGGCCGGCTGGCGCTGACCGGCTGGATCGTGCTGGCGGCGCTGACCTCGGCGCTGGTGCTGGTAACCGACCGCGCGCCACTCGCCGTCAAGCTGGTCTGGCTGGCCGGCGTGGCGCTGCTGGCCGTGCTGCGCTGGCGCCGGCCGTGGCCCAGCGCGGCGGTAGCGCGGTTCAGCTTCGCCACGCTAGTGCTGTACGTCTGCGCCGTCTACGGCGTCGCCCGCCTCGCTGAGGCCGAAGCCGCCGCCCGCTTCCCCGCGCCGCTGGAAGCGCAGGCCAATCCCAGCCCGGGCGTGCCGTTCGCGCACCGGCTGGTGCTGGTCTACGACGACCGCTACCGAATCGTGCAGCCCCACGGCGACGTGACCGAGCTGCCCCGCCGCCAGCCCGACGCCGTGGTGCGCCAAGCGCTGGCGGACGAGTCGGTGCGCGGCTTCGTCAACTGGATGCGCTATCCCTACTGGCAGGTGGAGGAAACGCCGCAGGGCTGGCGGGTGCGGATCTGGGATCTGCGCTACCAGCAGCCCGACCGGCCGCAGCGCGGCATCGGCTACGCCGAGGTGCTGGTGCCCAAGCGGTGAACGCCCCATCGCTTTCGGCTCCAAGCCGGTGAGCCCGGAGCCTTCCCGGCACGAACAGCCGCCTTCTTAAGGAACACGCCACGCCTAAGCCATCGGCGCCAAAGAGCAAAATTCAAAAATGCACTCAACTTGAGACTCATTTGGGCTTGGTCTATAGAGCAAGCCTGCCGGGCATCGGTACCGGCTGGATGCCGACACAACCAAAACCAAGGAGACCACGCCCAATGCGCCTGCCAACGTTCGCTCGTCAGTTGTGTAAGTACGCCGCGTTGCCGGCGATCCTCGCCTACCCAGTCGCCTCGCCCGCGATCAATCCGCCCGCCGACGGCGGCAGCGGGGGCGGCAGCAACGAAATCACCGGCGCTTCCTGCGGCCAGGGGCCGATCGTCTGGGTCAGCGAAACGATCCGCGTGACCAGCGGCACCTTCGACGGCGGCTGCCGCGTCTACACCGCGACCAGCGCCCTGGGCGACGGCTCCCAGTCGGAGAACCAGAAGCCGATCTTCCGCGTGGAGAACGGCGCCACGCTCAAGAACGTGGTGATCGGCCACAACGGCGCGGACGGCATCCACGTCTACAACGGCGCCACGCTGGACAACATCACCTGGAACGACGTCGGCGAGGATGCGCTGACCATCAAGTCGTCCGGCACCGTCATCGTCCGCAACATTGAGGGCTACAACGCCGACGACAAGTTCTTCCAGGTCAACGCGCCGTCCACGCTGCACGTCAGCAACTGCATCATCCGCAACGCCGGCAAGGCGCTGCGCCAGAACGGCGGCACGACTTACCGCATCGACGTGACCTTCGACCGCTGCGACATCTCCGGCATGAAGGAAGGGATCTTCCGCACCGACAGCCCGGTGAGCACGGCGCGCATCACCAACAGCCGCGTCCAGCGGGGCACGACCACCTGCATCGGCTTCGCGCCGGGCAACTGCACCGCTTCCAACATCACCTACTACTGAGACCGCCCGGGCACAACCGGCGCCCGCTCCTCGCGGCGGGCGCCATACCGCGGCATTCCCCGCAATCGGCCGATTCAACCGCACCGCTCCGCCGGAGCGAATTAGCGCGTTTCGCTCGCGAAACACCCAAAAGATAGCGGGCTACTACATTATATTCTTATAAACAACACCCATAACGCTCATCAGGCAGTAACCTGAGCGACCTTTCGCCTCAACTTTAGGCTTCTCCTGCAATAGAAAACCAAGATTCCCCTTTCCTAGAATGACTTAGCTTCACCAGCGATAGGTACCCGCGCATGGTGAAGAACTAAGGAGGAGACATGCCATAGGCATGCCGCTCCACCGCAGCGCCAATGCAGCTGGTCCTTTCAGCAGGTGGAGCATTCAGCGTCATCGGAAATCACTCCAACCAACGCCAATAACATCGGTGATCTATAGCCATGCCCATGAAAATTAATCGCTACGCTATTGGAAGCGCCGCCCTGGCGGCCGGTCTGCTCATGTCCTCGGCCGCGTTCGCCGTCAATCCGGGCGGTGGCGGCAGCGGCTTCGCCTCCCTGTACAACCGCGCCGAAAGCGACGGTCGCTGCAGCGTTACCCGCCTGAACGTGGGCAGCTCGACCTTCTACATCCCGCGCGACCCCAGCAACCCCAACGCCCGCTTCAACGTGCTGGTGTGGGGTAATGGCACCGGCGGCAACTCCCTCACCTATGCGACGCTGCTGGAGTCGGTCGCCAGTCACTGCATCGCGGTAGCCGCGGCCAACACCGCCAACTCCGGCACCGGCGTGGAGATGCAGGAGGCGTACAACAGCCTGCGCTCCCGCTATGGCAACATCCTCGGCTCCAAGGTGTGCACGGCCGGCCACTCGCAGGGCGGCGGCGGCTCCTTCAACGCCGCCAACCGCATCGGCGCCAACTGCGTGATCCCGGTGCAGCCGGATACCCGCTTCACCACGCGGATCTACAGCCCGCTGGCTTCGCATGTGGAAGTGATCACCCTGTGGGGCCAGATCGACACTCTGGCGCCCGCCAGCGGCAACCGCAGCAACGTCGAGCGGGCCTCGACCATCCTGACCCAGGTCGAGACTTCCGGCGAAGGTCACTTTGCCCCGGTGAGCGGCCGCGGCGGCAAGATCGGCACGATGTTCCGCATGGCCAACATCGCCCAGCTGAGCAACGATCCGGCCACGGCCCAGGAGTTCCGCCGGGCGTTCTGGGGTCCGACCACGGATTACACCGCCTCCACGTCGCATCCCGATATCAGCGAGGTGCGCCGCAACGCCGCCGCCCAGGCGACCACCCCGTAACGGCGGGGGTCTCGGGCAGCGATTCGCGGTATTCCGCCCCAATGCAGCCGCCACCCGATGGGTGGCGGCTTTTTTATTGGCCCCGCGCACCTGGAAAATAGCGAAGCTCCCCACCACGCCCTCCCACGCACCGCGCGGGGCTTTCGCCAATTTCGAGATCCGAGAGACAAAAATAGACTAGCGACCAAGAAACATTTAATGCCAATAGATCAAAAAACAGAAGCAATCATCAAAAACGAAGAAACCCCAGCCTCAAAACCGGACGACTAGGCGACGCATCACCCCGCGCCAACCGACTTCCGCTCCTGACCCGGCATCATTGAACTCTATCCGGTGCAATTTCATCCGCCTGTCGGCTTATTGCGCTTCCAACGTAGCGCCGTTTTCCGTGAGCGAAAGCGGCCGCAGCGGCGCATTCAGCGCCTGCCTGGTGACGCGGAGCACCTTCGGGCTGCTCGCTCACCGCCAATCCCGGCGAGCGGCGACAAAGACGAAACAGCGGATGCGGTGATGCGCTCGGCGCAAGCCGCGCTATTCGAGCATGTGATCGAGTGGTGTCGCGGCGATCGAGTCGCCCGCCTAGCCGGTGGCGCTGCAGGCATGCCGTTTCCTCGGCGCACGCTGCCGGCCGTACGACCCCGACGCCAACCCGACACCGGATCAGCGGTGACGAGGCCTCCACCCAGGGTATCGCGCAGGGATTCCGCGCGCTGTCGCCCCGCCCCAGGCGCAGAACGCATGGGCCGGACTCGGCCGCCGCCGGGGACCCGGCGGGGCCGTTTGCCTTTTAGGCCGCGGACTCTTCGGTCGGATGCACCCGGATCAAGCCTTCCTGGGCCACCGAGGCCACCAGCCGGCCGTCGCGGGTGAAGATCTGGCCGCGCACGTAGCCGCGGCTGCCCATAGCGATCGGGCTCTCCATGTGGTAGAGCAGCCAGTCGTCCAGCCGGCACGACTGGTGGAACCACATGGTGTGGTCCAGGCTGGCTCCCTGAAAGTTGCGCTGCAGGAAGGTCACGCCGTGCGGCAGCAGCGCGGTGCTCAGCAGGCCACGGTCAGAGATGTAGGCCAGCAGCGCCCGATGCAGGCTGTCGTCGTCGGGCAGCGGACCGGTGGCCCGGAACCAAACCTGCTTCACGGGCGGCCGTATCTCCGGGCGCAGCGGGTGATTCGGCCGCACCGGGCGGAGCTCGATCGGATCCCAGCGCAGCAGCGCCCGCCGGAAGTTCTCCGAAATGGGTTCGTTCTCCAGGAAGCGCGCGGCGGCGTCTCGGTCGCTGATCAATTCCTCGGGCGGCGGCGCCTCCACCGCGGCCGCCTGGTGCTCGATGCCCGGTTCCGGCGTCTGGAACGAAGCGGCCAGATCGAAGATGGTGCGTCCGCCCTGGGTGGCGACCACCCGGCGCGTGGAGAAGCTCACGCCGTCGCGCACGCGCTCCACCCGATACTGGATCGGCGCCGAGGCATCCCCAGGGCGGAGGAAATAGGCCTGCAGCGAATGCGCCTGCCGGCCCGCGTCCACCGTCCGGCTCGCCGCCAGCAGCGCCTGAGCCAGTACTTGGCCGCCGAACACGCGCTTGCCGACGATATTGCGGCTCTCGCCGCGAAAGATGTCCTGCTCGAGCTGCTCGAGCTGCATCAACTGGAGCAGCTCCTGGATCAGATCGCTCATGCGGTATGTACTCGTAGAACGTTGAGCCCGCACCGGCGAGGCGCGAGCGTCCGACTCGACACGCCCCGTTCGTCCCGGGGCAAAGGCGGGACGGCCACACCGTCCCGGCCCTTGGCTCGGAGCGCCGTCGCGCGCCCCGGCCGGCGACGAGGCGGAGGGCGCAATCGCGCCCTCCTCCCGGCTCTTACGCGGTCTGGCGCGCCGCCACGGTCTTGGCGTACTGATCCCGCAGATGGCGCTTGGAGATCTTGCCGATGTCGTTACGCGGGAAGGCATCGGTAATGAACACCGCGCTGATGCGCTGGGTCTTGCCGAGCCGGGCGTTGGCCCACTCGCGCAGCGCTTCCGGCTCGACCGTCTCGCCGGGCTTGAGCGTGACCACCGCGATCGGCGTCTCGCCCCACTGCTCGGACGGCACGCCCACCACCGCCACCTCGGCCACCGCCGGGTGCTGCACTACCACCGCCTCCAGGTCGCTGGGATAGACGTTGAAGCCGCCGGAGATGATGCAGTCCTTGGCGCGGTCCATGATGATGAGGAAGCCGTCCTCATCGAAGCGGCCGATGTCGCCGGTGCGCACGAAGCGCTTGCCGGTGGAGTCGTACCAGAAGGTCTGGGCGGTCTTCTCCGGCTCCTTGTTGTAGCCGGGCATGATGAACGGCGAGCTGCCGACGATCTCGCCGACCTGCCCGCGCGGCAGCTCGTTGCCGTCCTCGTCGATGATGCGGATATCGTGCCCTTCCATCGGCTGGCCGACGGTGTGCAGCTTGTTCGGGAACTCGTGCGCGCGCAGCATGCAGCTGCCGCCGCCCTCGGTCATGCCGTAGAACTCCACCAGGCCGCCCGGCCAGCGCTTGAGCACGTCAGCCTTGAGGCTGGCCGCGAACGGCGCGCTGGTGCAGAACTTCATGCGGAAGCTCGACAGGTCGTACTGATCGAAGGTCGGCTCTTCCATCAACCGACGGTACTGCACCGGCACCAGCATGGCGTGGGTAACACGGTGCTTCTGGCTCAGCTCCAGGAAGCCCACCGTGTTGAACTTGCGCATCAGCACCGTGGTACCGCCGCCGGCGATCGCCGGCAGGAAGCTCACCAGCGTGGTGTTGGAGTACAGCGGCGTCGAGACGATGGTGACGGTGTCCGGCCGGTAGGTGGTGAGCGCCGAGCGGCTGAACTGCCACCAGCGCATGCTGTTGGTGTGGATGATGCCCTTGGGCGTGCCGGTGGTGCCCGAGGAGTAGATGATGTTGAACACCGACTTCGGGTCGGCCTGCACCGGCTGCGGGCGCGCGCCCACGGGCGCCAGCCACTGCTCGAAGCTCACGAACGGCGGCTCGCCGTCCAGGCTCACGCCGGCCACGCGGTTGCTGGTCAGGCCCGCGGCGGCGGCGCCGTTGCCGGTGGCATCGGCGAACACGATGTTGGCGCCGCAGTTATCGATCATCTTCGCCAGCGCTTCGGCGGTGGCGGACGGCGCCAGCGGCGCGGCGGCGGCGCCGACCCGCAGCGCGGCGATGAACGTCACCGCGAACGGGATGGTGTTGACACCGCACAGCGCGACGACGTCGTTCTGCTTGACGCCATCCCGCTGCAGCGCCGCGGCGGCGCGATCGATCAGCGCGTCCAGCTCGGCATAGGTGAGCTGGCTATCCCCTTCGATCAGCGCGACATGATTGGGGCGCTCCGCGGCGTGGAGCCGGATGAGCTCGGGCAGGGTGCTGAACTCCTGCGACAAGGCTTCGTCGATCTTCTGCCAAGAACCTACGGCAGTCATATTGTGCTCCTCGCTGGCTGTCTCTCTCATGAGTGCCGCCCACTCTTTCGCCGCGCGGACGCCCGAAGGCGCCGCCCGGCGCGGTCCCATGAGCGGGCGCAACGACCGGCTAAACTAACAGTTCAGCGGCCGACGAGCCAGCGAATGCTTGCGGATAGCGCCTACTATTCAATAGCTTACTTTTCCTCATAAGTTCTTCTTATGGACATGGAGGCCGTTACAGGTACTTACGTATCCACGCCACCGTCTCGGCGATATCCACCTCCTTGTCCGCCACCTTCAACAGGTAGTCGGCCTGCTTGTAATCGTCCAGCGGCACACGCCGCGTCAGCGCATGGGTCAGGCGGTGATAGCGCGGCCCCAGCAGCTGCCGGCACTGGTAGTCGGCCACGCCCATCGAGCCGTCCATGAGCAGGTCGATCAGCGGCCGCACCCACTGCGCGAACCCCCAGTCGTGGTTCTTGCCGGCGATGAAGCTCGGACTGAAGCCGGTGCCCAGCGACAGCAGATGGACCTCCGGCAGCGTGGTGCTATGGGTGGACAAGGCTTGGGCGATGGCCGCCATCGCCGGATTGTTGGCGACCACCCCGCCGTCGATGTAACGGCCGTAGCTAGGGAAATAGGTCGGCGCGGCGCAAGAGCGCATCAGCACATCGACGATGGACTCGGCACCGTCGGAGTCCTCGCCCGGGAAGTTGTGGAAGAACTTCGGCTTCCACGAGCGCGGCTTGTCCGGTTTGCGATGCGGATCCTGACCGTCGTCGAGATCGAACGCCGGCACCAGCACCCGCCGCGGCTCCAGATCGCTCAGCGTCCTCTTGCCGAGCTTGGCGAACGTGTCTTCCAACAGGCGCTTGAGCCGCCGGTTGTCGTACTGGGCGCCGATGATCTGGCCGAAGTCCTTGAGGTTGTCCAGCCAGGAGTCGTCGAAGATCTTCCTGCCATTCTCCAGGTACAGCAGCACCAGCTCGGCCGGCGTAAGGCCGGCGGCCACGCCGAGCGCCAGGATGGCCCCAGTGGAAGTGCCGGCGACCAGATCGAAGCGCTCCAGGAATCCCGGCACCTCCCACTCCAAACGCTCCAGCAAACGCGCGGTGAAAAGCCCGCGGAAACCGCCGCCATCGATGCTGAGAATACGGTAAGCCATGGCTGCGCCTCCCGTTTCGACTCACTGGCATGTGTAGTAGATACGGGGGCGGTTGGCGACAAGAACGGAAAGCGGGACTCATGACGCAGGCGCCGAGCGCCATGCAAGGAAACCGACAAGCCAAGCCCGCGGGGCGCTGTTAGTCGTGCCCGCGCGTCAGTCCTCCGACCGGAACGAGGCCTTCAAAGCCGCGGCTGCTGGCGATCCGGCGGCGGCGGTCCGGCGCTGTCGATATGTCCCCAATCGGCATGGGTGGAGGATAGCGCCGGCTCGACCACCCACTCGGGCTCATCGAACTCGCCCAGCGCACGGATCTCGCAGCAGTGCGCCACGGAGCGGATGATCTCCGCCACACGCGGGTCGTGACGCGCCTCGGCGGCGTCGCGGGCGGCTTTCGACGTCCAGTGGGCGATGGCGATCAGCGTACGGTCGTCGCCGATCTTGCGGTGCAGGCGCGTCCCCAGCGCCCCGGGGGCCTGTTGGATCAAGCGACTGGCACGCACCCACGCTTCGGCGTACTCCTCGGCGCTGTGCCCTTCGCGTATTCGCACTTCGAAGATGTAGAGCATGCAACGGAAATGCGGGCCATCAGGCCGAGAACAAGCCCGCGCATGCCCGGCGGGCGCCCCTCGTGAGCCGCGGCGGGTAGCGCCCTGGCGCCCCCTCCCCCGCCTTCACCGCATTACCGCCGCGAACGGACGCTCAGTAGCGCTCGATGAACGCGTTGATCACCGGCGCCATGGCGGCGCGCCAGCGCTTCTCCAGCTGCGGGGTCATGCGCGGATCGCTCTCCCAAACCGCCTTGATCAGGCTATCCAGCCAGTACTTGTACAAGCGCGGTTCGACCGGCGCGCGGCCGGCGCGGCTGTGCACGTCCGCCATCTCCTCGACCAGGCGGGTGACGATGGGGCTGCCGCCGGCATACAGAATGGCGTTGGTGATGCCCCGGCGCAGGGCGCGCCGCTGCTTGCCGAAGTCCACGCCTTCGAACGCCGGGCGAATCTCCGGCGCGCTGTCCATGAAAATTTCGTAGAAGCGATCGATGAAGCGGCCGGTCTGCAGGCAACGACCATAGCTTTGCTGCACGTCGGTGAAATCGTCTTGCATCTTTTCTGCCTTCCTATAGACCGGGACGACAGGCGCTGACTCTATACCGTGGGTAGTAAAAAAGACTGGCCTCCGCCATCCGTGGATGGCGGACGCGACCTCATGCCTGCTTTACCCCGATCGATTGATGACCCAGACCAACGAACCCTCCCGCCAGGGGGAGGGGTTAGGCGCTGAAAAAAGACATGCTTTCGGCCTCCAGCGATGGCGGGCGGGAATTGCATGTCGAAGGGCGCGAATAATAGCCCACTCAGTAATTGGAAACAAAGGACTCAATTACCGGCGCCATGGCCGCGCGCCAGCGTTTTTCCAGTTGCGGTGTCATTCGTGAGTCGTTTTCCCAAACCGCCTTGATCAGGCTATCCACCCAGTATTTGTACAAGCGTGGCTCCACCGGCGCCCGGCCGAGCCGGCTGTGCGCCTTGCCCATCTGCTCGACGAGCCCCTGCACTACCGAATTGCCACCGGCATACAGGATGGCATTGGAGATACCGCGGCGCAGCGCCCGCCGCTGCTTGCCAAGGTCGACACCGTCGAATGCCAGACGGATCTCGGGCGCGCTGTCCATGAAGATCTCGTAGAAACGATCGATAAAGCGACCAGTCTGCAGGCAGCGGCCATAGCTTTGCTGAACGTCGGTAAAGTCGTCTTGCATCTCGGCTTATTCTCTGTGTTGCGTGACGGTACCCGACGCTTGAGCTGGGTACGCCGGGCCGCTGCAGGCAGCCGCCGACAGCGACCGCGGATAGTGGCGGCAGCCGCATTAGGAAAACGTGAAGCAGTTCACCATCTCTCCCCGGATGGGGAGGGGAAATTACTAGGGTGGAGATCCGGAAAATCCCTAAGGCTGGCCGAGTTCCTCGGTCGCGCACACCGCTCAGCGGCAATGGCCCAGGGGAAAGCTTCGAGCGAGAGTCTCGCCGCCGCGCGCTCGCCCAATAAAAAAGGCCGCCCGCCCCTTCGGGGTGGGCGGCCTGCGGGCTGTCCTTATTAGAACGACTTCTTGACCGAGAACACCACGCCGCCGTCCTCGCCCCAGGAGTCGCGGTCGATGTCGTGGTAGCTCAGGTCGAGGTCCAGGCCGAGCACCGAGGCGGTGACGCCCAGCTCCCAGTGGGTCCAGTGCGTGTCGTCCAGATCAACGTCGGTGTAGCCGACCAGGCCGTGCACCTTGAAGTACTTGCCGACCGGCACTTCCAGGCCGCCGTAGACGTAGTACTGGTCCACGTCGTCACCGTTGTAGTCCGTGGTCCAGGCCAGGCCGCCCAGCACCTTGAACGAACCGAAGTCCTTGGCCAGGTCGGCGTACAGCTCCCAGTACTCGGAGTCGGTGTGATCGCCCGGGTAGGTGTAGTAGATGATACCGACGTCGTAGTCGATGCCGGCGAAGCTGTTGGCGAAGCCGACGTAGGCATCGAGCTCGAGGTGGCTGTCGGGATCGTTGTAGTCGATGTTCGACGCCCAGACGCCGACATACAGACCGCTCTTGTGGCTGAGATCGAGCTCACCCTGCACGGCGGGGTGCTCGTCGGTCTGGGTCAGACCGCGCCAGCGGTAATCGGACGCGAAGTTCAGGTAGCCGCTGACAGTGAACAGATCGTCCTGGGCCAGGGCCGGAGCCGAAGCGACGGCGCCGGTCAAAGCGACGGCGGCCATAGCGGTACGAACGAAAGAGGCTGACCAAGCCATTATTTTGTTCCCCCACGAATATCGATGGACTTGCAGGTTGGTCTTATGCCGAGAGCCCATGCCGGAACCGACTTCGAGCGGACGGCGTCGGCATCATCCATGCAGTAGCGCTCCCGGCCGGCCGGAACGATCCGCTAACCGGCGGCAGACCCGGACCCCCGTTCTGCCAGCGCAGTGTTTACAGGAAAACAAAAAAAATTGCGATATTCTGATTATCTGCGGGATACGCTCGCCCCTCCCCCGCTACGGAAGAGGGGCGAAACGCGAAGCCTCGGACAGGCCTACACCCGAATGGCGCCCGCCTCACGCACGGCGGCGATGGTCGGATAGCCGTTCACCGCCATGAGCAGATCGGCCTCGGCCAGGATCGAACGCAGCACATGCGCCGCGCCGTCGGCGCCGTCCAGCGCCAGGCCATAGCAATACGGCCGGCCGATACCGACCGCGGTCGCACCCAGCGCCAGCGCCTTCACCACATCAGTGCCCGAGCGCACGCCGGAGTCGAACAGCACCGGCACCCGGCCGGCCACCGCCTCCACCACGCCCGGCAGCATGTCGATGGCCGCGATGCCGCCGTTGGCCTGCCGGCCACCGTGGTTGGAGCAGTAGATCGCGTCGGCGCCGAGATCGATGGCGCGGCGCGCATCGTCCGGATGGCAGATGCCCTTCAGCACCAGCGGCAGCTTGGTCATGCCGCGCAGCCACGACATGTGCTCCCAGGTCAGCACCTGGCCGAACACCGCCGCCCAGGCGCGCACCGCCCCTTCCGGATCCTCCTCCGGCGGCTTCGGCAGGCTGGCGCGGAACACCGGATCGGTGAAGTAGTTCACCAGCGCCGCGCCGCGCAGCTGCGGGAAGTTGGAGGTGTTGAGATCGCGCGGCCGCCAGCCGGTCACCCAGGTATCCAGCGTCACCACGATCGCCTTATAGCCCGCCGCCTCGGCGCGGCGCACCAGGCTCTCGGCCAGCTCCTTGTTGCGCGGGGTGTAGAGCTGGAAGAACGCCGGCGTATCGCCCGCCGCCTCCGCCACCTTCTCCAGCGGATCGTTGGCCAGGGTCGAAGCGCAGAACGGCACGCCGGTCATCGCCGAGGCGCGCGCCGCCGCCAGGTCGCCGTGGCCGTCCTGCGTGCAGATGCAGTTCACGCCGATCGGCGCCATGAACACCGGGCTCGGCAGCTTCATGCCGAACAGCTCGATCGACAGATCGCGCTTGGTGCAGTCCACCATCATGCGCGGGATCATGCCCCAGTGGCGGAAAGCCGCGACGTTGCTGTCCTGCGTCCACTCATCGCCGCAGCCGCCCTGCACATAGCTCAGCACCTGCGGCGGCATCGCCGCGGCGGCGCGCCGCTCCAGATTGGCGAAGTCGACCGGCACACGCGGAATGATCCCTTTAAGTCCGGCGCCATAGATCTCGTTCTGGTAATTACCGTAGTGCATGCTCTGCTCCTCCATAGGCTCTGCCGCAAGCCGCCGAACCGGCCGACTTCAGCACGTTATTTTGGGTTATCGCATCACCGCCCCTCCGCCCGACCGGAGGAACGGCCAGCAGGTGCACACACTAACAGGATTTCAGCGCCGAGGGAGAAGACCGACTACTCGCCGCCTCCCTCGGCGCCGGACCATCGCGGCGCGAGGTGGTCTTCTCGAGTCCGCTCGTTGCCGCGGCGGCCAGTTCATCTGGGCGAGCGTCTTGCCATCGATGAGCTGCAGATTCCGTCCCTGGGCGAACTGCCGGCCCTCCGCCGAGAACTCCCCGCTGGTAACGACGAAACCACCGACAGCCCCCTGCGCCGCCATCACCCCATAAAGCCCCCGCACCACCGATACGCCGACTTCGCGTGCCCGCTGTGCTTGCACTGGCATAGATACGACTCGCCGTCACGGCGCAGGACCACGTCCACGCCACCGTCGGCACCGTCCGGCGCGCTGGCGGCTTCCCTCAACTTGCGTCTGCGCTAAGCGTTGATGAACGAAGCACCCGTACCGAGCAGCAGCGCGAAGGGCACGATGTATTGGAGAAACAACGCGAGGGTGCGGAAGCGCTGCTGCCCGACGACACTCCCATATCGGCCGGTGTGGTGGGCACGGGTACAGGCAGCCCAGCGTAATGGTTGAAACAGAGGTAGGCGACAAGCGCCAGAAGCACCCCCACCCACCACGCCAGCTTCGCCGCAATCTCGAACAAATCCTCGATCACCGACTGATTGCGGCGTCTAGCCATCCCCCCTCCGCGCCTCACACGCTCTACTATCTGGCTGCGCCGAGAATTCAGGAGAGCTTTCCCACCCCACCCACGGCAGCGGGCTCAGGCCCGAGAAAACGCGCCAACTGGAGCCAAATCCTATTTCACTCCATATTAATAATGGATTTTTCTCTACCCGATAAACGATCGCCCCGCCACCGAACCGACCCTGAAATGTCCGACGCCTACACCACTCATGCCCGGCGCTTCTTCGAGCAGTACCAGCGGCTGCGGTTCGAGGACGTGCACGCGGCGTGGCTGCAGTACCTGCCGTCGCAGCCGGAGTTCGCGCTCGACGTGGGCGCCGGCAGCGGACGCGACGCCGCCGCGCTGGCCGAGCGCGGCTGGGAGGTGTTGGCAGTGGAGCCGTCGAACGGGCTGCGCGCGCTCGGGCAGGAGGCGACGGCGGGCAAGAACGTGCACTGGCTGGCCGACGCACTGCCCGATCTCGGCCAGGTCCGTGCTCTGAGCTACCGTTTCAACCTCGTTCTGGTGTCGGCGGTATGGATGCATGTGGCGCCCGGACAGCGCGAGCGTGCCTTCCGAATCCTCACCGAATTGCTTGCGCCCGGCGGTCTGCTGGTGATCACCTTGCGCCAT
>ERZ777003.524-NODE-524-length-72382-cov-18.083620_pt1 | contig 72382 bp, 55 predicted proteins | sample MGYA00374956_ERZ777003 | MGnify/ENA primary metagenome ERZ777003 (study PRJEB29302, sample SAMN06268252) | bioreactor metagenome | isolation source: Joint BioEnergy Institute, California, USA | place: USA:Joint BioEnergy Institute, California, USA | collected...
CTCTTAGGCCTGCTAGCACTCTCCGCCTTAGCGCCTTTTGCGGCACGATCCGAAAAAGCCGCAAGTTCCGCACAGGTTCTCACGATAACTGTTCATAGCGATTGTGCGGACCAAAGGGGGGTCAGTCTCTCCATGGGCCGCGGCTTGTACTTTTCCATTGGAGGGGAAAAGCCGCCGGGGCGGCAAACCGTGTTGCGTGTGCCGCCCGGCCGAGCTCGCGACCTCTGATGAGTGCAATTTCGGGGGCCAACCGCCTGCCCCGCGCAGTGGGTTGGATTGACATTCGTCCATCCGTCGAGGGACTGCTCATGTCCGTCAGATCTCGATCCGCAGTGGCTTTACTGCTGGCCACTTGCTGCCTCACCGGTTGCATGACCGACTATGGGTTCCAGTCGGGCTTGTTGGGCATCCCCACGCCGGTCAGCCCGTTCTGGCAAAAAGATCTTGAAGATACTTACTGGATCAAAGAACGGTACGCTCGCGTACCGATTCTGGGCCCGATCACCTCGGGCGGTCCGCCGCGGGCTCTGGATCCGCCCACGCCTGACGAGATCTGGCGTGCCATGCCGACCGTGCAGGGCGGTCTGCCGTTCCTGCACGAGGTGCAGCGGAACAACGTGCGGATGACCGTGGAACCGATCGCCGACTACGTCGATCCGCCCCGGTTCTATCCGTTGATCGGCTGGGCCCAGCAGCACCACGCGCACTACAAGTGCACGGTGTACTACACCGAAGTGACGCGCGTCGGCTGGCCGATTCCGTACACCACCATCGACGAAGACGCCGTGGAAGTGATCTACATCGACCACAACCACTTCCACATCGTGGGCGACGTGAACGGCGGTGTCGACAGCAACTACCCGCCGCCCAACCCGTTGCACTAAACCCGACCCTTCCCGGGGTCATTGCCAGTGAAACCATCGACACGCCCCGGGACCAGAGTCCGGGGCGTGTTGCTATTGATGCTGGCAGTTATGGCAGCGGGCGACGGCGCCGCGGCCCGGGAAGTACCCAGGCCGGCGAGTTCTGTCCGCCGGCGGCGGCCGTTTCGGCTTGTCAGCCGTGAGGGCCGCCGGATACGATGCCGCCCCCCTACGAGGTACCGCGCCGACCAGGCGGAGCAGCGCGGTCTCCGGTTGCGCCGCCAGGGGAACCGCACGGCGCAGGGCAGCGGATGCACTATCAAACCAATCTCCAGCGAGGCTCGCGGTACTGGCCACGGCCCACGAGCCCTCGCTCCCCAGTGATAGCAAGATTTGAGGTGCCTCCCGTGAACAAGCCGATGCGATGGCCGGCTAGCTGGGCGGTCCTATGCCTGGTCTTATCCCACGTGCCGGCCCTGGCCGACCAGGCCGATGACCAGTTCGACGTCGCCGCCGGCCATTACGCCCGGGCTCGCTGGGAACTCGCCTGGCATGAGTTCGACCAGTTTCTCAAGCAGTACGGGTCGCACCCCCGGGCGGACGACGCCCGTTTCTTTCGCGGTGAAAGCGCGATGCAATTGCGGCGCTATCGCGAAGCCCGCGATGACTACCGCCAATACCTGAAAAGCGGCGGCACCCGGCATGCCACGCTGGCCCGGTTCCGCATCGGCGAGGCCGGCTACTTGTTGGCCGATGGTCCACAAGCCATCCAGGATTTGCAGTTCTTTCTCAACGAGCATCCCAGCGATCCGCTGGCGATGCGAGCATTGCCGTACCTGGCCGAACTGCAGTTGGCTGCTGGCGACGTGGAGGCCGCCGAGCGGTCGTTTCGCCATGCGCTGGAGCAGTTTCCACGCGGACCCTTGGAAGACGAATGCCGGCTAGGCCTGGCCCGCTGCTTGCAGCGCCGGCAACAACTGGACGAGGCGGCCCTGTACTTTCGGGCCATTGCGGCCAAACGGGGCAGCCCCTTGGCTCCCCGGGCTCAGTACAGTCTGGCTGCGGGCGAGTACGCCGCCGGTCGGATCGAAACCGCCATGGCCGAGTACCAGCGGTTGATCGATCAGTACCCCGATAGCCCTTGGGCGGCCAGGGCGATGATCGGCCAGGCGCGGTGCCTGCACCATCAGAACCGCCACAAGCAGGCCGAGGCGTTGCTCCGCCCACTGACGGCAGACCCGGTCGTGGCGGTGGAAGCCGGTTTATGGCTGGGCCTTACCTACAAGGCACGCGGCGAGTGGGACAAAGCCTATCAGGCGTTGACCGCGGCATCCCAAGCCACCAAGCCCGACGATCAGCGACTGCTGGTCGCGGCTGTGCTGTTTCATGCGGCGGACTCCGCGCGCTTGATGAACGAGCTGACCACCGCACGGCGTCTGTACGACCGCGTGGTGCAAGGCTGGCCCGAGAGCACGCTGGCGATCGACGGCCAGCTCGGCCAGTTGCTGACGGCGCTCGCGGCCGAGGATCACGCCGAGGTCGATCGACTTGCTCAGAAACTAACCGCCAATCCCGCGGCTGACCGGCAACGAGTGTATGTCGATCGCGCTTGGGCCCGTTCGCTGCTGACGCGCAAAAAGTACCAGCAGGCCGTGACCGTGTTGTTGCCGCTGCTGAATCGGCAGCCGGCCGCGCCGGTGGACGCCATCGCTCGCGGCCCGGTGAACGACGAAGCAGGCACTTCAACCGAAGAACTCGTGCGCAGCGTGCAGTTGGCATCGGCGGCCTCGCAGGCCGCGGCCGCGAAACTGGGCAACCTGCAACCTAGCGGCGTGGTCGACGTGGAACTGCTACAGCGTGCCGAGGATGAATACCTGCTGGCCGTTGCCTACCAGGGGCTCAAACGTCATCACGAAGCGCTCGTCATCCTCGATCGGGTCTTAATGCACGCCCAGGGCATCCTGGCTGCCGATGCGCACCTGACCCGGGCGGCAGCCTTGCTGGCGCTGGACCGCGATCTCGATGCCTTGGACGATCTGCGGTACTACCGCGCCCATCATCTCCAGGGCGAACAGCGAGCCAACTGCCTGGAAGAACTGGCCGTGCTGCTGGTGAAAGCCGGCCGCCAGGCCGAGGCGCACGACGTGTACCGCGAACTTACGGCTACCGCCGCTGGCGAAGCGTTGGCCACTGCCACGGTACGACTGGCCCAGACGCTGCATGTGACCGGCGAACAGGACTGGTCGGCCGAGCTGTATCAGGCGGCACTCCAGATGCCGGCCTCCGATGAGTTGCGGCAACGCACTCTGACCGGCCTGGCACGGCTGCACACGGCTCGCGATGAAGCCGGCCGGGCTGCTGAAGTGTGGTCGCTGCTGCTCGATCAATATCCAACGGGCAAGGTGGCTGGCGAAGCCGCCTTGGCTCGCGCGCGGCACCTGGCCGACGCAGGGCAAGCGTCCGCGGCGCTGGAACTTTACCAGAAGGTGTTCAACGGCCAGTACGCGGCCGATGGTGAGCAGGTGGCCCTGGCCCAGTGGGCGGCTGGGCAACTGGCCGAGGCTCTCGGGCAACAGGAACAAGCGGTCGCCTGGTACGAACGGCTCGATCGCCAGCATCGCGACGTGCCTTACCGCGACGCGGTGTTGTACCAGTGGGCCTGGGCGATGCGTGACTTGAACTGTCCGCAAGAATCGCTGCGGCTGTTCCAGCGAATCGTCGAGGAGCATCCGGACAGCCGCTACTGGCACGACGCTGGATTCCGCCTGGCCGAAGGCCAGTTTGATGCCGGTCAGGTCGACGATAGCCAGAAGCTGGTCGCCAGGCTGCTCGCGACCGATCCGCCGGCGACGATTGCGCCACACCTGTATTACCTGGCCGGTCGTCAGGCGATTGCCCGAGCCGATTGGGCTGCGGCGGCCGACGCCATGCAACGCGTGGCCGCAAGCGCCAGCGATTCGCTTGCACCGCTGGCCGCATACTGGGCGGCCGAGGCCAACTTCCAGCTTGAGCGGTTTGAGCAGGCCGCTGAAGCGTTCGCCCCGCTGCCCAAGCTGCTGCACGAGACGCGGCCCGACCTGGCTGTCCGGGCCGGCATGCGCCACGCTCAATCGCTGATGACCTTGAAGCAGTGGCGGCGAGCGCTGGCCGCGGCGGACGAAACCATCGCTGCCTATCCGCAGTTTGAACTGCTGTACGAACTGGACTTTGTTCGTGGTCGCTGCCTGGCGGCGCGGGCATTGTTGGACGAAGCCCGCGAAGCCTATCGGGCGGTGCTGCGTTCGCCGCAGGGCGGCAAGACGGAAACGGCCGCCAAGGCGCAGTGGATGATCGGCGAAACGTTCTTCCACCAGCAGAACTACGAAGCGGCACTGCGCGAGTATCTGCGTGTCGAGATCCTGTTCGCCTATCCGCAGTGGCAGGCGGCGGCGCTGCTGCAAGCCGGCAAGTGTTATGAACGGCTGGGCCGTTATGACGAGGCAGCCTCGCTGTTCAGCCGCGTGGTAAGCGAGTTTCCCGATTCGCCCTATAAGGATGAGGCGCAGCAGCGTCTGCCCGTCGCCGAGGCCAAGAGCAAGAACAAGAAGTCATAAGGCGCCGGATTTTCATCAGGACTGATGGCTTATGAAAATCGCCGCCATCCAAGTGTGACGCGCTGCTGAAACGCAGCCGGCAATCCATCAGCACGTGGAACGGAATCTCGATACCTCCAACTTGTGGAAGGATCTCAATATGAATCTGCTGCCTTCGCCGGTGAGGGGCCTGGTGCTGGCGGCCGCGTTGACCGTAATCGCCGCCTTGGCTTACGGCACCGTTCTGGCTGAACAAGAGGTGGCTGAGAACAAACCTGCCGCCACGCAAGAGACCAGTATTCCGGAGTCTAACCTGCTGGAGATCATCCACAGCGGCGGATGGCCGATGTACCCCATCCTGCTGTGCTCGTTCATCCTGCTGGTGTTCACGTTTGAACGGGCGATCTGCCTGCGGCGTTCGCACGTGATTCCCCGGCCGTTTGTGAAGCGGTTCCTGCATCAGCTCAACGAAGGTACCCTTACGCCCGAGGAAGCCCTCCAGCGGTGCGAGGAGGACGGCAGCCCCGTGGCCCAGGTTTTTGCCGGGGCGGTGCGCAAGTGGGGGCGCTCGGCGGTTGAAGTGGAGCAGGCGTTGATCGACGCGGGCGAACGCGTCACCACCAACCTGCGGCGGCACCTGCGCGTGATCAGCGGCGTGGCCACCGTGAGCCCGCTACTGGGCCTGCTGGGCACCGTGGTGGGCATGATCCAGGCCTTCAACGGCATCGCCTACGACGGTGCGATGGGCCGCGCGGAACTGCTGGCCGGCGGCATCGCCCAGGCGCTGCTGACCACCGTGGCCGGCCTGCTGGTCGCGATCCCGGCGTTGATCCTGCACCTGTTCTTCGCTGGCTGCGTGGATCGGCGAATCATCGAGATCGACGCCCTGGGACAGGAAGTGGTGCAGTTGGTTTCGGAAGATGCCGGCGAACTGAAGCGCCGTAAGGGACGCAAGAGCGAAGCGGCAGCCAAAGCCGCATAACAACGGCGCAAGCGGTGTACCGGATCGATTGATGCGAATATCCATAGGCCGCCCGATCGGCCGCGCGGGGTAAGGGCGCTGTCATACCGCGGGTAGGACAGGCTTTCATCCTGCGCGGGCCTCGGGAGGCAGCGCCGATTTCATATGAGCAGGGCAAGCCCATGCCACTGAAGACGTTTCGCGACGAAGAGCCAACCATCAACCTGACGCCGATGATCGACGTCGTGTTTCAGTTGGTGATCTTCTTCATGGTCGGGACCACGTTCTCGCAGATGGACCGGCACATCGAGCTGCAGGTGCCGGAAGTCAGCGACCGTGGCGCGCTGACCGCCGCGCCCGAGAAGCGCGTGGTCTGCGTGCTGCGCGACGGCCGGATCACCCTCGACGACGAGTTCGTTACCCTGTCCGAACTGGAACAGCAGTTGGCGGCCGTGCGCGCGCAATATCCGGGCCTGGGTGTGACCGTGCGGGGCGACGGCCGGGCATCGTTTCAGCCGGTTGCCGAAGTGCTCAACGCCTGCAAACAGGCAGGCATCAGCGAACTGGCCATTTCCGTGAAACTCGCCCAGCCCAAAACACGGTAGGCCATGATTATCGGTTTGGATTCCCTCTGGCAATTCCTGACGTCCACCGACTTTCTGTTGTGGGTCGTGTGGTCGGGCATGGCATTGCTCACCGTGGGTTTGCTGATCCTGATGCAAACGCGGTGGGGACGCTCGCGGCCGCTGCGCAAATGCGTGGTGCTGTCGCTGCTGGCCCATTTGCTCTTCTTGAGCTACGCAGCCACCGTCAAGATTGTGACCAATGGCCGCGGCCGCCACGAAGACACCAAGATTCAGATTGCCGAAGACGAATCGCACGAGAACTCGCAGGATCTGCAAACCCGCGAGCTGGCTGCCTGGGAACGGCCGACCCCGACCGAACCCAACGACACAACGGCACCGGTGCCGCCGGTGAAACCGGATCAGCCGCTGGAGCGTGCCCAGGTTGACCAGGTGGACTCATTGCCGCCGGCGATGACCGCTGGCGTGGTCGACGATACCAGCTCGCTGGAGGCCGCGCCCAACCTGGCCACCTCGGCCCCGGCCCAGGTACTGGAAACCGCGGTGCCGATGGACGAGGATCGCGGTGCCCCGGCGGCTAGCACGGCGACCGCCGCGGCCGCCATCGAGGCGCCTCGGGCCAGGCAGCAGGAAGCCCCGCAGGCGCCCATGCCGGAATCGCAGCACCTGGCCCGAGCAGAGGGCAGCGGCATGGAAGGGCCGACCATCGACGCGACGGCGCCGCCCGAGGGGCCGCTGCGTTCGCGGCTGAGCAGCGAAGCCGGGGCGGTGCCGCAGTTGGCTCCGGCGCCGCAAACGACGTCGCCCGAGGTCCTGGCCGACACAGAAGCCGGTTTGACGCAGATGGCCGTCGATCCGGTTGCCGCCAAGGCCGTGATGGATGCGGTGAGCAGCGTGGTGCGTGTGATTGCGCCCAGCCAGCGGTTATTGATGCCGCGTGCTGATGCCGCGCGAGGCGTGGTGCCGGTGGCGAAGTCGCACGCCGGCGAGTTGAGCCAGCCGCAAGACAGTCCGCCGCCACCGTCGGAGATACAGCCGCGGCAGTTGGCCACGCACGACGTGCCGGAGATGTATCGTCTGCGCGTGCAGCCCAACCGCGAGCAACTCGTGGCGATGCGTGGCGGCAACGCGGCCACGCAGACGGCGGTACGGCAAGCGCTCAACTGGCTGGCCGCCAATCAAAGTCCTGACGGCCGCTGGGATGCCAGCCTGCACGGGGCCGGCCAGGAACATAAGGTGCTGGGCCACGACCGCGATGGCGCGGGCGCGAACGCCGATACCGGCATCACCGGCCTGGCGCTGCTGGCCTTCTTGGGCGATGGTCACACGCACCGTACCGGCCCTTACCGCCACGTGGTGCAGGCAGGCCTGAACTTCTTGATTCGTAGCCAGCGATCCAACGGCGATTTGAGCGGCGACGCCGAAATGTACGCCGCCATGTACTGCCATGGGATGGCCGCGTTCGCGCTGGCCGAAGCGTATGGCATGACCGGCGATCCGGAGTTGCGGCCGGCGGTGGAACGTGCCATCAGTTATACGTTGTCGGCCCAGCATCCGACGCAGGGCGGCTGGCGTTACCGGCCCGGCGACGCGATCGGTGATACCAGCCAACTGGGCTGGCAGTTGATGGCGCTTAAGAGCGCGCAACTGGCGGGCATCGAAGTCCCGGTGGCAGCCCGCAACGGGATGATCCGCTTCCTCAAGAGCGTATCGCACGGCAAGCACGGCGGCCTGGCCAGCTACCGCGCGGGCGAACAAGCCAACCGCGTGATGACTGCGGAGGCCCTGTTCTGCCGGCAGTTGCTCGGCATGACCAGGAGCAATCCGGCCAGCGAAGAGGCCGGCGACTACGTGCTCCAGGAACTGCCCGGCCAGGGCGAGCAGATGAACCTCTACTACTGGTACTATGCCACGCTGGCGATGTACCAACTGCAAGGCAAGTATTGGGACGCCTGGAACGAGGCCTTGCAGGCGACGCTGTTACCGCGGCAGGAAACGAGCGGCCCCAACCAGGGAAGCTGGGCTCCCGATAACTGCATCTGGGGAGGTTATGGCGGCCGCGTGTATTCCACGGCCATGGCCACGCTCTGCCTGGAAGTGTATTACCGCTTTCTGCCCATCTACGCGCAGAAGAACCAGCCGCTGCGGCGCTAAGTACCGGATAGTTCTTTGTTCAAGCGCGAAGCGCCTATGCGTGCGCATCATCGGCGCAGGGGGTGGTCCATTCCCCGGATGCGAGCAGCTGGGCTACGCGCTTCGTAGACGTGGGCGGCGGCTTCTCTTTTTCTCTTCGCTGGTCCCCTCTGGTTCCGGCACAGGATGTGCATTGAGGGCCGGGGGCACTGCGCGCAGCGACCTCTCCACGCTGATGCTCTGCGCCTCGCACGGCTGCCGCTACCGCAAAATCTGAAGGAACGGTCGCCGCAGAGGAAACGGGCGGCTGACGGCGGCTGGTCGTTTGCGATCCAACCTGGTCGCAAGTGCGACAGTTTGTCCGGTCCGTCCCACTCCTCCACGAGGGCCCCGCTTCATGGTCAGAATCGCCATCATCATTGGAAGTACCCGGCCCGGTCGCGTGTGCGAACAGGTGAGCCGCTGGGTCTACGAGCACGCGCAGCGGCGCGACGATGCCGAGTTCGAGCTGGTTGACCTGGCCGACTATGACTTGCCGCTGCTGGATGAGCCGATTCCGCCGTCGCAGGGCCAGTATTCCCAGGAGCACACCAAGCGCTGGGCGGCGAAGATTGCTTCGTTTGATGGCTACGTGTTTGTGACGCCCGAGTACAACCACGGCATCCCCGGCGCGCTGAAGAACGCTCTCGATTATCTCTTTGCCGAGTGGAACAACAAGGCGGCCGGGTTCGTGGGCTACGGTGGCGTGGGCGGTGCCCGGGCGGTTGAAAGCCTGCGGCTGGTGATGGGCGAGTTGATGATCGCCGACGTGCGGGCTCAGGTGGCACTATCACTGTTCACCGACTTTGAGAACTTCTCCACGTTCAAGCCTGCGGCGCACCATGAGCGGTCGCTCAGCACGATGTTCGACCAGGTTATCGCCTGGAGCAAAGCGCTCCGCCAGGTGCGCGAACAGGCGGTTTGAACGCTGGAGCGTTACCGATTGCCGGTGCGGACATTGAGAAGCGGCGAGGCAGAGCGCGATCGCATAGCCTGGCGGTGTTTGTCGGAAGCTGCCGGCAAATGCCCGCAGCGCTATCCCCGTCGAGGCGGCCCAATCACAGAGTTGTCCAAACGTATGTAGGGAGTGAAGCGATGAATAGCAGGTTGCTCACACGCCCGTGGATGGCAGTCGCCGCGTTGGCGATCGCTCTGGCGGCCATCGACCTGACGCTGGCCCAGCCGCGGCAGGGCCCCAAGGAAGGCGCCGGTCCCCGCGAAGAGCCCAACAATCCCCGCAATGGCGAAATTGTGCAGAAGCGTGGCGACTCAAGCTATGCGCCGGTGCATATCACGGAGGACTTTCAGACCATCTACGACAAGATGGTGAAAGAAAAAGACGCCGTGATGGCCAAGCAGCGCAAGCTGTTGGAAGAACGTTACGACCTGAGCAACCGCCCGGCCAGCGACGGCACCAAGTTCTCCGACCGCGACAAGCCCATCCAGGAAGGCGTGCGCGTGAAACTGCCCGAGGGCGTGGGCAGTTGGGAAGAGCTGGCGGCGATGAGTCCGGAAGAGATCCGCGAGAAGGACCTGTTCCCCAAGGGCTTTTTGCCGCTGCCGCACGTGAATCATCCCGAGGGCGGCATGGTCTTCCCGGCCATGCAGATCAAGGAGATCGAGAAGCAGGAAGGACGCGACCTGACACGGTTTGATCTCGACTACGACATTCCCGAGCATTTTCTGCCGGCGTTCCCGCCGCCGATCTACCTGACCACGCGGCCCGACCTGGGCGACGTGTCGCAAGGCGAATTGGTCACGCTCCAGAACTTTTTCCGGCTGTTCGACGGCATCCTCACGCCCAAGCAGCTCGATGGATTGCGGCTATTGCTTACGCCATTCCCGCAGCAGCAGTTCAACGCCACCAGCGACCGCCGCAGCAAGAACCCCAGCATGGGCGTGGCCTGTTTCGATTGCCATGCCAACGGGCATACCAATGCGGCGTTCCACCTGGTGGGCGATATCCGGCCGCAGGAGTTCCGCCGCCGCATCGATACGCCCAGCCTGCGGGGCGTGAACGTTCAGCGGTTGTTCGGCAGCCAGCGGGCGTTGCGCACGGTGGAAGACTTCACCGAGTTTGAACAACGGGCCGCGTACTTTGACGGCGACCCGGTGATCGGGCTCAAGAAGGGCATCAACATCCTCGAACGCGGCCACCAGGTACACAACATGGCCGAGTTCCAGGAGCTGCTGGACTTCCCGCCGGCACCCAAGCTCGACATCTTCGGCAAGCTCATTCCGGAGAAGGCCACCGAGGCCGAGCTGCGCGGACAGGCCCTGTTCTTCGGCAAGGCACGCTGCGGCGAGTGCCACCCGGCTCCGAATTACACCGACGGCACGATGCACGATCTGCAGGTGGCGCGGTTTTACAAGCCGCGGATGATTAACGGCCGGGTCGCCGATCGCGAAGGCCCGATCAAGACCTTCCCGCTGCGCGGCATCAAGGATTCGCCGCCATACCTGCACGACGGCCGGCTGCTCACGCTGGAAGACACGATCGAGTTTTTCAACCTGATCGTGGGCGCGCAGTTGACCAAGGAAGAAAAGGCCGACCTGCTGGCGTTCCTCAAAACGCTGTAGGGCAGGGGGGCCGTGGTTGCTTCCTTGGACAGCGGCGGTTAACCCTTGAGCACGTCGTTCCAGCTCAGTTCGTGCGGCATCACGCCACGCTTGATCGACACGGCCGAGGTGAGGCCCGCGGCCTCGCCCATCGGCACCGAGTTGCCGGTCACGCGGTAGCTGGAGTGCGCGATGAAATCGCCGCTGATGCAGCGACCGGCCATCATCAGGCCGTCGACATCGGCGGCGATCAGCGATTGCAGCGGGATATCGTACGGCTTGACGCCCGCCTTGCGGTACTTGGCGACCTCGGCCGGGTTGGAGCCATCGGCAAAGACGTTGTGCACGTCGATGCCGAACTTCGCCCGGCAGATGGCGTCCTTGTGCCGCAGGCCGGAAACGATATCATCGGCCGTGATGGTGTACCGGCCGCGGATACGTCGCCCCTCGCGCACGCCGATCTGTTCGGCGGTGGCCACCACGGCGATGTCTTTCCACGGGCCACCCAGTTTGCGCAGGCCATCGACGATGGCGAACACTTCCGCCCGGGCCCGGATCGTGGCCTCGGTGATGGCTCCGGCATCATTCGCCGGCACGCCGTACTCGTGGTTGGTCATCAGCGAGTAGATGCCGCTGTGCAGATGCCGCAGCGTGGGCGCGTTGTACGAGGGATTGATGCCGGCCTCGCGCATCAACTTCAGCAGCCGCGGCTTGGCTTCCACGCCGTTCTCGCGGATGTATTCCTGGACGCCGTTCATATCGATGCCCGTCAGCAGGGCCATCAGCGTCATGGGCTGGCATTCGCACTTGGGACCAAAGCCGACATCGAACTGGCAGCCGGCTTGCGCGGCCAGGTCGCCATCACCCGAGCAGTCGATGAACCGGTCGGCGGTCCACGCCTGGCGGCCCGACTTCGATTCGGTGATAACGGCGACCACGCGCTTGTTGGCGTCGGTGACGGCGCCCACCACCATCGTGTGCAGCTGGATCTTGATGCCGGCCTCGACGCACTTTTCTTCGAGAATCAGCTTCAGCAGTTCGGGATCGTAGACCGTGCCCGAGGTTTGCTTGGCGACGCTGCTGCCGCGGGCGGCGAGGTCGTTGAGGATTTCGCGCATGATGCCGGTTTTGTTCTCGGCATCGAGAATCTTGGTCAGCAGGCCCGCCGTCCACACGCCGCCCAGGCAGCCTGCCATTTCGATCAGGCGGACCGACATGCCGGCCCTGGCGGCGGCCAGTGCGGCGCCGATGCCGGCCGGACCGGCACCGCAGACGAAGACGTTGGTATGGCCCACGACCGGGATTTCGCGCTGCGTTTCCAGCAACCGTCCGCCGGGCAGCAGACGGCCGTCGGTGCGGAGCACGTCGCCGGTGACGCGGTAACCGTTTCCACCCTCGTTGCCGGGCCGCGTGTCCTGGCCGCTTGCGGCGGTATTCACCAACAGCGAGAACGGCTGAAGCACGGCTCCGGCAGCCATGGCTTGGATAAAGTGCCGTCTGTCAGGGGAAGGCATCTGCTTGGTCATGGGCGTACCTGTACGAACCAAATGGCATCAACCTGCCGCCCGCGCGAGACCAGCCCGGCGGGTAACCCATCTCCCCGCCCATCAAACGCGTGGACTGAACCGCGAACCAGGGGGGATACTAGCCTAGGCTAACGTACCGGCGGCGCCAGGGCCAGAGTGAAGTGGGGGCCGGGGCGCAGCGGGGGGGCTACGTTTCCTGCCGCTGGAGGAACAGCGGCATCAGCAGCATACCGGCCAGAAAGCCGCCGATGTGGGCCCACCAGGCGACGCCGACGACTTCTTCGGCGCCGATACTCAACGTGCCGTACGCAAGCTGGGCAAAGAACCACAAGCCCAGGTAAACCACGGCCGGAATCTCGACCAGGATCGGGAAGAATAGGATCGGAATCAGCGTGATCACCCGGGCTGTGGGAAACAGCAGAAAGTACGCGCCCAGCACGCCCGCGATGGCTCCCGATGCGCCAATGGTGGGAATGGGGCTGGCCGGATTGACAAAGTAGTGCGTCAGGCCCGCGATGATGCCGCACAGCAGGTAGAACACCAGGAAGCGGCCCGGGCCCATCCGGTCCTCGACGTTGTCTCCAAACAAGAACAAGGCCCACATGTTGCCGATCAGGTGCATCCAGCCGCCGTGCAGGAACAAGCAGGTGATCAGTGTCCACCACAGCGCCGGCTCGTGCGTCAGATGAGCCGGCGTCAAACCCAGCGAGGCCACCAGCCGCTCAAGCTGCGCGTCGTTCATCCGCAACTCCTGGAAGAACACCAGGCCGTTGAGCAGGATGAGCAGCCACGTGACCACTGGGAGGCTGCGTGACACAATCGTATCTTTGAGCGGTATCATCGCCGGCCCTGGGCTCGGGACATGTTAGCAACGAGGGGCAGCGCGCATGGTCTGCGAGCCTGCAATCCGCGCAGCGCCTGGTACGGCAATTGCACGGGCTGCCAGGGTTGGGCTGCACATTCTCCCTGATGGATCCACGATCATGAACGAACGCAAACTTGGTGCCAGCGGGTTGAGTACCCCTCCGTTGATCCTGGGCGGTAATGTCTTCGGTTGGACGGCCGATCAGGACGCCTCGTTCGCGATCCTCGATGCGTTTGTCGCCGGGGGCGGCCGCATGATCGACACGGCCGACATGTACTCCACCTGGGTGCCCGGCAATCAAGGCGGCGAGTCCGAATCGATCATCGGCGCCTGGCTGGCCAAACGCGGTCGGCGCGACGACGTGCTGATCGCCACCAAGGTGGGCATGGAAGTGCAGGGTTCCAAGGGGCTCGCGCCCGAGCGGATCGCCCAGTCGGTGGAAGGCTCGCTGCGGCGGCTGCGCACTGACTATATCGACCTGTATTTCGCCCACCTGGACGATGCCGATACCCCACTAGAAGATACGTTGGCGGCGTTCGATCGGTTGGTAAAGTCGGGCAAGGTGCGGGCGATCGGCGCCTCGAACTACAGTGCCGAACGGTTGCATCAGGCCCTGGATATCAGCGCTGAAAAGGGGCTGGCCAGCTACACGGTGCTCCAGCCGCATTACAACCTGGTGGAACGTGCCAAGTTTGAGGGGCCGCTCCAGCAACTGTGCCAGCAGCGCAACGTGGCGGTGGTGCCGTACTTTGCGTTGGCCTCGGGCTTCCTGACCGGCAAGTACCGCAGCAAGGCCGACCTGGAAGGCAAGCCGCGCGGCGGCATGGTCGAGCAGTACTTGAACAGCGGCGGCCTGGACGTGCTGGCTGCCATGGACGAAGTGGCCGCTGAAACCGGCGCCACGCTGGCCCAGATTGCCTTGGCCTGGCTCGCGGCTCAACCAACCGTGGCGGCGCCCATTGCCAGCGCGACGAGCGTCGCCCAGGTGGATGAGCTGCTGGGAGCCGTGCGCCTGGAACTCACGCCGCAGCAGTTGGCCAAGCTCAACGAGGCCAGCAGCAGGATGGGGTCAGCGTCGACTTGAGTCGCCCAAGGCAACGGGCTGCGGTAGCGGTGTGGCGGCTTCTTCCGCATCGGCCAGCGGCAGCCACAGCTCAAAACGGCTGCCGCGACCCAGTTCGCTGTCGCACTGGATGTACCCTCCCAGGGCTTCGGCGATGCGGGCGGCGATGGCCAGCCCCAGGCCGGCGCCGGCAATGCCGCTGCCGCGCACGTGCTGCGCGCGGAAGAACGGTTTGAAGATCGCCTGCATATCCTCGGCGGCGATCCCGCGTCCATGATCCACCACGGCGATGGCTGCTTGCGAGCCGTGCTGGCTCAAGATCAGTTCTACCGGCGAGCCCGGCTCGCTGTACTTGAACGCGTTCTCCACCAGGTTGTCGAGCAGCCGAGCCAGCAGGGTGGGCGAGGCGGTCACCTGGCAGCGGTCGGACGTATCAATGTGCAGTTGCAGATCCGCCTGACGCGGGAGCTGCCGCCAGCGGTCGGGGTAATCGGCCAGCCATGACGCGAGGGAGATCGTCGCCAGGTCGGGCAGGGCGGCATCGCCGTCGGCACGCGCCAGAAACAACAGCGACTCGGTAATGCTCTTAAGCTCCTGGGTCTGGTTGCGCAGCACTTCCAGCGTGGCCGCGTATTCCTCGGGCGAGCGCGGCCGCCGCAGCGCAACTTCGATCTGTCCCAGCAGCACGGTGATCGGGGTGCGCAGCTCATGGGCCGCATCGCCCGTGAACCGCCGCTGCTGTTCGTAGGCTTTCTGGCGGTGATCGAGCAGGGCGTTGAAGGCGCAGGCCAGGTCGGCCAGCTCGTCGCGCGTGTTGCCTACCGGTAGCCGCGTCTGGAAATCGGCGCCTTGGATTGCCCGGGCGTCGGCGGCCATATCAAGCACCGGTTGCAAGGCCCGGCGGCAGAAGCACCGGCCCAAGGCGGCCGCCGCCAGCCACACTCCCAGCGGTAACAGGCAGACCAACAGCAGCAAGCGGTACAGCTCAAAGTGCAGCGGTCCGGTCGGCTTGGCGACGACGATGACGATCTGGTCGAACTCGTCGAGCTCGCGGTTGATTCGCTGCGGGGCAGGTGCGATGAGCTGCCGTTGCAGCACTTTCCAGCCTTCGGACATGCCGAGCGTTTCGTCATCGATGGCGGCCGTGCCCGATGCGAAGGCCTTGGCGTGAGCCACCAGTTCGGGGCTGGCATTGCGCGATTGTTCCACCACTTGATTCTGATCGCCGATCACAACCCACTGCACGGCGTCAGCGTCGTCAGGGTTGCCCAGGTCGATATCGTGCTCCAGCGGCTGCCACTTCACTTCTTCCGGCTCGACTTCAACGGCAGCCACCAGGGCATGGAGCGCCGCGTTCAGGTGTTGGTCGAACTGCTGCACCAGGCGATTACGGACCACCACGTAGAAAATGGTCGAGTACACCAGCAGCACGACGGCCAGTGCGGTCAGGAAGAACAGCGAGACGCGATGGACGAGCTTCATTCCTGGCCCTCCTCTCCGGGCGCTTCGAGCACGTAGCCGCGGCCCCGGCGCGTCTGGATCACCCGGGGACCGTACTGCTCCAGCTTGCGGCGCAGCTCCTTGATGTGCACCTCGAGCGTGTTGGAGAGCCCATCGAAGTTCTCGTCCCATACGGCCTGGTAGATCCGGGTGCGGGACAGGACCTTGCGCGGGTTGCGCAGAAAGTACATCAGCAGCGACAGTTCCTTGGCGGTGAGGTCCAGGGGATGCCCGGCCCGGGTGGCACGCTGCGTTTGCAGATCGACTTTGATGTCGAGAAACTCCAGCACCACGCTGCTGCGTTGGCCAGGGCGGCGCAGCAGGGCCCGAATCCGGGCCAGCAATTCATCGAACGCAAACGGCTTGGTGAGGTAATCGTCGGCTCCGGCATCCAGGCCGGTCACACGCTCGGCGACGCCATCGCGGGCGGTGAGAAACAGCACCGGCGTGGCCGTGTCTTGTTGACGGAAACGTTGAAGCAGTTGCAGGCCGTCGATGCCGGGCAGCCACCAGTCGAGAACCACCAAATCCCATTCCTCAAACTGCAAACGCGCCCAGGCGGAGTGGCCATCGGCCGCGTGGGCAATCTGGTAGCCTTCCTCGGTCAAACCGCGGACAAGGAAGTCGGCGATGCGGGGTTCATCTTCGACGATCAGGATGCGGTTACTCACCTTGGCACCTCGCAGGTGAATGCGCTGCCTGCCGGCGGCCAGCGCTACCTGCATCATACGTGGTTGAAGGCCGCGCCACGCGGAAGATGAAGCCGATTTTAGGAACGGTTCACGATGGTTTCAGGTGGCACGGCTACGATTGGCCGCAGAACATCGTTCATCCCCGTGGCGGCCCGCAGGCCGCCTGTGCCAAGGAGAAGAAGTGGTATGCGAGCCCTGGTCCGGTTTCTCAAGCGTGCCATGGCAGCCGAGCCGCTGACGCTGCCGGCCGACAGCACCGACATGACCCTGCACGACGCAATCCGCTTGTGCCACGGCCGCGTGCGCGTGCAGCCGGCTCATGGCCCGGAACCGATTCACCCGATCGGGGTGTGCCGCTACCGCTCCGAGCACGAGCTGCGGGAGCAGTGGCGGAAACTGGAGCAGGGCTTGCCGGCAGGCGCCAAGGTGACAGTGGTGCTGCAACTGGACGAGCAGCTTCGTACCAGCCCTCGCGAACTGGTCCGCCGCCGCAACCACGCCGATCGGCTGGTGATCGTTCCCCGGGCAGGGCACTGGCCCTGGACGGACAGTCTGGGCGATCTGGCCCTGGCTTCGACGGCCTTGGGCTGGAGCTCGATCGAAAGCTGCCGGAGTCTGGGCGACGCCATCGACCACAACATCGCGACGCTGGAAGAAGACCGGCAGTTATTCCTGGTGCTGCCGGCGCGCGGCTAGTTGAGCCGGTCGACTTCGCCCAACATGCTCTGCTTCGCATGGTCACCCCGTAGCCAGACTGGCTGCGGGGTTATTTATTCCGGCTGGGGCGAACGCCACGTTCGGTGTACGAACGGTACTCTTCGCGGTACGCCGCCGGTGGACGGCTGACCGCGCTTTCGCGCAGGCCACGCAGCGCATCGTCCTGGCCGCCGCCGCTGCTGGGACGCAGACCCAGGTTACGCAGTCGGTTGCGCGCGATCTCGCCTTCGACGCCGGGTTGCCTGGCCTTGTTCAGGTCCTGCTCCATGCGGCGGAGGAACTCCTGCGCCTCTTCCTTGGTCATGTTGATTCGCTTGAGCAGATTCGGGTCGGGCGTTTCTTTGGCGAGTTCTTCGCGCAAATGGCGCAGCGCCAGGTCGGTCGCCTTGTTGGCGTACTCCAGGTTGGGATCTTCGCCACCCGGCTCGCTGGCATTGTGCGCGGGGCGATTGCCCATGCCCGGCTGCGTGGGCGACTGCGCACCGGCACCTGAGGGGCCCGGCTGGCCGTTGGGATTGCTGCCGATGCCGCCGCCTTCATCCGGCCGGCCTTCCTGGTCGGCGCGCTGCTGCTGTTCGCGCTTGCCGGTGGCGCCGGGCTGCTGCTGTGGTTGCTGACCCTGCTGCGGTTGGCCTTGCTGGTTGGGCATGGGCTGTTGCTGTTGGCCAGGGTTCTGGCCGGTGGTGCCTTGGCCCTCGCTGGTGGAGCCTTGGCGGCTTTGCGAACCGGAACCAGCCCGCTCGCCGGCCTTGCCGGTTTGGCCGTCGGCCTCGGTCTTGTCGCCGGCCATGGAGCTATCTTCGCCGCGGCCGGAGCCGGGCGCTTGCGAGGCGCCTTCATCGGCGGCCGTGTTCTGGCCGGCGCTGCCGGTACCTTGCTGGTTCGCAGCCTGACCGCCGCCGTCCTTGCCACCGCCGGAACGGTCGCCCGAGCTATCGCCCTGCGAGCTGGATTCGTGCTTGCTGTGGCTGGGCGATTGCGGGTTGTTGGGATCGTTGGGCGTTTGCGGCGGACCTTGATCGTCCTGCTTGCCCTGCTTGGGCTTGGCAGTTTCGTACGGCTGGGGGCTGCCCTTGTCGCTGCCCTCGGGATTACCGGCGCCGCCGGCGCCCTTCTCCTGGCTGGGGTCGCCGCCCTGGTTGGCGGCGTTGGCGTCCTTGTCACCTTCGGGCTTGTTCTTGTTCGCTTCCTGATTGGGCTTGGTGTGGCCGCCCTGACCTTGGGCGTCGGTACCTTCCTTGGTGGCGGCGTCGGGCGTATCGCGGCTTTCTTGGCTCTGCGTCTTGCCGGCCCGCTGGCCGTTGGCGCTTTCGCCATTCTCAGGCTTTTCTTGGCCCGAGGGCGTGGTCATGTCGTCCTTGGTGTCCAGGCGTTCTTTGCCGCCGCCCTGCTGCTGGCCACCGCCTTTTTGCGTACTCTTGCCCCGCGGATCGCTGGGCTCGTCGCCCGCGCCGGGCTGATCGCTGGAAGGCGATTGCGATTGCTGATTCGGGTTGTTCTGACCCTGGCCTTGCTGACCGCCGCCGGCTTGTGGATCGCCGCCTTGCGGGGCCGACTGCTGGTTGTTGCCGCCGGGCTGATGACGGTCGGCCGCGTTCTGCTGGCCGCCCTGAGGCTGGTTGCCCATGTTGCCGGGCTGCTGTTGATCCTGGTTGCCCTGATTCTGATTACCGGGCTGTTGCTGATCCTGCGATTGTTCGCCCTGCTCGGGTTGTTTCTGCTCGCGGTGCTTGAGCAACTCCTCGATCACCTTGCCGGGATCACGCTGCGGATCGACCGGTTCTTCTTTCTGCGAACCCTGTTGATCGCCCGGCTGTGCGCCTTGCTGTTGCTGCTGTTGATCGTTGAGACCTTGCCGGCCCTGCGGTTGCTGCCCGTCTTGCTGCGGGTTCTCGCCCTGCATGGGGTCGCCCTGCTGCTGACCGGGCTGCTGCATCGGGTTGCCTTGGCCCTGGCCGGCTGGATCGTTCATGCCTTGCTGAGGCTGGTTTTGATCCTCAGGCTGCTGGCCCTGCTGACCCTCGGCATTCTGCGTGGGCTCGCCGGGCTGCTGCTGATTGGCTCCAGGCTGCTGGTTGCCGGGCTGTTGTTTCTGGTTGGGCTGGCCTTGGTCGTTCTGGCCTTCCTGGTTCTGCCCTTCGCCGTGCTGGCCTTCTTGCGGCATGCCCTGCCGGGGCTGCCCTTGCTGATTGGCGCCCTGCTGGTCCTGGCCTTGCTGCCCTTGACCGCCTTGCCGGTTCTGGGCGTTGGGGTCCTGGTTGCCTTGCTGATGCTGCTGGTTTGCCCGCTGGTTGTTGGCGTCGGGCTTCTGCTGATTGCTTTGTTGCTGCTGCTCACCCTGGGGCGGGTTCTCGCCCTGCTGCTCGGCCGGTTCCACCAGCTTGATGCGCAGCAGATCGCTCTTGGTCGATTGCGCCTCGGGCTGCTTGTTATCGAATGCCAGGGCCCAAAGCTGCACTTCCTCGCCGGCTTGCAGATTGTGTTCCCGCGGCACGAAGGTGTATTGGCCTTCGAACTTGCCGGGGTGAATCTGCTCCAGCAGGTTGTGCTTGATGAGGAGCCGGCCGCTGGCTTGGGCGCGTTCGCCCAGGATGGCCACGCGCGACAGTGCGAAGTCCGGGTCCTCGGCCGCGACGGTGATGGCGAGCTGCCCGTTGATCGGCAATTCGACCATCCGTTCCGACGGTTGCCGAATGGAGACCACCGGCGGATCATCGGGGATGACGTTGATCTTGTAGCGGATGGGACGCGGGTTCTCGTGCCCTTCGCTGTTCACGAAACGGATCTGGTAGCTTTCGTGCTCGGGGCGGTTGCGTTCGCCGGGCCGTTCGCTCAGCCGCAGCGGGAAGCTCACGCTGGCGATGCGCCCCTGGTGCTGCATCCGCAGGTCGGCGCGGCCGTCGCAGTTGAGGTCCAGCCAGGCCTCGCGGATGTCCTGGTTGGCTTCGGCGCGCACGGTGACCACCGTGCCCACCAGGGCCTGGATGTCGCCGCCTTCCGAGGGTGGCCGTTCGCGGCCCGTGTAATCGGGGTACTTGTATTCAACCTGCTTGACAGTGATCGCGGGCGGCGTGCGTACCACAACCTGGTATTCGGGGCTGCGGGCGTCGCCGGCTTGGATGTAGTAGCTCACCGACTCCTGCAAGCCGTCCACGCCGCCAGGCAGCAGCGTTTCGAACACGCCCGGCGATTTCTCGCGGAGCGTGATGCGCCGCTCGTTGATCCGCCGCTGCGTATCGACCGACGAATAGACCAACTGAACCGGTTCGCCCCGCAGGTTGTGGACAACCGCCTGAACCTCCACGTGCTGATCGGTGAAGATCTGCGTATCGCCCGGCGTTACTCGGGCAATCTGCACGCGCGTGGGCGCGGCGATGGCCGCCCAGGGGGAGAACACACGCTGGAAGGTTTGCAGCGGGTCCTTAGGCGAGAAGAACTTGTAGAACGCACCGATCGCCATCACGCCAATCAGCACATAGCCCAGGCGGATGAGCCGCGAGCGGTCGACGTGTACCTCGGTATTGACCTGCGCCAGCCGGCTGGCGGCTTGGGCTTCGACCGCCTCGAGCACGGCCGGCGGTGCCGCGTCGCTGTTACGCAACAGCAGCAGGTTCACCAGCGAGTTCTTGAGCGAGGGCAGATTCTGCTCGATCGCAAGGGCCGCGTACACGGCGTTTACCCGCCGCAGCAACAGCGGCAGGATGACCCGCGTGGCGTAGTATCCGCCGCCAATCAGCAGGCCCACCAGGCAGATCCACCGCCCCAGCGTGCCCAGCGGCATGATCCAGTGATCGACGACCGCGATCACCAGCAGCGCCGACAACAGGCCCACCAGCAGCATCACGACGTGCGTGCAGATCTCGACCCACTTCACCTGCTTGCGCGTACGGCCGAGCTGCTGCTCGATGTAGCTGCTGTAGGCGATGGTCGTTTGGCCGCGGCCCGACGTTGCATCTTGCGGCTGCTGAACGGGAGCGGTCGCCATGACGGGGATCTCCTGAAAACCGACCTGGTGGCCGCAACGGACCGTGGAGACGTGCCAAGGTCCGCGGCCGGCACGGGCGGCGTTTGTCCCCCGTGCCGCTGCTCGGTTTATGTCGTGCGCGGTTGCCTTCGCCGCAGACGGGGCTGGGTGCGCACTTAGCGCGCACCTCTGGCGAAAGTATCACCTACAAGTATAGACGCCCGGACGGCCAAATAGATTCCGCGGCCGTGGAAAGTTCTTTGTAACTTGTGGATTCGAGCGAATTTGCGGGCAGTGCCGTCTGGCGGGCGAAGGTGGTCACCCGCCGGCGGCGGTTGGCAAGCGCGACCCGTACAGGCGAGTAAGTTCGCCGCTGACCTTGAGGGGGCATCGCGTGCGGAAGGCAAGTCGCCGCGGCGCAGGCCGACCGCCCGGGGGATGGGCGTCGCGGCAGCCTTGCGGCGCAAGGTTTCTTTCTTGCCGGGCTGGCATACCGCTCGCTGCAAGCTTGAAGGTGCCGGCGCATACGCCAACAATGGGCGGCTGCTTCGGGGAGCTTGCCTGCTCTGTTTGCTTGTTCTGACCTACTGCGAGCCGACCATGACGCCAGTTCAACCGCCTGCCAATCGTTCTCCTGAACCGCTTTTGCCCGGTGCGATTGCCGTTGTGACGGGCGGTGCCAACGGCATCGGCCGCGCCACGGCCAAGCTGCTGACCGCGCATGGGGCCGTGGTGTTCGTGGGCGACTTCAATCCGTTGCAAGAAAACGAGGCCGCGTTTGCCGCCTGGGGCATCAAGCAACTGCCGTGCGATGTTCGCCGCGAAGCGGACGTGGCAGCCTTGATCGAAACGGCGGCGCGGCAGCGCGGCCGCATCGACATCCTGGTGAACAACGCCGGCATCGGGCTCGTGAAGCAGATTCCCGACGTGACCGAGGAAGAATGGGACCGCGTGCTCGATACCAACCTCAAGGGCGCCTTCCTCGCCTGCAAGCACGCGATCCCCTGGATGCGTAAGGCAGGCGGGGGATCGATCGTCAACGTGGCCAGCAACGCCGGTCTCCTTCCCCGGGCTCACGATCCGGTGTACTCGACCAGCAAGGGCGCGCTGGTGGCGTTCACGCGCAGCCTGGCGCTCTGCCACGCGCCCGATCGCATTCGGGTGAACGCCGTTTGCCCTGGTCCGGTGGGCAACACCGGCATGATGAACGCCGATATTGCCGCGGCTCCCGATCCCGATGCCCTGGTGGCAAGCATGATTGCCGCCAGTCCCTTGGCGGCTGCCCATCAGCGGATGATCACGCCCGAGGAAGTCGCGCACTCGATTCTTTACCTGTGCACCAGCGCCGCCGCGATGGTCACCGGCACGATGATCGCCATCGATGGCGGCAAATCGCTGGGCGTGCCGCCCAAGCCGCAGCAGTAGCTTGCGTTCCGCAGGACGCCGGTTCTTGTACGGTGCCGCGGTCCTGAGCCGCGGCCTACCTCTGTCATCGCCCAGCGCGCATCAAAACGCCCAAGTCCAGTTGCGGTACGGTGGCGAGTTGCCGCAACTGGCTTGGGCGTCGCAAGTGTAGGGCAGGTGGGTGGGGGAGGTTCCTGCGCCTAACGGGATTCGACGGACTTGCTCAACGGGACTTCGGGCAGATCACCGCGGAAGATCACGCGGCAACTTGGTGCTGTCGCCCTTTACGGCAGGTTATAGGGTTGACCGTCGGCCCGCTTGCCCATGTAAATCAGCGTCTCTTCGGTGGTGTGGTTCTTCACCGGCACGACGCGGGTATCGCCGAACACAAACTGCGTGATGCCCGGATGCCAACTGCCGTAGTAGAAGTTGTTCACCGCTTCCGGATTGGACACCAGGCTGTAGGTGGTCGTGGTCTGCACGGGGAAGTCGGGCCGCTGGGCCAGCCCATTCACGGCTCCACCCAGGGAACGCGTGCCGCCGATGTACCAGACGACCTGGCCCGGACTCGGCCAGTCGTACGTCGAGCTGCCCAGACGCGTGGGGTTGACGTGTTTCTCGCCCACCAGCGCCGTATAGGTCATGCCGTCGGTCACGCCGCCGATGGTCACGCGCGAGCGGACAGGCATGTTCGGTTCGGTCACGTAGTTGACCGGGTTGATGATGGCCCCGTCGGCCTTGAAGTACGAGGCCGAGGTGTGCGTGATGATCATCGCGCCAGGACCGCTGGAGGTGTAGTACTCATCTGGCATGATGACCGTTCCCACCGCCACGTAGTCCATCGCCTGCGCATTGACCAGGTCGCCGCTGGTGAACACTCGGAAGCCTCGCGTGGGGCACACCAGGCCGTCGGAGCGGAAGTCACGATGGATGGTCAGATTGGGTTCGGCATTCGCGGCTACCCACAGTTGCAGCGAGTTGTAACTGTTCTGGGCCTCCATCATCGGCCACAGCAGCGCGGTCCAACTGTGGTTCCAGGCCGAGTAGCTGGGACCGGCACTGAACGGCGGAAGCTGTTCGCCGTTGCGGTCGGAGTACACTTGGATCGCTGTCCCCAACTGCCGCAGATTGTTGGCGCAGTTGGCGCGACGGGCCGACTCCCGGGCGGCCTGGATGGCCGGCAACAGCATGGCGATCAAGATGCCGATGATGGCAATTACCACCAGCAACTCGACCAGCGTGAAGCCAGGCCGAAAACGGTTCGATCGATACTCCATTGCACAACACTCCCATAAGAAAAAGAACAGAACACAGACATGGGGGCGTGCGAGGTTCGTTCGAAGAAAAGCCTGCAGCGCGCGCTACGGCAGGTCGTAGGGCATGCCGTCGGCGCGGCCTGACATATAGAGCAGGGCCGTTTCCGTGGCGAAGTTCCTGACCGGGACCACACGGGCGTCGCCAAAAGCAAACTGGCAGATGCCGGGATGCCAACTGCCAAACCGCAGGTAGGCGAGATCGGCATCGGCGGCCGAAGCGTTGTTGACCAGAGGGGTGCTGGGATCGGTGGCCAGACCCAGCGCGGCAATCCGCACACCACCGGCGGAACTGCTGCTGCTGAAGTGCAGCAGGTTGTACGGGGCGTCTTCCAGCGTCATGCCCAGCTTTGACGGGTTCAGGTGTTTCTCGCCGACCAGGGCCGTATAGGTCATGCCGTCGGTCACACCGCCGATCGTAACCCGCGAAGTGAAGTTGGTGGCCGAGTAGGCCGCCGGAGCGTTGATGGCTCCGCCCAGCTTGCCTTCGTTGATCAATTGGTTAAGCCCAGCCATGCTGCTGGCGCCCCAGGCGATCAACCGCGACAGGTCGGAGGAACCGCCCCAGGTGCTTTGCGTGGCGGTCAGGCTGACGCTCACGTAATCGGTGGCCTGGCCACCGTACGATGTGTGCCCATTGATGCGGAACCCACGGGTTGGGCAGTAATAGACCGGGGCACGCAACTCTTTGCCCACGGTAAGGCTCGTACCGCCCAACGAACTGGCGGAAAACGTGAGCTGGCGATAAGCCACTTCGTTCTCCATCATCGGCAGCAGCGCCATCCAGCTATGGTTCGACTGGTGGGCGCCCACGCCCATGGGAGGAATCTGTTCACTGTTACGGTCGGAATACAGCAGCACCGCGGTAACCAATTGGCGGAGATTGCTGGCGCAGTTGGCGCGGCGGGCCGATTCGCGGGCAGCTTGAATGGCAGGAAGCAGCATCGCGATCAAAATGCCGATGATGGCGATAACCACCAACAGCTCGACCAGCGTGAAACCAGGCCGATGGCGCAGACGGTGAAACCTCATCTCTTGAACTCCGGCAGGATGAACCCAGATGACAATCGTCGTTCGGTGTGGAGACGCGGTTGATTGCAGGGGGAGGAATTGGGGGGAGCCGACCCGGCAGAGCACCGCCGTGCGAGGCGTGAATGGACGGCGGCACAACCACGATGAATCGGGTGGGGCGGCTTGCTACAATCGGCGGGCGTCGATCGCTGGGGTAGGCCAATGCATAACCGATGCCAAACTGCTGGCGCGCCTCCGTTGGGTGGCAGGAAATGCCACAAAATTCGGGGGAAAAATCGCGAACACACGCCAACAGCGATTGCGATCAGCGCCGCGCGGCATCGCCTGTAGCAAAGGTTTGCGGCACGGTGTGCCCACGAGACAGGCACAGGGGCTTCGGCGACGCAGTACCGCACGGGCCAGGTGCGCCGGAGCGTTCCAACATCTGAGATAGGACCACCATGAAAATTGCCGAGATCCGACTGCATCGCCTGATCGGAGGAACCGTCGACGGCGGCTGGCCCGAAGGTCACGAGCCTGAGGACGACCTGCATACGCTTGTTGAGGTGGTCACCGACGAAGGCCTTACCGGGGTCGGCAGTATCTTTACCAGCTATGGCTTGGCGTCGGCGGCCGTCGAGTTCTTGCGCCCCCTTTGGGAGGGGCAAAGCGCGCTGGAGCCGGAACGCGTCACCGAGCAGATGCGGCAAGCCTGCTTCTGGCAGGGACGCGGCGGCACGGTCGAGCATGCCATCTCCGGCATCGATATCGCGCTGTGGGACGTGTTCGGCAAAGCGTGCGGTCAGCCGGTTTCGCGGCTGTTGGGCGGTTGCTACCGCGACCGGATCAAACCCTACGGCTCGATGCTCTTCGACGAGCCGGGCAAGCTGCGAGAAAACCTGCTGGCCACGCTGGAACGCGGATTTCGGGCGATCAAGCTCGGCTGGCGTCCCTTCGGCCGGACCGGCGATCGTCGCTACGACGAGCTGCTGGTGCGCACCGCGCGCGAAACCGTGGGCGACGACGTGGACCTGCTGGTCGATGCCGGCGGCAGCGAGCAGTTCTGGCCGCACGGCTTCAAGTGGGCCGTGAATACCGCCAAGATGCTGGCCGATTACAACGTGGGTTGGTTCGAGGAGCCGTTGCCGCCGGACGATATCGAAGGCTACATCGCGCTGCGTGAGCATAGCCCTGTGCCGATCGCCGGCTGCGAGGTGCTAACGCGGCGGCAGGCGTTCCTGCCGTGGATCGAGCGGCACGCCGTCGACGTGATTCAGCCCGACACGACCAAGTGCGGCGGCCTGACCGAAGCCCGGCGCATTGCCTGGGCCGCGTACGATCACAACGTTCAGTTCGTGAGCCACGGCTGGAACACGGCGGTGGGCGTGGCGGCCGACCTGCACTTGGCAGCGGCCCTGCCGGTGGCCCGGTACGTGGAGTACCTCACGCCGGCCCCGTACATCGAAGACATCATCACCCAGCCGTTCCGCTTGGATAGCGAAGGTTATCTGACCATTCCCACTGCGCCAGGGCTGGGCATCGAACTCGACCCGGCTGCGCTGCGGCGGTTCTCCGGCAAGTGAGCAGGCAGCTAAGAGGCGGGCTGTAGCCTAATTGAACGGGTTGGCCCCGGCTTCCGCGGCATTGTCGTCGTTGTCGCCGGGGGCGTCGTCGCCAGGCTGCATGGGGGCGCTGCCGTTGGGAGCCTCGCCCTGTTGCGACTTGGGCGGCGTGATGTTCAAGCGTCCGCCGCGCTGCACGACCGGCGGCGCGGTGTTCGACAGCAGCTCGCTTTCGAGCACTTCGACGGTGCTGTAGCCTTCCACCCAAAGCTGCGCGGCGCCGTTGTCGCCCAGCAGGCAGCCTTCGATGATGGCGTTGGACGAACCGGCGACGGTAATGCCGCTACGGCCGTTGCCGCGGCAGACCAGCCCGCCCAGGATGCACTGGTCGACCTTGTCGTGGACGTTGATGCCGTCGAGCTGGAAGCCCTGCACCGTGAGGTTGGAGATCACCACGTTGTTCACGTGGTACAGCGTGATGCCTACCGGGTGCCAGGCCACCGAGAGCTCGTAATCCTCGGTCAGTTTGCCGTCTTCCAGCCGCAGATAGATGTTGCCGTTGTAGTATCCCCAGTGCAGCGGCGGCAGTTTCGTTGGTTCGTCCTCGCTGAACTGCACGCGCGGCAGCGGCTTACCGGCCAGGAACAGCATCTGGTACGGGCCGCGACGGCGAAGCGGCAAATAATAGATCTTGCCCGCGTAATGCCGCCAGAACTCCGGCGGCACCGGCCGCGAACCATCGAGGATGGCTCCGCCGCCGTCGATCACAAACGGCGCGCCCGGCCGGCCGCAGTGCTCGGCCGTCTGCAGCGAAATCGATTCGTAATAGGGTACGCCCGTATCGGCCATGATGATTCGATCGCCTTTGCGGGCGATACGCAGGGCATGCTCCAGGCTGTGTACCGGCCCGGACGTTTCGCTGGGCGTCGGGGCGCCGCCGTCGTACTCCGGGCTGCCGGTCAGGTTGTTGACGTAGATATCGCGGGCGGCCAGCGGTGCTGGGGCGATCAGGCAGGCCACGGCCAAGACGGCCGGCAACAACAAAACGGTTCTCACGGAGCTTCCCCTACAATTGGGACAGGCGGGCACTACGCACAAGTGTAGCACGAGCGTAGCGTCGGAGGGGGCTGCGGCCCGCGAGAACGAACCCAAGATGGAGCCGCACAAAAAAGCGAGGTGGCACACCGCCTTGCCGCGGTCCCTCAACAGGCAGGGCGAAGGGACTGCAGCTTCTTTCGAACGACGATGCGCCACCCCCGTTTCGCGTCTTGTTGATGAACCACGGGACCGAAGGGTGGTTCGATCCTCGTAACGTTCATCCCCAGAACGCAGAAAGTATTCAACACACGACTAACTTGGTTGGCGTGTCCAGCCCTGGAAGGTGCTGAACGGTCGCCTACCAAAGTTAGTCGTGCACGTACGCAATCACACTGCGCTTATCGCCGAGTCGCTAGAAGATGCCCTCACGCGGACGAAGGTACGGAAAGCCCGCGATCCTCGGGGTTATAGCGCTCCTCGGCGACCTGACGTACCTGATCTTCGTTAGGCAGTGTATTGCGTCAGGTTGCGGCTTGAATGTCTGGCCACCGCCACAACATGGTCGTGGGCGGCGACCTGGTACTCATCAATTGCAATCAGCGTGCCGGCGGTGGATTTCGGTTGAATGGTTCGTTTGATGGCGTGCCGCTGCCCAGCGGTGCGCACCGATCAGCGGGAAGCATATCCAGGGGCGACCAGAGGTTTGCAGGGGAATGTGGTTGACAGAGACCGCCGTCTCAGAGTTTGGCGGAATCGTTCGCCAGGCGACGCCGCATGGTCGGTCGCTGGCCAAGCTGCCAGCGCGGCGCGCAGGGCGGTTGGACTGGCCTCCACAGGCTGCTTGTCGGCAGAGAATCCCATTCTCCGGCTAGCGAGCAATGTATAAGTGTCGGCCCGGCGGCGTGGCGTCATCGGCCAGGATGACGCGGAAAACCAGGGGCATGTTTGCTGAGCCGATGTCGCCATGCGCGTCACCTTGTCGCCCATGGCCAGGTTGTCGGCACGACGCTTGCAATTGCAGTCCTGGAGATTTGGAAGCGGCCGACCCGGCGAACCGTGGTGGTTGCTCGCGCGATGCGGAGAGTTTCCTTCGGGATCATCCTCGCTGCGTGCGGCACCGGATTCGGCCGAAAACCGTGATCCCGATGTTCAACATGGTGGCGATACGATGGGCCTTCTCGAACTCGTTCTGCTGGTGCTCTTGATCATGCTGTTGGTCGGCGCTCTGCCGGTGTTTCCCTATAGCCGCAACTGGGGCTATGGGCCCAGCGGAGGCCTGCTCACCGTGTTGATCATTATTTTGGTCCTGGTCCTGATATTCTGACGGACGAGGCCTGGCCCCCAAAAACAAACCGCGCGGGCAGCACGCCGGCGCGGTCTTGCTGAACCGATACGCATTGCTGCACGCACGCGCCCGATGGGCCGCTGAAGGTCGGCCGCGTGCGATGCGGCTTTTTTGTGTGGGCTTAGCCGTCGTTCACGCCAGCTCCCTCGGCCACATCCAGCGCCTTGCCGCCGGGGTACGACAGCGTGTTGAGGGCCACGCGGTTCTCGGAGCCTTCGCCGCGGAAGCGGATGGCCGCCTGGCCTACCGGTTTCTCGCGCGTCTCGCTCACCGTGCATGACGTAATGCTGATCTGCTTGCCGTTCACCACGTCGATGCCGCAGGGCACGCCGTTAACGAACTGGCAACCGGTGACCTGCACCCGCTGGCAATCGACCAGTTCCAGCAGGCTGGCCCCGGTGGGCTGACCCTCGGGGGCTTCGTCAATGAACGTGCAGCCCTGGATGGTGGTGTCGGTGCTTTCCACCAGCCGCACGCCGGCATTGAACCCGGAGTGATGGCGGCGGAAGCTGTTGGTGCCGATCGTGGTCAGCGTGCACTTCTCGATCAGCAGGTTGCGGTTCGCGCCCGAGTAGATGCAGTTGCCACTGATCACCACGCCGTGGCACTCGGTCAGGTGGACGTTGTTCTGCTGGCTGCCGATGATGTTGCCCGAGATGGTGATCAGGTTGGGCCGATAGCCGACATCGGGGCTGCCGATGATGCGGATGTTGCAGCCGCCGGCCGATTCGGTGGCCTGGATCGTGTTGGAGACGATCGTCACCTCGGCCACGCTGGCCTTGGGCGTGGTGGTGTCGATGTAGATCTCGGCCGTGATCTCCGGATCGGTACCATGCACGCGGTGGTTGTTGTACTCGATATCGTTGCCGGTGATCTGCAGGTTGCGGATCTCCGATTTCTCGATCCGGATGCCGCCCAGCCGGTTGTAGCTGATGTGGCAGCCGATAATGTTGATCTGGTGCAGGTTCAGTTCGTCCATGAAGATACCCACGCCCGTGTTGTAGTACACGTGGCAATGGGTGATGAGCACGTTGCGGTTGCGGCCGGTGAGACGGATACCGTGCCGGACGTCGTGGATCAGCACGCCCGCCAGGGTCGGCTGCATGGTGCCGATCAGCTCGATCCCGTCGGCCTCGGGGTTCTCGCCCACGATCTCGATTTCTTGCATGGTGGGCATCCGCTGCACGTTCATGATGCGCGGCTGCACCGTGCGCGGGTTACCGGTGCCGGTGTGCTTGCCGATCAGCCGTAAGGCGGGCCCCTTGCCCGCCATCACGATCCGCGCCGTGCCGCCGCAGCCATCCAGCGAGATGGGGCCGAAGCGGTCGAGGTCGATCTCAATCGTGCGGGTGATGCGGTACACGCCGCGGGTAAACGTCACCTGGCCCTCGGCATTCTCGATGGCGTGGATGATCGCTTCGGTATCGTCCTGGCGGCCGTCGCCGGCAGCTCCAAAGTTGCGTACTTCGCTCATGTTCGGCCTCAAATTGCGGGGCGGGCAGTTGTCTTGAATGGCGGCCTGACGCCGCAGGGGGGAATCCCCGGTACGGTTCAAGATTACCTTACTTCGCGGCCCAAAGGGCCTGGGTGGCTAGATTCGGCCTTGCCCTCGAAGCATACTAGGCGAATCCGGACCGAGGCCGATGGGGGGGGCAAGTCTCAATCATAGTTGCGCTCCCCGCGGCCTGCACCCCGGTGTACGCACGCCCTCCCCAAGCCAGCCGCCGTTGCTTTGCTTGCCGGCCACGATGTCCGGCGGGCCGCGGCCAATCTCCCCACCGTTTGCCGCCCGCCGCGTTCGAAATTCTTTGCCTTCGTGTTTTCTGTTTCCGGAGAGCTGCCCCCGATGTTGTCAACTGTGACGTGTGACGCTACTCCCCATCGCCCACGGGGCTGGCGATCGCGCCATGCCCGATGGGCAAAAATGCTCGCCGCCTCGGCAGCCCCAGCGGCCCAGCCTGTGCGGCGGGGACAGACCCTGCTGCTGGCGGGGACCGCGCTGCTGGTGGTGCTGGGGCTGGTGACCGCCCCGGCCCCGGCCGGCGAATCGGCCGATACCGTCCAACTGAGCTACTACTTGCCCACGGACGTCAAGTACAACCCCAAGGTCCCTACCCCCCGCAAGTACTTGGGCTTTGAGATCGGCAACCGGCATCTGCAGCACCACGAGCTGGTGGGCTACCTGCGGGCGCTGGCCAAGGCTTCGCCCCGGGTGAAGATCCACGAATACGGCCGCACCCACGGCAATCGTCCGCTGCTGCTGCTCACGATCACCTCGCCGGAAAACCACAGCCGGCTGGAAACCATTCGCGAGGAGCACCTCCGCTGGATCGATCCCAACAGCGGCGATAAGGCCGACGCCAAGCCGCCCAAGGATATGCCGGTCATCATGAACATGGGCTACGGCATCCACGGCAACGAGCCCAGCGCCAGCAACAGCGCGGTGGTCGTGGCCTATTACCTGGCGGCCGCCCAGGGCGAGCAGATCGACAAGCTGCTCAACAACATCGTCATCCTGATGGATCCGTGCCTGAATCCGGACGGCTTCGATCGTTACGCCCAATGGGCCAATGCCTACCGCGGCAAGACGCTCAATGCCGACAGCAACCACCGCGAACACGTCGAGCTGTTCCCCAACGGCCGCACCAACTACTACTGGTTCGACCTCAACCGCGACTGGTTGCCGCTCACGCAGCCGGAAAGCCGCGGCCGCATGGAGTGGTATCACCGCTGGCTGCCCAACGTGGTGCTCGATTATCACGAGATGGGCACCGACAACACGTACTTCTTCCAGCCCGGCGTGCCCACGCGGCGCAACCCCTGGATTCCGGAACGGAACGTCGAGTTGACGGTGGCCTTCGGCGCCTACCACGCCAAGGCGCTCGATAGGATCGGCTCGGAATACTTCACCAAGGACACGTTCGACGACTTCTTCCCGGGCAAGGGTTCCACCTACCCGGACCTGCACGGTGGCGTTGGCATCTTGTTCGAGCAGGGCAGCTCCCGCGGCCACGTGCAGAAGAGCATCAACGGCGACGTCACCTTCCCGTTCACCATCCGCAACCAGGTGACCACGTCGATGTCGAGCCTGCAGGCGGCGCTGGATCTGCGCGAGGAGCTCTTGCTGCACCAGCGGAACTTCTATCGTGAGAGCCTGGAACTGGCCGACAAGGACCCGATCAAGGCGTACGTGGTGGCCGCGCCCGGCGACCCGTACCGCCTGGCCACGTTCCTCGACCTGCTGCGTCGCCATCGGATGAGCTATGTGCCGCTGGACAAGCCGATCAAGACCGAGGACGGCGAGTTCAAGCCGGGCGAAGCCTTCGTGGTGCCGCTGCGGCAGAAGGACTACCGTTACTTGAAGACCATGTTCGAGCGGCGGACCAAGTTCGTGGAGGAAACGTTCTACGACATCTCCACGTGGAACATCCTCGATGCCTACGGCTTGCAGTACTCGGCGCTGAAGCAATGGCCGGTGGCCGAGAAGGCCAAGAACGCCAAGCCGGCCGACGCGACCAAGAGCGATGCCAAGAAGGGCGGCAAGGCCAAGGAAGCCAAGCCGGGCCAGCGCAATGCGGCTGAAGTGGCCATGCCCAAGGCTCCGGTGTTCGGCCCCGACGATACGGCCTGCCTGATCGATTGGCGCGGCTACTATGCTCCGCGGCTGCTGTATCAGCTCCAGTCGCGAGGCTTTATCGTCAAGGTGGCGACCGAGCCGGTGAAGGTGACGATCGACGGCAAGCCCCGCGAGTTCGGCTACGGCACGCTGGTGGTTCCGCTGGGCAAGTACCGCGACCGGCTCGACGAGCTCCAGGAGTTGCTGGCCGCCGCGGCCGCCGATGGCGTGGCCTCGTACGCGGTGTCGGGCAACCTGGTACTGGATGGCCCGGACCTGGGCAGCAGCCGGATCCGCGTCACCAAGCAGGTGAAGCCGCTGCTGATCGTCGGCGATGGCATCAGCGCCTACGATGCCGGCGAGGTGTGGCACCTGCTCGATCAGCGGTTTAACATCCCGCTGACGCTGGCCGACGTGCATCGGATCGGCGGCATCGACCTGTCGAACTACACCACGGTGATTTGCGTGGATGGCAGCTACCGCCTGCTGGGCGAAGCCGGCTTGCGGAAGCTGAAGGAATGGGTCGAAGACGGCGGCACGCTGGTGGCCATCGGCAACCATGGCCGCTGGCTCAAGGACACCGACCTGGCCAACGTCACGCTGCTCCCGGCGCCCACGCCCAGTGCCGAGGAACGTGCCAAACGCCGTCCCTACGCGTCGGCCAGTGAGGATGCGGCCCTGCGGGCGGTCCGTGGCGCGATCCTGCTGACCGACGTCGATACGACGCATCCGATCGGATACGGTTATGACGAGCGGCCGCTGGCTGTGTTCCGGAGCAACACGCAGTTTGTGAAGCCCTCGGCCAATCCGTACTCCACCCCGGTGGTGTACCGCGATGAACCGCTGGCCTCCGGCTATATGTCGGCCGAGAACCAGAAGCGGGCCGCGGGCGCCGCCAGCGTGGTGGTGTATTCCAAGGGCCGTGGCCGCGTGGTGCTGTTCTCGGATAACCCGGTGTTCCGCGCCCACTGGCACGGGACCGAGCGGTTGTTCCTCAACACGCTGTCGTTCGGCAACCTGATCCGGGTGCCGTAACGGGCGAAGGCTAGCCGCGTGCAAAGCGGATTATTTGCCTGATGCCTGGCCGGGGAAGCAACCGGCCAAAGAATATGCACGATCAAGTGCTCCCTGGGGGGGCGAGGCGCAGCAAGCGTCCTCGCCTCCTTTTTTTATGGCGGAGCCGCCAGGGCCGAAACGGTTATGCCCACCAAGAAGTTGCGGCGATACGCGGCAGAACTCGCTGCTTACCGAATGCAAAGAGGCCACGGCTAACAGGGCAAAGCCGTGGCCTACATTGCTGAATCCGGACGAACGCTCAAGCACGCCTGATCCCCGGACCAACGCCTCCAACTGATTGCGAGCTTGGGCTCGCCGCTGGTCCGACGGGCCGGGCAGTGCTCGGCGCCGGCGTTACCGAACGAACTGGGCCGTACGGAAGCCGAACTGAGCACGCGACGCCACGGGAGTAGCCTTCGTGGTCGTCGAGGTGGCTACGGCGGTCACCGGCTGAACGTAAACCGGGGTCGAGGCGGCATGGCCGTGGCCGTGATCGATGTAGCCGTAGCAACCCGAGCAACCGCCGTGGCAGCCGTGATAGTAGCCCCCATGGCAGCCGTAGCCGCCATGGCAGGAGCCGTAGCAGGAGCTATAGCACGAACACGAACACGAGCACGAACACGAGGAGGAGCAACAACGACGACGGTGTCCCGCCTCGGTGTCGGCCGTCATCATGGCAATGCCTACCAGTGCGACAAACAGTGCCATGAAGAAGAACAGCTTGCGGTTCATGGTGCGACTCCATTTCGATTGGTTCCAAAACCTGTCGCTAGGTTGGCGCCCCCCTTTGGGTCGCGCCCAGCAACGTCCTTGAGAGGACGACCTCTGCGCACCAAAGTGTGGAAACTGAAGCGAATGCCCTGTTTGTAATAACTTCAGTGAATTCACAAACTGGTGCGAGTTGGTAGCCCTCGATGCCCAACATATCGCCACTGTCCAATCCGTCAAACATTTGGATTAATGGGTGAGATGGGCAAAATTGGTAACCCCATTGGGGCTAAATCCGGCGGTTTAGCCGTAGCAAGCGGTATGCCCGTCCACTCGGCGGTGGTGCCTGGCATCACCTGCTGTGGGGGTTAAAAATGGCGGGTTTAGGCGGTGAAAACGCGGGCCAACCGCCCCACCGCGGTCATTGCGCTGCTTGGGTAAAAAGCCTAGCGCGTGCAGCGCAGTGAAAACGCAGCGACATGCGAAGTGGTTGCTTGTGCGACACCCTGACACGTTGCCGTGCAGTTCCTGGCGTAGTCGGGTTACGTCGCCAGCGCGCCAGTGCAAGCTAAGGGGGCAGGGCGGTAATTCCGCGGTGCGCCGATGGCACGCGAGGCCAGCCCAGGAGCCGGGGCAATTGCACGCTTTTGCCGGTCCCCTTATGATGCAAGTTCGGCCCTCGCCCGCGGACGACGACCGGGAAGGGCCTGTTCCTTTTGATCCCCGCGGAGCTGCCGACGAATGACCACCCGCGCCGAAGCGTTTGCCGGTCTGAGTGTCGCCATCACTACCCCGTTCCGGGGCGATAAGGTCGATTACGATCGACTGGCCGAACAGATTGAATTCCAGATTGCCGCCGGCACCCGCTGCATTTGCCCGGCCGGCACCACCGGCGAATCGCCCACCCTCAGCCACGACGAGCACGACGAGCTGATTGCCCAGACCGTCAAGATCGCCGCGGGCCGCATCAAGGTGATGGCGGGCACCGGTTCCAACAGCACGGCCGAAGCCCTGCGGCTCACGCGGCATGCTGAAAAGGCCGGGGTCGATGCGGTGCTGGTGGTCGCGCCGTATTACAACAAGCCCACCCAGGAAGGCTTCTACCAGCACTACAAGGCGCTGGCCGAGGCGACCAGCCTGCCGATCTGCGTCTACAACATCCCCGGCCGCACCGGTAAGAACATCGAGCCGGAAACGATCATCCGCCTGGCCGAGCTGAAGAACATCGCCATGGTCAAGGAGGCCACCGGCTCGATGGACCAGGCTTCGTCGATCATCGCCGCCACCGATCTCACGGTGCTCAGCGGCGACGACAGCCTGACGCTGCCGCTGTTGTCGATCGGCGGGCGGGGCATCATCAGCGTGGTCGGCAACATCGTGCCGGGCGACATGATCCAGTTGATCAACGCCTTCGAGCAGGGCAACCTGGCCGAGGCCCAGCGGTGGCACCACAAGCTGTTCCCGCTGTGCCGCGACATGCTCTCGCTGGCCACCAACCCGATCCCGGTCAAGGCAGCGATGAAGATGTTGGGCCGCGATACCGGCGAGTTGCGGCTGCCGATGACGCCGCTGTCGGCCGATCAGGAAGCGGCGCTCCGCCGTACGCTCAGCAACTACGGGTTGCTGTAGTCGTTGCGTTGACGTTGGTTGTAGCGTGCCGCGCACAACCCCGCATACGGTTGGACTTCCAGGCCATAGGCGGCGCGCAGCCGCGACCTAAACGACGCGATCCGGCGTCAGACAGCTCGATTCAAGACGATCCAAATCGACCAAGGGCGGCCAGCAGAGTTCTGCTGACCGCCCTTGTGTTGTTTCGTACCTGGGGAGGAAACGAACTGGCGACACGGTGGGGCGTGCCGCCTGACGCCGCGATCACGCGGCGAACGGTCGACTTACCAGTGAATGTGGAAATGGCCCCGGTGCCAGTGCAGGTGCGGGCCGGGGTAATAGTAGTACGGGCGGTAATACGGCTGGTGATAGTGCCAGTGGTGGTGATGCCCCCAGTGATGGCCGTGGTGATGGTGATGATGATGGTGGTGGCCATGGTGATGGGGGGCTGCTTCGGCGGTGGTCGTCGGCACCGTGAAGGCGAACATCATGCCGACGGCGGCCACGGCTGCAAGAATCCAGCGTTTCATAATGGATCTCCTCTAGCTGTTGTTGTGTGTTCCTCTTTGGATGGGAGAACCTGGTGCCGCCTGGTATGGGGCCGGCGGCAACACCCAATGCCGCAATGCTTGCAAGGAAGCGGCCAAAAATTCGCGCCACTCTATAAGTCATTATTCGCCCGCGAGTTATTCATATGACCCCTCCGCTGGGCGACGTGTAATCCGTGATCAACTTGATGGCGCCGTGTCTCACTACAGCGACACCGCCCGGCGGATGTTACACGCGCGATCCTGTGGCAAAACGGCGCAGAAAAACGCGTCATGACGCGCAGGCCGTGGCAGAGAAGGGTGCAACCTAAGCTCGGCGCATCGCCAGAGCAGGTCAGGCGTTTTTCCGCCGGAAATGGGACACCTGGTTCGCGGGGGCCGTCCGGTTTAAAGCCCCAGCACCATGGTGGCGATCAGCAGATACACCAGCAGGCCGGTGGAATCGACCACGGTGGTCACAAACGGCGCGCTCACGACGGCCGGATCGACGCCAAAGCGGCTGGCCAGGATCGGCATCAGCGCGCCAACCAGCGATGCCAGGGTGCAGTTGCATACCAGCGAGAGCGCAATCACGATCGCCATCGCCTGACCAAAGATCGGCCACACGATCAGCACGCTCAGAGCCGCCAGCGTCAGACCCAACAGAAAGCCCACCCGCGCCTCGCGGAAGATCACCCGCAGCAGGTCCGAGAAGCGTACGTCGTCGACGGCCATGGCCCGCACGATCGTGGTGGCCGATTGGGCGCCGGCATTGCCGCCGACGCCGATCAAGAGGGGAATGAACAGCGAGAGCGTGACGTTTTCCTCGATCGTGGTCTGGAAGGCGCTCAGGACGTTCACCGTCAGCATCGCGGCCACGGCCAACAGCAGCAGCCACACGACGCGCGTCCGCATCAGCCGGTAGACCGACACCGCAAAGTATGGCCGCCGTAGCGGTTCGGCACCGCCGGTACGCGCCAAGTCCTCCGACTCCTCGAAGTCCATCACGTCCATCGCGTCGTCGATGGTCACCAGACCCAGCAGCACGTGATCGTCGTCGACCACGGGCAGGGCCACAGAGTCGGTGCTTTGCATCAGCCGGGCCACCGCCTCCTGGTCTTCGTGGGCGTAGACCAGCGGCAGATCGGTTTCCATGAAGTCGCCAACGCGGGCGTCGGGCTGGGCAAATACCAGCTCGTCGAGCGTGGTCATGCCCAGCAGGCGATGGTTGGCGTCCGTAACCGGCAGCACGAACACGGTTTCGGCATCGCGGCCCTGTTCGCGGACAAGCGCCAACGCCTCGGCGGCCGTCATTGAGGGCGACAGCACCAGGAACTCCGGGCTCATCATGCGCCCGGCCGATTCCTCGGGGTGCCGCAGCAGCTCGTCGGTCATCGCCTGTTCTTGCGGGCTGAGCTGATCCCGCAGGGCGTCGACCTTGCTGGTCGGCAACAGCTCGAACAGTTGCACGCGGTCGTCGGGAGGGAGCGATTCGACCAGCGGCCGTAACGCATCTTCGTCGAGGCGGTCGAGCAATTCGTGCTGATGGCCGGCGTCCAACTGGCCAAACACCGCGACCTGTTGCTCCGGCGAGAGTTCCGCGAACCGCTCAACGCGAGCCTCGGGGGCCAGGTGCGCAAGCTCTTCGACCAGTTCCAGCGTGTCGCGGCGATTGGGAGACGCTGGGGTTGGGGCCGGCGAGCTGGTCATGCGGTAGGCTTCCTTTCTTCCCATGCGCGTGCCGTCAGCGAGGTTGCCCCGCGCACCTGGGGGCAGAGACAGCATCGGTCAATGGCTGCTGGTCGTGGGACCGCCGACAGTTTGCAGCACCGGCTCGGGCAATACTAGCGGGGATGGCTGAACAGCTTGCGGAATCGTTTCAAGTTGCCTGAGCGGACAGGCCGAATAACGTCAACGCCGCCGCCGTTTCGGCTGCGCGCTGTGGTCGCCGCCCAATGAGGTGGCGGCCGGCATGGTGCCCGGGCCGGCTGCCGGCAACGCACCAAGGACGGAAACACGGTACGTAAGCTCGCGAAAGGAATCCCAAGCGATGTTGCACCGCCACGGGTTATTGGCCCTGGGCATGGTTGTGGCCGTGCTGGCATCGGGCTGCGGCCAGAGCGAAACCGTAACGCTGGTGGATCCCCAGGTGGTCGCCGAACAGCGGGCCAGGTTCCTGCTGCCCGAGGAACCCGCCGGGGCCCAAAGCATCATGGAACTGGCCGAGGGCGAGCTGGCCGCCGACCAGGCGGTGCTGGTGGGACTCATCGGCGGCGTTCCCGAGCCGTGGACCGCAGGCAAAGCCTCGTTCATCATGGCCGACCCGGCTGCCCTGCTGGACCTGGAAGCCGAGGCCCACGATGGCTGCTCCGGCGATGGCTGCCCGTTCTGCAGCAAAAAGAAGGATAAGGCGTCCACCGGACTGGCCGTGGTCCGCTTTGAAGATGGCAGCGGCAACCTGCTGCCGCTGGATGTCCGGCAGCTGTTCGACCTCCAGGAAAAGACCATGGTCGTGGTCCGCGGTAAGGTGTGGCGCGACGAGTTGGGCTACGTGGTGGTGGCGGCCGACGGCTTGTACATCCGCCGGTAGTGCTGGCGCTGCTTCACGCGGAGGCAGCGAGCTGCCGCTGGTTGGAAACTACTTTCGTCGCGTTCTCCCACGGTGTGCGTAGAACAGGTAGACGCCGTGCAGGCAAGCGCCCGCCGCGAGGCTGCAAAGCCTGATCGCAGGCGGGGTTCGCGGGAGAACGCGGGAATCGACATACCACTTCTTGCTCACTAGGGAGAGACAGGCATGAAGCGTTCGTGGATGGCGTTGTTGGTGGTGCTGATCGTGGCCGCTCTGCTGGGCTTGTGGTCCTCGCCGGCCAAGGCCCAGGACGATTTCAGCAAGATGGTCGCCATCCAGGTCAACGACATGCACTGCGCGGAGTGCGCCAAGAAGATCGCGGCGAAGCTGTATGCCGTGCCCGGCGTGGTCCGCGTGAAAGCGAAAATCGACACCCACACAGCGTACGTGGTGCCGCAGCAGGACAAGATGCCATCGCCACGGGCTTTGTGGGAGGCGACCGAAAGCGCCGGCTTCAAGGTCGAGAAGTTGACCACCCCGGCCGGCCAGGTCTACAGCCAAAAGCCGTAGCCATAAGATCTTACGACGCACAAAGGGGATGGCGCCGCGCCGGCCACCCGGGGGATCGCCGGCCGGTGCCCCCGCAATTGGGGCTGACACAATTTTGGCAAGATTGCTTTACAAAGTTTCCAAAAAGGGCGGCTGCTAGCGAATCTTTGATCTGGGACCGGGGTTTGATTTTAATGGCAATCGAGAGAACGCCGTCTCGAGGGGGTTGAGGCGGTTGGTCGCGGGGGGCGCCAATCGGGGGATGCCGATTTGACCTCGCGGGCCAGTTTCTCTTGGCTGTCAGCGCAGCGAACGTCTAGAATGCTTGGCATGGCGTAGCTGGCGCCATTCCCACCTGCTTTGCATCCTGTGCCACCAGGAGCCTGCCTGCCATGTTCACTCCCGCCACCTTCTGCGCCCCTTCTCGATGTATGATCGCGGCCAGCAATGTTACCGGCAGTTCGCCGGTGCGGCTCGGTGGTGCTCGTCCGGGGGCGAATCGGCGGCGGAATCGGCGGGCTGGTTTCTCGTGGACGATGATCCTATTTGCGTTGGTCATCGTGGCGGCTGGTGCCGGGGCGACCTGGTACTACATGAAGCCCGAAGAAACCGACCAGGCTAAGCCGTTCGAGTACGTGGTCCGCCGTGCCACGTTCATCTACGAAACCAGCGAACGCGGCGAACTGGAAAGCTCCCGCAACGTTGAAGTCCGCTGCCAGGTCAAGGGCAGCAGCACCGCCATTTTGGAGCTCATCCCCGAAGGTACGTTCGTCCAGGAAGGCGATATCCTGGCCAAGCTCGACGATTCGGCGCTCCAGGCCCAATTGCAGCAGCAGCAAATCGTGTGCAACACGTCGCAGGCCGCGGTGACCCAGGCCCGCAACGTCTACGAAACCGCCCTGATTGCCCGGCTGGAGTACCTCGAGGGTACCTTCAAGCAGGAAGAGCAACTGATCCTCAACGAGATGCTGGTGGCTGAGGAAAACCTGCGGCGGGCGATGCAGTTCGCCAAGTACAGCCGCCGGCTGGCCAGCAAGGGCTACCTGTCGCCGCTGCAACTGGATGCCGACGAGTTCGCCGTCGACAAGGCCCGCAACGAGATGGAAACCGCCCAGACCAAGTTGCGGGTGTTGCGCGACTTCAACAAGGAAAAGATGCTCAAGCAGTTGGAAAGCGACATCAAGATCGCCAAAGCCAACTACGATTCGGCCCTGAAGACCTACGAGCTCGACCTGGCCAAGCTGGAAGAGATCAAGCAGCAGATTGCCAGTTGCGTGGTCCGGGCTCCCCGGTCGGGCGAAGTGGTGTACGCCAACGATCGCAGCCGCAATTCCAACGAGCCCGATATCATCGAAGGGGCCCTGGTGCGTGAGCGGCAGGTGATGTTCCGTCTGCCCGACACGCGGTACATGCAGGTCAAGACCAAGGTTAACGAGTCGCGCGTGGCCCTGGTCAAGGACGGCATGCCGGCCAAGATCCGGCTGGATTCGAGCTGGGGGCAGGAGCTGGAAGGCCGCGTGGTCCGCGTCGACAGCTACCCGATTCCTACCCGTTGGTCGGCCTCGAACGTGAAGGACTACGCCTGCTACGTCGAGGTGATCAATCCGCCGGAACACCTGCGGCCCGGCCTCGCGGCCCAGGTTACGATTCTGCTGGAGCAGCAGCCCGACGCCTTGATGGTGCCGGTGCAAGCCATCTACCTGCACGGTAAGCAGCACTACTGCGTGGTTTCGAACAACGGCCGCCGCGAGGTGCGCCGCGTGGAGATCGGCTCGAGCAACGAGAAGTTCGTAGTGATCCGCAGCGGCATCTCCGAAGGCGAGGTCGTGCTGCAGAATCCCGATAAGTTCATCAACATTCGCGACCTGCCCGAGGTGCGTCGCGACGAAGCGCTGGTGGACAATCGCTGGGGAACGCTGCCCGGTTCTGACGGCCAGATGGTGTCGCCGGCCTCGTCGCCCGGCCAGGGGCGGCCGCCCGCCGTGGCCGATCGCCGGCCCGGTGGCGAAAGCTCCGGTGGACGCACGGCTCCGGACCGGTTGAGCGCTGATCGTCCTCGCGGTATCCCCGGCGGCGAAAGTTCCAGCGGTCGCGTCGGCAACAACGCTCAGGCCCAGAACGGCGAAGGGCCCATGCCCGTCGAGCGGACGCGGCCCGAGAGCCGCATCGGCAATAACGAAACGGGCGGTTAGCGGCCGCGGCACAGCCCGGTCACTCCTCAAGCGGCGGGCTGCGCGTCCCGCCGCTGAACCCGCCTTTGGATTCCCGCCTTGATCGACTTCCTCGGTTGATTGCCTGCCAACATGGCCGGAAGCGGTCGCTGCCAACGCCCCACGTCGCGGGCTAGCGGTAGCGAAGTATCGCGCTCCGGGTCAGCAGCTACCTAGACTTCGCAGCCCATGTCCATCGCTACCTCAACCAACCTGGCCGCCCGGATCGTCGATCTGCGGAAGACCTACAAGTTGGGCGGCGAGGACGTGCATGCTTTGGCCGGCGTGTCGTTCGACGTACCCCAGGGCGACTACATTGCCATCATGGGGCCCTCGGGGTCGGGCAAGTCGACGCTGCTGAACCTGCTGGGTTGCCTGGACCGGCCCACCTCGGGCAAGTTCTACCTGGGCCCCGACGATGTGGCCCAGCTCGACGACGATCAGCTTTCCGAAATCCGGGCCAGCCGCATCGGCTTTGTGTTCCAGGCGTACAACCTGATCCCCCAGTTGACGGTGGTGGAAAACATCGAGGTGCCGCTGTCGTACCGCGGCCGCGTCACCGCCGCCGACCGCCGCCGCTGCATCGAACTGGCCAAGCTCGTCGGGCTGGGCAGCCGCCTGGGTCACAAGCCCTCGCAGCTTTCCGGTGGTCAGCAGCAGCGTGCCGCGATTGCCCGGAGCCTCGTCAACGATCCTTACTTCATGCTGGCCGACGAACCGACCGGTAACCTCGATTCGGTCACCACGGCCAGCATTCTGGAGTTGCTGGAGCAACTGAACCAGCAGGGCAAGACAATCATCATGGTCACGCACGAGGACGACGTCGCCGCCCGGGCTCGCCGGGTGATTCGTCTCCGCGACGGCCGCATCCAATCGGACGAGCGACTGCGATGATTGCCGACTTCATCCGCCCCTGGAAGCTGGGCGTCAAAAGCCTGCTGCTGCACCCGCTGCGCTCGATGCTCACGATCCTGGGCATCTTCGTGGGCGTGTCGAGCGTGATCTGGCTGCTGGCCATTGGCGAAGGCATCAGCATCAAGGCCCAGGAGCAGATCGCCAGCCTGGGCGCCGACAACATCATCATCCGCACGGTGAAGCCGTCGACGATGACGCAAACCTCGGGTGCGCCCGATTACGGCGTCGATCGCCAGGACTACGAGCGGTTGATGGCCACCATCCCCACGATCCGCGAAGCGATCATGATTCGCGAGATCCCCACGCGGCTCTCCGCCGGGCCGCGGTCCTTGGAGGGCCGGCTGGTGGGGTGCACGTCCGGCTATGCCGACGTGTTGCAGCTCGAGGTCGATCGCGGCCACTTCCTCACCGCCGCCGAAGTCGAAGGCAAGAACCCCGTCTGCGTGCTGGGCGCGGAAGTCGCTCGCGTGCTGTTCCCGTTCGACGACCCGATCGGCCAGCCGGTCCGTGCCCACGAGCAGTACTTTATCGTCGTGGGCGTGATGAAGCCGCGGTCGCCTTCGGCCGGCATCGGCGGATCGCTGGCCGCGCAGGAGTTCGACCGCGATATCTACGTGCCGATCAGCACGCTCTGGTCGCGGATCGGCGAGTTTGTGGTGCAGGCTCAGGCGGGTTCGTTCAGCTTCGAGATCGTGGAGCTGAGCCAGATCACGCTGCGGATCGATCACATCGACCACGTGACCGAAACGGCCGAGCTGGTCAAGCAAACCCTGGCTCGCTACCACCGCGACGACGATTACGCGGTGATCGTGCCCAAGGAACTGCTCGAACAAGCCCGAACAACCAAGATGCTGTTCATGGCATTCATGGGGCTGATGGCGGCGATCTCGCTGATCGTGGGCGGCATCGGCATCATGAACATCATGCTGGCCACCGTCACCGAACGCACGCGCGAGATCGGTATCCGCCGGGCATTGGGCGCCAAGCGGCGCGACATCGTGCGGCAGTTCCTGATCGAAACCGTGGTGCTCTCCACCGCCGGCGGCGTGTTGGGCGTGCTGGGCGGGTTGTTGTGCCGGCCGTTTGTCCGCCTGGTGCGCTGGATCCTCGAGCAAAGCATCCCCGACGTGATGCAGAACCTGCCCGACACGATGAAGAGCGTGGAGCCGGTGCTGGTGCTGTGGTCGATCCCGCTGGCGTTTGCCATCAGCGTGCTGATCGGTATCGCCTTTGGCGTCTACCCGGCGCGGCGGGCCGCCAACATGCACCCGGTGGAGGCCCTGCGGCACGAGTAACGCGTTACCTGCCACGCTCGCGACGGCGCGGCCAAAGGATCAAAACAGAAAACCGGCGGCGAGGCACATCTGGCCTCGCCGCCGGTTTGTTTTTCTGGCCGCTGCCGGAGGAGGAACGCCCCGGCGTTACGCACGTTCCGGCGGGCTGCTCAGGCAACCGCCTCGGCGTCGATCTCCGCGCCGGGCACCGGGAACTGCTGGCACAGCGTGCGGACATCCTCGCGGATCTTGGCGTGCAGCGCTTCGTCTTCCGGCGACTTGAGTGCCTGCACCATCCAGCCACCGATCAGCTTCATTTCGTCGGGGCCCATGCCGCGGGTGGTCAGGGCCGGCGTGCCGATGCGGATGCCCGAGGGATCCATCGGCTTGCGCGGATCGTACGGGATCATGTTCTTGTTGACGGTGATGCCGCAGCGATCGAGCACGGTTTCAGCCTGGGCTCCGGTGACACCGATGGCGGTCACGTCGGCCAACATCAGGTGGTTGTCGGTACCGCCGGAAATGAGCCGCCACGAGGCCGAAAGCAGCGTCTCGGCCAGCGTCTTGGCGTTCTCGATGATCCGGGCCGCGTACTCCTTGAACGCCGGCTTGAGGGCCTCGCCAAAGCACACCGCCTTGCCGGCGATCACGTGCATCAACGGGCCGCCCTGGATGCCGGGGAAGATGCTGCGGTCGACGTCCTTGGCGTACTCCTGACGGCACAGGATCATGCCCGCCCGCGGACCGCGCAGTGTCTTGTGGGTCGTGGTGGTGACAAAGTCGGCCACGGGCACCGGGTTGTCGTGCAGGCCGGCCGCCACCAGGCCCGCGTAGTGAGCCATGTCGACAAACAGCTTGGCACCCACCTCACGGGCGATTTCGGCGAACTTGCCGTGCGGGATTTCGCGCGGGTAGGCGCTGGCGCCGGCCACGATCAGCTTGGGCCGGTGCTCGCGGGCCAGGGCCGCCACGCGATCGAAGTCGATGCGGTGGGTCTTTTCGTCGACGCCGTAGCTGATGAAGTTGTACAGCTTGCCCGACACGTTGAGCTTCATGCCGTGCGTCAGGTGGCCGCCGTGGGCCAGGTCCAGGCCCAGCACGGTATCGCCCGGCTCCAGCACCGAGAGGTATACGCCCATGTTGGCCTGGCTGCCCGAGTGCGGCTGCACGTTGGCGTGCTCGGCGCCAAACAGTTGTTTGGCACGATCGCGGGCGAGGTCTTCGATGATGTCGACGTACTCGCAGCCGCCGTAGTACCGCCGGCCAGGATAGCCCTCGGCGTATTTGTTGGTGAGGACGCTGCCCACCGCCTGCATCACGGCGGGGCTGGTGTAGTTCTCGCTGGCGATCATTTCCAGGCCGTCCTGCTGACGGCGAATCTCGCCCGCAATGGCGTTCCAGACCTCGGGATCCTGGTCTTGCAGATAGTTCATCGATTCCTCGTGCGTACGAAAGCGGCGCGGCGGCAACTGCCCCGTAAGCCAGCAGAAACGGCGGGGGCACTCTGGCATTGTCAAGGTGAGGGCTTAGACCGTCAATCCTCCCACCGCTGACCAGATAGTCGCATCGGCGGCAGTGAATCGGTCGAAGTCCCAACGAGAGTTTCTACGCACGAGGGCAGGGGGGAGGGTGACGGCAATCCGCCAATTTGCCGGCGGAATTTCTGCCTGGTGGGCATCCTGGTTGCACCCTAAAGCCCACTAGTGCCAAGCAGCCACGTATCATCGGCACCGCCCAACCGGCCGCAGCGCCCCTGTGGGGGGCTACCGCTCACGTAAGTGCCGGCCAACCAAGAGGAAAGCGATTATGTTCAGAACTATGTTATGCGCCCTGATCGGCTTAGGGCTGGCGGCCGGCGCCGCCACAACCGCCCAGGCTCAGTGGCGGCCGGGGGAGATGCCGCTCGGCTACGACTACCGTTACCAGCGGTACGGCCGCGATTATCGCTTGCCCGACCCCAGAACCCCGTACCGCTACGACCAGCGGATGGACGACCGTTACTACGGTCGCCAGGGGAGCTATTACCGGGGACCGCTGGACCGCGGGCGGAACGAGGGTTACGGCTACCAGCACGGCCCGTATCGTCATGCCGAGGCGCCGCTCCGCATCGTGCGGCTGCTGCCCGACGTGGCCGGCCCCGACGACGGCCGCGAGATCGTCACCATCTACAACGGCAGCCGGACGCCAATCGACCTTCGCGGCTGGTGGCTTCAGGATCGCCACGCGAACCGATTCCCGCTGCGGGGAGTGATTCAACCGGGCGAAACCGTCGATATCCGTACCGACGGTTCCATGCCCTTGAATAATGGCGGCGACACGGTGATGATCGTCGACCCGCGCGGCGGCGTGGTCCACTCCGTCACCTACTACGGTGACCAGGTCCAGGTGAACCGGCCGATCGATTTCTAATTCGGACTGGCAGGTCTTACCGCGGTTCAGGCGGCTACCGAGTCCGTAAGGCTCGTGCAGGGCGTCTCGGCCGCTTGCGGCTTGCGCGTGGCTGGCGGCGTTTGCAGCTTGCGGCGCAACTTCCGCAGCACGTCCATCAGCCGATCGACCTGGGCATCGGTGTGCGTGGCCGAGAGGGCGATCCGCACCATCGATCCACGCGAGAGCGGGATCACCGGGAAGCCCACGGTCAGGATGTGGATGCCTTCTTCGAAGAAGAACTGCGAGATCTGCGGCGCGTCGTTCAACTCGCCCACCTTGACCATGATCAGCGGGAACGGCTGGTCTTCGCCAATCACTTCAAAGCCGATCTCCTGCACCTCGGCCTTCACGCGGTTGATCAGGGCGTGCAACCGCCGCAGGCGTGCTCCCTGTTCGCGTTCGAGAATGTCAAACGCCTTGAGCGCACTGGCCAGATACGGCGGTGGCAACTGCCCGCTGAACGTGTACGTGTAGGAGTTGAACCGGAAGTAATCGCGGGCGGACTTGGGCACCACGACAAAGCCGCCCAGGCTGGCCAGGCCTTTCTCCAGCGAGGCCACGTACAGGGTGTTGTCGTAATTGCTGCCGTAGTGGCTGATGATGCCGCGCCCTTCCGGGCCGACCACGCCGAAGCCGTGGGCATCGTCCACATACAGCATGGCGTCGTACTTGCGAGCCAACGCCTCATAGCGCGGCAGGTCCAGGTAGGTGCCGGCCATGCTGTACACACCATCCAGCGCGATCATGGCATGGTTGTGCCGCGCCCGCTGCGTGGCCAGCATCGTTTCAAGCTGTTTGAAGTCGTCGTGAACGAAGGTGCCCAGCGTGGCTCCGGCGCCCTTGGCTTCGATGGCGGCCCGCTGCACGCTGTTGTGCACTTCCTGATCGATCAAGAGCAGCGAGTTCTTGCGCATCAGTAGCGGAATGGTGCCGTGATTGGCCAATGTCACGGTGGGGTACACGATCACGTTGTCGACGCCCAACTTGGCGGCGATGCGGTTTTCCAACTGCTCGTACAGCTCGACCTCGGCGGCCGCCCGCGAGCTGCCGGCCAGCGTGCCCCAGCGAGCGATCGCTTCCTGAGCGGCGGCAATCATTTCCGGGTGTTCTTCCAGGCCCAGGTAGTTGATGGCGTTGAAGTTGAGCAGCCGGCGGCCGCGGATCACGCACTCGTGCCCGCCCAGCGCTTGAAGCTGGCAGTACGAATTGGGCAAGTGCCGCGCGAGGTCGGCCACCATCTGGACGGCCCGGCTGGCGGAACGCTGTTGCAGAAGACGAGCGAGCGGCGAGGAAGTCATGAAACACCCAGTACGAAAAGTGGTGAAAAATCACGGTGCCGAAACCAGGCTCACCGGCTGCCGATGCCGCGCTTGGTAGCAGGCAGCCGGGCCAACCGTGCCGGGTTGAACTGAGTGCTTAAGTGGATTCGCCGCCCCGTTGTTACAGCTCTAATTGATGCTAGTAGCGGCCACTGTGCGGACCACGGAAATGGGGGCCAACGTTGTTTCCTGATTCACACGGCTCGGGAGAGCCGTGGCACGCGGGAGGCACTGTCAACGGAAGGGCTGCGTTGGGGGCCACTGGCTCTGCCCAATGGTATCTACACATCTCCGGCACGAGCAGTGTCAGCAGGGATGGCTGGGGCGGGATCGGTGCCGGGGGCGAGCACCCGGCCTACGCGATGGGTTCCAATCCTCGTAGCGTGCCGGTGCCGCTGGCGAAACGGTCCACGTCCAATTGCAGGTGCTGCAGGAACGACACCAGGAGATTGGCCAGCGGCGGGGCGTCGTCGGGCGAGAAGGCCAGATGCTGGCCGTGGCGGAAGCGGCCGCCGGCCGCGATGATCGGCAGGTTGGTGTTGCTGTGGCTGGAGGCATTGCCCAGGTTCGAGCCCAGCAGCACGGCCGTTTGTTCCAGCAGCGTGTGCTCGCCTTCGCGTGTTTCGTGCAGCTTCTTGAGAAACTGGCCGAACAGCCGCATCTCTTCCTTCTCGATGATCGCCAGCTGCTCGATCTTGTTGGGATCGCGGCCGTGATGGCTCAGGTTGTGCCAGCCGTCGGCCACGCCGGCGAGCTGGACGACTTCGTTGCCGCCGGGGCCTTTGAGCGTGATCAGCCGTGTGGAGTCGGTCTGGATCGCCAGGTAAACCAGGTCCAGCAGCAGTTGGAACCGGGCGGAGAACTGAGCCCGATCCTCGATATCGGTCGGCGGCTTCTGATCGACCACCGGCTTGGGCCGCTTCGACCATTGCTCGGCTGCGGCCAGCCGCTGTTCCAGTTCCCGCACGCTGGTCAGGTACTGATCCAACGTGGCATGGTCGGCCTGGCTGGTGCGGCGTTCCAGGGCGCGCAACTGGTCGCCTACCAGGTCCAAGATGCTTTGGCCGTCCTGGATGCGACGCAACTGCGCGGCTTTCTCTTCCGGCGAGCCTTCCAGGAAAAAGCGGGCAAACACCCGCGACGGACGCGACTCCGCCGGGATCAGTACGCCCGAGCGCGTGTACGAGATGCCCTGGTAATCGGCCGAGAGGGCCAGCGACGGGAACCGCGTCAGGTGACCGATCCGCTCGGCGGCGAACTGGTCGACCGAGATCGTGTTGCGGAAGCTCGGCTGGCCGGGATGCGGAGCCGCCGTGAGAAAGCTCTTTTCGGCCGCGTGGCCGCCGTCGACCATCGGGTGCATCAGGCCCGAGATCACCGTGAAATGTTCGCGCACCTCCTGGAGCGGTTCCAGGTAGGGCGTCATCTCGTAATCGCGGCCGGCCGTGGTGGGAAACAAAAACGGCGTGTGGATGCCCAGCGGCGCGCAGATAGCCACCATCCGCCGGGCCTCACCGGGGGCATCGCCTGCGGCGGCACCCCTGGCGGCCGCGCCGGGCTCGGCCTTAGCGGTAGGAGCCATCCCATGCAGCCAGGGCAGGGCAATCGCGACGCCACTGGCTTTCAAGAACGTGCGGCGAGCAAGGCGGGCTGGCACGGCGACTCTCCCGGTTAAGGTGCAAGAAACAGTTCGCTATCGACCACGGCGTGAATCATCGAACGCAGGCCAAAGTTGTCCCGCCGCGAGGCTTCTACCACTGCCTCCACCACGTGGCGGTCGCGAGCCGTGACGGGCCGGCCGCAACCGTAGATCAGCAGCTTCTCGGCCAAGCCCCGGGCAACCGCGTCGCCGTCTTCCAGCAGCAGCTTGCGGAACTCCTGGAAGTTGGCGAACGAACGGCCGTCGTGAAGCTGGCCGCCTTTCTCCACCGGCGGGCCGACGCGGTAGCGGACCTTCGGCAGCCGCTCGCCTTTGTCGCTCAGCGAGCGATACCAATCGCGGTGGCCGCCGATCACGTCGAATTCTTCCAGAGCAAAGCCGGGGCCATCGATCCGGCTGTGGCACCGGGCGCACGATTCGATGTTGCGGTGCTTGTCCAACTGCTGGCGGATGGTGACGGCTCCGCGAATGTCGGGTTCCACGGCCGGAACGCCCGCCGGCGGCGGCGAGGGCGGCTGGCCCAGCAGCTTGTCGAGCACCCACACGCCGCGGGTAACGGGCGAGGTCGTGGTGCCGTTGGCCGTGACCTTTAGCACGCTGGCGTGGGTGAGGATGCCGCCCCGGATGCTGTCCTCGGGCAGAGGGACCACGCGGAACTGTTCATGGCCGCGGATGCCGGGGATCCCGTAATGTTCGCCCAGCCGCTGGTTGAGCACGGCAAAGTCGGAGTCGATGAAGGTGAGCACGCTCAGGTTGTGGTCGAGCACGTGGCGGAAGAAGCCTCGGGTTTCGGCCACCATCGAACGCAGCAGCAGTTCGTCGTACTCGGGGTAGAGCACTGCGTCGGGCGTGGTGAACTCGATCTTGCGGAGATCGAGCCACTGCCCGGTGAAGTTATCGGCAAACCGTGCGATCTTGGGATCGGCCAGCATCCGCTCCACCTGCGCATGCCGCACCTTGGGATCGCGCAGCTTGCCTTCAGCCGCCAGGCGCAAGAGCTCATCGTCGGGCATCGACGACCAGAGGAAGTACGACAGCCGGCTGGCGATCGTGTAGTCGTCGACGTTGGGCTCCTGGTTCAGCAGCAAGAAGTGCGGCGAGCAGAGAATGGCCGTGACGCCCAGCCGTACGGCGTCTTCGAACTTGGCGCCCTGATCCAGCCGCGAGAGGGCCAGTTGCACAAAAGGCTCGATCACCGTGTCGTCGACCGGCCGACGAAACGCCCACGGGGCAAAGTTGGCAAGAATCCGTCGCAAGTCTTCGCGCGGGGTTGACGAGTCCACGTAGTGGCGGCGCACACCGCGGCGATGCCGCAAGTACACCGGCGAGCCTTCGGCCATGGTGAGCGTGTCCGACTCGCCAAACAGCCGCTTCTGAGCCGGGGAGGGGAACTCCTGATCGAGCGGGCCGTAGGTTTCTGCCCAAACGATGCCGACGCCGGGCCGGGCTTCATCCTTGTCGCGCCACGTCACGTGCTCGGGGTAGACCCAAGGCAGGATATGCATCGTGTGGCCCGCGGCCATCCAGGTGGTGAATTCGATGATGCGGGGATTCTCGGGCGTGCCGGTGACATCGAACATGCCGATAAAGTGCCGCTTGCCATCGCCAAACAGCGGCCCCACGTACACGGCGACCACCAGCGTGCGGTGCTCGTTGGGCTCGTGCGGCCAGACGGCAATCCGGCAGCGGTACAGGCCATCTTCGATGGGGTGGCTGGCATCAATCCGGGCGGGCGGCCAGCCCGGCCCAAAGTCGACAAACGCCCCGGCACGCTCGATCACGCCGCCCCGCTTCAGCCGGACCGAATCGATGTTGTTTTTGTCCTCCATGAGCACAGCCCGGCGCGTGTCGGGCGGCAGCGGCTTGATGCGGCGGATGGTGCTTTCGAAGGCCAGGTCGGCCGCTTCGAGGTAGCGTTCGAGCAGGATCGACGACAGGCCCAGCCCTCCGGCCACGTTGTCAAAGCCCTGCACGGTGTCGTCTTCGGGCAGCAGGTCCGCCAGCTCGGTGTGGATGCCCAGCAGGTCGCGGACGGTGTTCTCGTGCTCCACCCGGTTCAGCCGCCGCAGGGCCGGCGGGCGTTCCACCGCCTTAGCCAGCTCGCGGCTGGCCCAATCCAGCAGCTTCGCCACGTCGCTGGCGGCTGGGCGCGCTTCGCCCTGGGGCGGCATCTCGCCCGACTCGACCATCGCCACCACCGCTTCCCATCGCCGGGTGGCTTCGGTCGACGTGCCGGGGGCTTCCAGAGTATCGAGCCGCAGCTGGCCCTTGGCTTGCTGCGGGCCGTGGCAGCGGATGCAATGCTCACGGAAGAAGGCGGCGTAATCGTGTGCACAAGCTGCTGGAACCAGCACCAGATGCGCAGCACACAACCACAACGTGACAGCCAGAGCTTTCACGGCGACGTGTCCTGTGAAGGGGAAGGGACCAGGATCGCCGGGCGAGTCGGCAGCTCGCCCCTCAATCTGGGGTAGGCCCTTCACAGTACCAGCGTTACCGGCTCACTGCAACGCGGCGTAGCCGCCTACTGGGCGGGTGCCGCCACAGCGGTCGCGTGGGGACCCTCCAGCGGCGGCAGGCTTTCGGCGGCTGCGCGCGGCGGAGGTGCCACGGCCAAGGCCATCACGGCCATCGCCAGCGGCGCGACCGAAAACACGATCAGCGCGAAGTTGAAGCTGCCCAGGGCGTCACGCGTCAGCCCGGCCAGCAGCGGCCCCAGGCTGGAACTGCCGATCGCCAGGGTCAGCAAGAAGCCGCGAATCTTGCCCAGGTGGCGGCGGCCGAAGTACCGCGGCCACAGCGGCTGCGACGTCCCGAAGAAGATCCCCTGCGAGGCTCCCAGCACCGCGCCTGCGCACACGGCCACCGGCAGCGAGTGCGAAGTGTAGAGCAAGCCCACGCCGGCCCCCAGCCCTGCCAGGCCCAGGCCAAGCAGCGGCGGCGCCGGAAAGTGGTCGGCCAGGATGCCACCGGTCAGTTGCATGATGGCCAGGCTGATGGCGAAGGCGGTGAGCATCACGGCGGCATCGCCGTCGGTCAGACCCCGCTCGGCGAAGATCGGCACGATGCAAAAGAACACCGCGGTCTGGATCAGGCTGAAAATGGCATTCCCGCCGCCCACGATCCAGAAGGCGTACGTGTGGAGCGTTTGCGAAAGCGTGAAGCCCCAAGTTCCTTCGTCGCCGTGGATGGTCGTGCCTTGCGGCTCCGCTGCCGCCAGCGGGGTTTGCCCGTCGATGTGCTGACCCAGTTCGCTGGGCCGGTTGCGATACAAAAGCCACGCGACGGGGAACAGCGTACACCAGATCACCGTGCCCAGGACGGCGTACGCGCCCCGCCAGCCGAACGAAGCCACCAGCCACAGGTTCAGCGCGGGAATGATGGCCATGGCCACCGCCATGCCGAGCTGCCGGATGCCTTCGACCAGCCCTAGCCGGCGATCGAACCAGTAAGCCAGCGTGTTGCCGCTGACAAACGACAGGGCGCCGGGGCCCAGCATCCGCAGCAGCCAGAACGCCAGCAGCAGCCCCGGCCAACCGCGCACCACCGACGTCAGCAGGCAGGCTCCGGCAAACAGCGTGACCGCCAGCAGCATCGCCCGGCGAATACCGTGCCGGTCCATGTACCAGCCAAAGAGCGTGATCGGCAGGGCGCCCAGCAGCGTGCCCAGCGTATACATGGCGGCAAGCTGGCCGTGCGACAGGCCCAGCGACAGCCGCATCGGTTCGTTGAAGATCGACACGCCGAAGGTCTGGCCGGGCGAACTGGCCACCAGCGCAGCCACCGCCAGCGGCAGCATCAGCCAGCCGTAGTAGATCCGTTTGGAAACCGCATCGGCCACTGCGGTCGGACCAGCCTGACGCCAACGACGGCGTGGCCAGCAGCCCCAGGCGTGATGCCGACGGGGCAAGCCGGGCGAAGGTGCCGTTTCGAGCGTCAAGCCAGCAGTCGTGCGGGGCGGTTCCATGGATGCCCTAAGGGATTCGTTGGTGAGGTACGAGAGAGGAACGTTACAGCGCCGGTCCATCGGCGCGATCACGGCATAACGCTACCGCTGCAAAGCGCGCAACGGGGGGGGGCCTAACACGTTGACATCGAAAACGACGGGCGGGTTCGACGCGGGGGCCGTTTTCTGGAGCAGCAGGCGGTTGCGCCGCGCCATGCGGTCGCCGCCTGCGATGGAGGCCGGGGAAACATATCGGCTACGCGCTGTCCAGGCCGTAGCTTTCCCACCGCTGGTCGACCAGCGCTTTCACCGCCGCCGGCATCGCCGCCGGTTGGGGATAACCGGCAGGGCATTCCTCCGGCAACTTGGCCGTGGCGTCGATGGCCAGACTGGTCGTAGCAGATGGCGCGCCGGCGGGGCGGGTATCACCGCCGGGGCCACAGTAAGAGAACACATCGTGCGCCGGATCACAGTGAGCGGCAATGCGGCCCAGCACCTCGGCCGGTTCACGGACGTCGGCGTCGGCATCGATTAGCACCAGGAGCCGCGTGCGCATCAGCGGTTGGTAACCCCACAGCGCGGCGGCCGTCTTGCGTGCCTGGTACGGGAAGGTCTTTCGCAGCGCGGCCACCAACAATGGGCCGCGGCCAAAATCGGTTAGCGCCAGATCGGCAATTTCCGGCACCTGGCGCTGCACCAGCGGCAACGTCAGACGCAGCAGCGCGTCGTTCATCACCGCCAATTCGTTGGGCGGCGGACCGATCACCAGCGACGGGAAGACCGGGTTCACCCGGTGCGTGATCGCCGTCACTTCCAGCATCGGCATCGACCGGCTGTCGGCATAGATGCCGCCGGGCGTGCAGATGCGGCCCAGCGGGGCTCGCTCGCCAGGCAAGAACCGGCCTTCAATCACCCACTCGGCATCGGCTGGAACTGCCACCGAAATGGTTCGGCACTCGACCAACTCCAACGGCTTGCCGCGCAAAAAAGCAGCAAACAGTGCCACATCGCTGTGCGGCGGCAGCGGCGCGGCAGCCGCCAGCATCGTGGCCGGATCGCCGCCCAGGACCAGGGCCGCCGGCAGCGGTTCGCCGCGCGACTCCGCCCGGCGAAGTTGCTCGGCCAGGGGATCGTCGTCGCGGATGCTGACCGCCAAGCGGTGGCGGTCGATGATCGTGCAGTCGTGCCGGGCAAAGGTGACATGGGCCGAGCCGTCGCTGCCGCCGGTTGCAGCTTCGGAGGTCGCCGTGGCGGGCCGGGTAGCGGTGAAGATCGCGGCCGCGTTGATCCGCCCGGAACTTTCCTCGGGCCAAAGTCGAATGGCAGGCAAGGCATGCAGATCGACGTCGCCCGCCAATCGCACCACCTGCTGGCAAGCACCCTGTTTGATAAGCCGTGGGTGCTGGTCGCTGCGGCCAACGGCTGGGTTCTCGCCGGCCAGGCCGGCGAACTGGCGTAACTGGTCGAGCCAGTTCCGGGCGGGTTCCTTCCAGGCCGACTCAAGCCGGGCGGCGGCCTCGGTCAGCGACGAGGTGCCCAGCGCCATGGCCAGCCGGCGTTCGGTGCCAAACAGGTTGGCGATGACCGGGAACTCGGAGCCCCGCACGGCGGCGAACATCACCGCCGGGCCGTCCTGCATTTGCAGCCGGCGAGTGATCTCGGTGAGTTCCAGGCCAGGATCGACCTCGGCCGCAATGCGCACCAGCTCGCCTGCCCGGATCAGATCATCGAGGAACTCGGCCAGGGAACGGTACGCCATGGTCGCCGGCTGGGCCCCCAAATGCTGGAAGGATACGGTTGCGGCCTGTTCGCCCCGGGATGGCGCTCGCGCTGAAAGGTGCTGGGGGCGTACTCAAGGCGCGCTGGACGTGCTGCGATTGTCGCGGCGCATCGCGGCCAGGGCAAGACGACAACACGGCCGCGATACCTGCGCGCATGAAAAACCGCCCCGCGGCACAATGGCACGGGGCGGTGTTGATAGGCTTTCGTAAATCACCTCGGCGAACCAGCATTGGCGGGCAATCCAAAGCTGGCGTGACCGGAGGCGGCAGCTTACTGCTGGCCGCCGGGGGTGTACTTCTGCAGTTCCACCACCACGGTGCTGTTGCCCAACTTGACGATCTGCTTGACCATGCCGACGTCCGGGGCAAAGAAGTAGTTCATTTCCAGCTTCTGCCCCATCACCTCGAAGCTGGAGCTCGACGAGGAGATGGTCTGGTAATCGCCGGCGGGCACCTTAACGGCCTCGGCCTTGGTGGTAAACGTGCCCTTGAGGTTCAGCGTCTCGCCCGTGGGCGTGTCGGCCTTGCTGTCGACCTGCCAGGTCTTGTCCGGGGCGGCCGGCAGGGCCAGGAACTTCAGGGGCGGGGTGATCTCGATGTTGTTGTACTTGTAGCGGTAGACGCCGTCGTCCTTCACGGCCACGTGTTCCGAGGCGACCGTGTTGCCGTTGAGGATCGATTCCAGCTTGGCGCACAGCGTGTCGCCAACCATCTCGAAATCGACCAGTTCGATCCGGAACGACTTGCCGGCAGTGACGTATTCCCAGGTGCTGCCCTTCTTGAGCGGGTAATACTTGTCTTCCTTGGGCGCCTGGTCCTGAGCCAGAAGATTGCTCGACAGCAAGGCTAGCAACAAGGGAAAAGCAGTTCGAAGCGCGTGCATGGGGATTCCTATTTGTCTTTGAGGTCCCGTGCTGCCTGGGCAGGAGGGAAGGACGCCTGCCTTCGCGGCTCGACGGGAACGTCGGCCATTGCCCGAAAGTGATAAACTAACGCAACCGCAATCTTGGGTCTACCGCGAAATTCGGCCCATTGCGCCTAATGGGAACTCTAGCTTGAAACTGCGCCCCCGGCTGACCCGCTGGCGCAACGCCTGGAGAAATGCCAGGTGCTGTTCGCGCTGCTGCGGATCGAGCCGCCGCAGCCAGACTTCCAGGTCCCAGCGTACCTGGTCCAGGTCGATATCGTGCCGCAGCGACCGCAGATCCTGAGAACCAACCGCCGAGTACAGCGCCGCCCAGTGCAGCATCTGCTCCAACTGCTGGTCCAGGTACCGTTCGCGAAGCTGGCGCGGCAGACGGTGGTATTCTTCGGACCGGTCGGCCAGCCACACCGGGCCCAGGGCCGCCAGATTCCGTTGCACGATCTGGCGTTCTTCCGGCGAGAGCGCTTGCCATTCGGCGGCCAGGTTGCCGCCCCGCGACAGCCGCTCCTCGAGCACGTCGAGCAGCACCCGCTTCTGGTGCCGGTCGCCGCTCAATTCAAACTGGTATTCCAACAGCGGGCCGAAAATGCCGTCGCGATGGGCATCGCGGGCGTAAACCTGCCCGTCGATCGTAACGGGAGCCAGGCCCGAGACCGCCTGGCGGACGACTTCGACTGTGGCAGCCGCCGTGACACCGACGGTCGCCAGGAATGCGACGACGCTGAAAAACTGGCGCAACACGACGCCCGGACTCCTTTCGGATGGGGGAGAGCGTAGGCAACAAGCGCCGCCGGACCCGTCAGCAGCCCAGAGCGTGGGCATGGTCGGGCGACGTCCTCGTCGGGCCGGGCATGCGGGGCGGGCGATGCAACCAGAGATCCTCTGGGGAGCGTTTGAAGTTGCACACGCGGTAATGTGCTTCGACCTCAGAACGCCATGTGCATCGCGTGTCGCTTCATGCCCTAACCGTTGACCCCCAAATCCGTTTGAGGGAGATGCGGCCGAAGTGCAGGCGTGGCCTGCCAGCGTATCCCAGCGTGGCTGGGGAGCCGTGCACCGCCACAACATTATAGTGGTGTTTCTTCCCCGATGGGCAAACGACTACCCAAAAGATCGGATAGCGGAGCCAGCAGAGCTCCCTCATTGGGGTGGGTGGGCTTGGCGAGCGGTTTCTTGTCGCGAGGAGCGGGCGTTTAGCGTCGCGATTCAGACCACGCGGAGCCGTTCGCGCTCCAGGGCGTGCATCACAAACGCGATTGCCCGCTCCGCCATGTGATTGAAGTAGGCCCAACTATGCCCTCCGGCCGAAGTTTCCAGATCGCACGCGTGCGGGATGCCCAGGCTGGAGAGCTTCATCTGCAGCCGTTCGACGCTTTCATACCAGGAGGCGTCGGTCGGGTCGCAGCAGAACCAGGTGTGTCGCGGCCAATTGAGCGGATGAACATGCAGCGTGGCGGTATCCTGCCGCGCGCGTTCGCGGTCGCCGCCGTACATGGCCCACAAGGTTTCGTCGCCTTCGTCGATCAACACCTGGTAGTCGATCGCCGGGGCGATCGCCGCCACTACCGGAAAGCGATCGGGATACTTGAACGATAGCCGTAGCGCTCCCTGGCCGCCCATGCTCACACCGCACAGGGCAATCTGCGGCGGCTGCACCTCCCAGCGTTCGGCCAGCGACGGCAGCACTCGCTCAACGACATGCCGCTCGGCGGAGCAGGCCGGATCGAACGCCGGGCAGATACGGTCGGTCCACCAGCCTGGGCCGCCCTGCGGGGCCGCGACGCGCAGCCCATGCTGGTTGAACCATTGCGTAAAGACCGGGTTGTCGATCAGCCGCGCATGACCGGCATCGTGCAGATAGATCACGGTAAAGCCGTGCGGATGGACCTGGTCCGGTTCGAAACAATCGACCAGGTGGCCGGCAATTTGATCTTCGTACCAGCGGCCCGGCATCGGCATGCTCCGTAATGTTGCTTAGTCCATGGGCGAAGTCTTGCGGCGGCGATACCGCGCGGCGGCCGGTAGGGCCCGCCTGACCGAAGCGGCTCAACCTTTGAGCGACAGTAATCTCCGCCACCGGGCAGCCGTGCGGCCGCAGATGCCGGTCATCACGCCCGAGAGAATCAGCATGGCCAGGCACCAGCCGCCCGCCTTGTGGCGCACCGGATCGATGTCCAGCAGTTCGATCGGCTCGCCTGCGGCGGTAAACATGATCACGGTCCAGAACAGTCCATAGCCGGCCGCGGTGGCTGCCCAAACGGCCATGGTCACCCATACGGTGCTCCAATCGGCCACCAGCGCCATCCAAATGGCATACGCGATTTGTAAGGTGGCGGCCACCACCAGCACCACGGCCCAGCCGGGCACGGCGGAGAAGTGCCAGTAGAAGGCGGCCGGGCTGGCCGAGAACAGGGCCAGTACAATCTGAAACCCGGCGAGGGTGCGTGCCGCGTGAATCTTGCTGCGGTCGGCCAGGAAGCCGGCGGCCTTTTCTTCCTCGGTGTGAGCTGGCCGCCATAACCCATGCGCCGGCCCCCGCCGGGTGTGTGCTGCTCCCGCTGCCCCCGCCGCGGCGGCAGCGGCCGAGGGCACGGTCACCGACACCCCGCAAGCAGGGCAGCTCACTGCGTGGCCGGCCGCGGCATCGGATACGGTCCAGCGATGGCCGGCGGGGCAGGTTAGGGGGATCGGCATGTTTGGGTAGTGCAGCGTGGTTCGCGAGTTCGGGGGGGCGGGGTGCGCTTTTCCTGAAGCCCCCCCGCTGGCGCAGGGCGGATACGTTCTTATTGTAGTTGTCGGCGGTGGCGTGGCGAGCAGGGGACGGGGCGCTGCAAGCCTAAACAATTTCGACAGTTAATTGCGGGATGAAGTGTTGCAGGCGGGGGTACCCCTTGGCCGATCAATTTTCGAGCTAAGCCCTCTTCCGCCACTGGGATCGGGCCCTATAATAGCTGGTTTCCGCACCTATCGGCCACTTCCTCCGGGAACATTGGGGAAGGCACGACCATGCCCAAGATGAAAACCCACAAAGGCATTAAGAAACGCTTCCGCCTGACCGGCAGCGGCAAGGTGAAGCACCGCAGCGCCGGCACCAGCCACTTGGCTGCGCGGATGTCGCAGAAGCGGAAGCGGCAGCTCCGCGGCACCTCGGTGGTCGACACCGCCGAAGTGTCGAAGATCAAGCTGGCGCTGGGCAAGTACAGCTACTAAGCTGCCCGCCGTGCCGCTAGCGCGGTCTGCCGTAAAGGCAGCCGTTGCCGCAGGATACGCTACATTCACTTGGCCCGCGGAGATTGCTCCCTCCCCGCACGCGGCCGCTGGTTGCCAGGGTGACTGGCAGCCCCACACATCAATTGTCGGGACGGGTGCCAAACGCTTGCCGTCAGGCAAGGGCCTTGCTTCCGCACAGGAGTTTGCATTGCCATGAGAACGACTAAAGGTTCCGCTCGTAATCGCGCCAAGAAGCGTCTTTTCAAACGTGCCAAAGGCTATCGCGGCGGTCGTAATCACCTGCTGCGTACCGTCAAGGAAACGCTGATCCGCGCCGGTGTATTCGCGTTCCGCGATCGCCGCGTCCGCAAGCGCGATTTCCGTCAACTGTGGATCACCCGTCTGAGCGCTGCCTGCCGTGAGCGCGGCCTCCGCTACAGCGAGTTCATCGCCGGCCTGAACCGGGCCAAGATCGAGTTGAACCGCAAGGTGCTGTCGGAGATGGCGATCCACGATCCCGAGGCCTTCGACGCCGTCGTCGCTCGCGTGAAGGAAGCCTTGGCCGCCTAAGTGCTCGGCGGCTTTCTGCGCAGCTTTGGGGAAGTTTGAGGGGGGCTCTCCGTGCGCCCCCGGTGCGGCACGTTCTCTGACCGACGCGACCTGCCATGGCGCTGAGCGATTTCATCCAGCAGTTGGAAGAACTCGAGCAGGCCGCTGTGCGCGCGTTTGAGTCGGCCGCCGATGCCGAGGCCCTGGAGGCCGCCCGGATCGAGTTCCTGGGCGCCAAGAGCGGCCGCTTGAAGGAAGCCCAGAAGGGGCTGGGCCAGGTCGATCCGGCCGACCGGCCCCAGGCTGGCAAGCGGTTCAACCAGGCCAAGACGGCGATCGAGTCGGCCTTCGAGGCAGCCAAGAGCCGCACCGCCGCGGCGCCCAAGACGCCCGCCCCCAAGGCCAAGGCCGCAGGCCAGGCTCCGCCGTCGATCCCCGGCAAGTTCGATCCTACCGAAACGCCGCCCTCCAAGCGGCTGCGGATCGGCCGGCTGCACCCGATCACGCAGACCATCCTGGAGCTGCAGGAGATCATGGGCCGGCTGGGCTTCACGGTGGCCGAGGGGCCCGAGGTCGAGGACGAGTGGCACAACTTCGAGGCCCTCAATATTCCGGCCGACCACGTCGCCCGCGACCCGCTGGAAAACTTCTACCTGGCCACGGCCGAGGCAGCCGGCGGTGCGCGGCTGTTGCGTAGCCAGACCAGCACGGTGCAGATCCGGGTGATGGAGCAGCAGCAGCCCCCGGTGCGGATCATCTCGCTGGGGCGGGTCTACCGGCCCGACACGCCGGACGACACCCATTACCCCATGTTCCACCAGATCGAAGGCCTGCTGGTGGACAAACACGTGACGATGGCCGATCTGAAAAGCGTGCTGCGGATGTTCGCCGAGAGCTACTTCGGCGGCGAGGTCCACATCCGCTTCCGGCCGTCGTTCTTCCCGTTCACCGAACCCAGCGTCGAAGTCGACATGTCGTGGAACGACCGCTGGATCGAGATGGGCGGGGCCGGCATGGTCGATCCGCACGTGCTGGCCGCGGTAGGTTACGATCCCGACCAGGTGAGCGGCTTCGCCTTTGGTTTGGGGGTAGAACGAATCTGCATGCGGCGGCACAATATCACGGACATCCGCGAGTTCTACAAGAACGACGTCCGTTTTCTCCGCCAGTTCTGACGGCCGCCGCGACTGCAAGCTCGCTCCCCATGCCAGGACCGCACCGCGACTGGCCACGCACGGCCGGTCGCTTGTCAGGCAAGGATCGCCCGTCCCCTTAGCCTGTTGACCGGCAGCCCGCTCGCTGTGGTTGCCGTTTCGCTTGTTTTGTGACTGCTAATCCCTTGTACGCCCACAGTTGGGAAGCCATCCGCCATGCCTATGACCATTTCCAAAGTGATCCAGGCCCTGGAACCTTCGGCCACGTTGGCGATGGCTGCCAAAGCCAAGGAGTTGAAGGCGGCGGGCAAGACGGTGTACGACTTCAGCGTGGGCGAGCCCGACTTCGCCACGCCCCAGCACATTTGCGACGCCGCGGTCGATGCCATGCGCGCCGGCCACACTCACTACACCGTGGCCAGCGGCATCCCCGAGCTGAAGAAGGCGATCGTCGACCAGTACCAGCGACGTCACGGCCTCACCTACCAGCCGTCGCAGGTGGTGGTGTCCAACGGCGCCAAGCACTCGCTGCACAATGTGTTCACGGTGATCTGCGACCCGGGCGACGAGGTCATCATTCCGGCCCCGTACTGGGTGAGCTACGCCGAACTGGTCAAGCTGGCCAGCGGCAAGCCGGTGATCGTGGAGACCAGGCAGGAAGATAACTTCAAGCTCTCGGTCGAGCAGTTCAAGGCGGCGATTACCGACCGCACCAAGGCGCTGCTGCTGTGCTCACCCTCCAACCCGACCGGCAGCATGTACACCCGCGAGGAGCTGGCGGCCCTGGCGCAGGTGGCGGTCGAGCACGACCTGATCGTGATCGCCGACGAAATCTACGATCAACTGGTATACACCGGCCACACGTTCGCCAGCTTCCCCACGGTGCTGCCGGGTTTGCAGGATCGGACGATCGTGGTCAACGGCGTGAGCAAGAGCTACGCCATGACCGGCTGGCGCATCGGGTGGACGCTCTCGCCGCCGCACGTGGCCAAGGCCATGGCCGACCTGCAAAGCCAGGAAACCTCCAACCCGTGCAGCATCAGCCAGTACGCGGCCGTGGCTGCCCTGACCGGACCGCAGGACTGCGTGGCTCGCATGCTCGATGAGTTCGGCCGCCGCCGCGAGTTCGTCCGTCAGCGGATTGCCGATCTGCCGGGCGTAACCTGTCCCGAGATCGCCGGGGCGTTCTACGCCTTCATCAACATCAGCGAGCACCTGGGCCGCACCTACGGCGGCACGCAAGTCGACGACTCGGCCCAGTGGTGCCTGGCCTTGCTGGAACAGCAGAATGTGGCCACGGTGATGGGCTCGGCCTTCGGCGCCGAAGGCTACGTCCGCATTTCGTTCGCCACCAGCATGGACCAGCTTGAGGCGGGTTTCGAGCGGATCGAGAAGTTCATCAAGGGCTAGTCGGCCGCGCGGCCGTCGGTGGCGCAATCCTTCCCGAAACAACTCCCAGGAGCAATGCCGCGATGCAGTTGGGTTTCGTCAGTGCGATCCTGCCCGAGTTGGAACTGCGCGAGGTCTTTCAAACGGCCGAGCAGCTCGGCTACGACTGCGTCGAACTGATGTGCTGGCCCCGCGGCAAAGCCGAACGGCGTTACGCGGGCGTCACGCACGTTGAGGTTGAGGACTTTACCGAGTCGCACGCCCAGGAGGTGCGCGACCTGGCTTTGGAGTTTGGCGTATCGATCAGTGGGCTGGGCTATTATCCCAACCCGCTCGATCCCGATCCGGCCCAGGCCGAGCGCTGCATCGAGCACTTGAAGGCCGTGATTCGCGCCGCCCGGCTGCTGGAAGTGCCGCAGGTCAACACCTTTGTGGGCCGCGACTGGAAGTCCAGCCTGGAGGATAACTGGCCGCGGTTCCTGCAGGTGTGGCGGCCGCTGGTGGCGTTTGCCGAGGACCAGGGGGTGCGGATCGGCATTGAGAACTGCCCGATGCTGTTCACCGCCGACGAATGGCCCGGCGGCAAGAACCTGGCGGTGAGCCCCGCCATCTGGCGGCGGATGTTTGCCGACATTCCCAGCCCTAACCTGGGGCTGAACTACGATCCTTCGCACTTCATCTGGCAGCAGATGGATTACGTGGCTCCGATCCGCGAGTTTGCTGATCGGCTGTTCCACGTGCACGCCAAGGATGTCCGGGTGGATCGCCACCGGCTCAACCAGGTGGGCATCCTGGCCCATCCCAACGAGTATCACACGCCCAAGTTGCCGGGCCTGGGCGACGTGAATTGGGGCCAGTTCTTCTCGGCCCTGACCGACGCCGGTTACACCGGCCCGGTGTGCGTGGAAGTGGAAGACCGCGCCTACGAAGGCAGCCTGGAATCACGCATCGCCTCGCTGCGGCAGAGCCACGCATACCTGCGGACGTATATCCCCCGCCGCGGCGAATAACGGCATTGATAGCCCGCACAGTGGCCCCGACACGAGCACACGCTTTAGCGGCTTTCGTCCAGCGTGACGGGCACGGTCACTTCCTTGCCGCCGCGGATGACGGTCACATTGACGCGGGTGCCCGGCTGGTAGCTTTCCACCACGGTAAGCAGCTCGTCCACCGTGCGGACGCGCTTGCCGTCGATGGCAATGATCAGGTCGGCGGCGCTGCGGTCCACGCGGGTCCGCTCGTACAGGTAAGGGCCTTGCCGCCGCTGCTCGCGGATGATGCGGAACCCTTGCAGGCCCGCCCGATCGGCCGCGCCGCCTTCAATCACCGAGGCGATCAGCAGCCCTTCCTCGGTTTGCAGCACTTTGCCGATACCGATGTCGGCCCGGATCACGCGGCCGTTCTCGATGAGCTGCGGCACGATGCGGGCAATGGTCGAGACGGGAATGGCAAAGCCCACGCCGGCGCTCTGGCCGGTGTTGCTGGCGATGGCCGTGGTCATACCGATCATCCGTCCGCGGCTATCCAACAGCGGACCGCCGGAATTGCCGGGGTTGATGTCGGCATCGAGCTGAATGATCGACTTGATCGTGCGGCCGTTGCGGCTGCGCATCGAGCGGTTGAGGCTGCTCACGATGCCGGTACTCAGCGTGCGCTCCAGGCCGAACGGGTTGCCAATGGCGTACACCTTCTGGCCCACCAGCAGCGTGTTGGAGTCGCCGTAGGGGACCGGGTGCAAGAGCTCGGCCGGGGCGTCGATCTTGATCACGGCCAGGTCGTTGTTGGGGTCGGCGCCGACGGGCTTGGCGTCGTACGTGCTGCCGTCGTACAGCGTCACCTGAATTTCGCGGGCACCCTCGATCACGTGGTAGTTGGTGAGGATGTGCCCTTGATGGTCGATCACGCTGCCTGAGCCGGCGCCTTCGGACGGCACTTCCAGGAAGAAGAAGCTATCGACGCGCACGCTGCGGGTGTTGATGTTCACCACGCCACGGTTCACGCCCTGGTACACCAGCACGTTGACGCGTTCTTCGGGGGTCAGCTCTTGCAGCCGTTGCCGGTCGATTTCGTCGGTGTGCGGGAGCGCCGGCATGGCACCCGTGCCCGGCACGGTAGCCGGCGGCGTCACACCGGTCCGGGGTACGGTCGGCCGGATTTGAACCTGCGCCAGCGCCGAGCCGGTCATCTGCGGAGCCGGTTGTAAGGCCAGCGCCACGGCGGCACCTACAAAGGCAGAGAGAGCGCACAGCAAGAATTGGTTCTTCATGGCGTCCTTCCTGGCTGTTGGTGGCAAGTTGCCTGATTCTAGCGCGCAGGGCCAGAAGCGCACAGGCGAGTCGGGCCGCCCCCGCCGAGGGCTGCATGCATCGCCCGCGGCGCAACGCCAAGCAGGCCGCGGGCGCCTGAGAGCCGGCCCGGATCGGCCGTTAGAAGCCGCAGCGATCCGTGCAGCAGTGGCTGGAGGTCGCCAGCTCGGCATAGTTGGGCCGGTCGCTGGCCAGGTGGTGCCGGAATGCGGACACCAGGCGACCGTTGGCTACGACGAAGACGCCGGGCATTTGCCGCACGTCGCCCCGCGGGCGGCCAAAGCCGTGACGATCGACCAGCGCCGCCTTGAAGCCGCGGGCCCACACCTTGGGATGCAGCAGCAGACGCAGCAGCCGTTCCCGCTTGAGTTCGAAGATGCGATAGGCCAACAGGTGCGGATCGGCGATGCGGGGAACGTCGTCCAGGCCGTAGCGGGCAAAGAGCTCGGCCGCTTCTTCGTCGGTGGTCTGGTGGACCAGCACGATGCCCAGGCCGGCGGCCTCGATTTGTGGCCGCTGGGCCTTCAGGTCGCTCAGCGCTTCGCGACAGAAGGGGCAGCCGGTGTGGCGCAGCAACACAACCAGCCGCGGCTGCTGCCGCGACAAGCTGAGCAGATCCTTCTCGTTATTGGCAACCAGCCGCGCCAGATCGGCCAAGACCGGACCGCTGGAAGCAGGCACGCGGGGAGCGGGCTGGCTTTCGCACTCCGGCTGTTGGTCGGGCTGGTTTTCCGTCGGCGTGGTGTTGGGTTCCATCTCGTGCTTTCGCTCACAAAGCAGCGGCGGGGGGCACTTCAGCCGCGCGTTTCCCTGGCCGCCGAAGTTCTCCGCCGATGGTTCAAGCTTTCCCCTGGAGGGGACCGCTGCTTGCGTGGCCCGCCGGTCCCCCAATGGAGGTTGGCTGCCTGCGGCCGGGCTTCTTGCCGGGCCGCCATGACCATTTTACGCGGCCCGGCGGCGGCTACGGCTGCTTCTTGGCCATCTTCTTGCGCAGGGCCGCGGCGACTTCGGGCGGCACGAACCGCATGAGCGCCGCGTCGTCGGCCAGCGGGGCAATTTCCTTGATCAGCGAACTGGAAACGTGCGCGTAGCGCGTGTCGGCCATCAGGAATACGGTTTCGATGTCCGGATCCAACTGGCGGTTGGCCAGCATCATCGTCATCTCGGCTTCCAGGTCGGTCAGCGGTCGCACGCCCCGCACCATCACGCGGGCCTGGCATTCGCGAACGAACTTGACCGCCAGCCCGGAAAACGAACGGACCTCGACATTGTCGAAGCGGGCTGTCACCTGGCGGACCAGTTCCACCCGCTCGTCGAGCGTGAACATCGGCTGCTTGCCGACATTGACGCCGATGCCCACCACCAACCGGTCGACGAGCCGGCTGGCTCGCTCGATCACGTTCAAATGACCCAAGGTCAGGGGGTCGAAGGAGCCGGTATAAACGGCCACGTAGGGGTGCGACATCGCAGGGCGCCAGGGCTAGAGCGGTTGCGCGGCGCCGCACCACAAGCCGGCGCCAACCCAGGCTGTATCATGCAGCCTGCCTGCCGGGAATGCAACGTACCGCGGTTTGGGGCCTATGCGACGCAGCGCCGGAAGCCTTAGCCAAAAGCGCCGATCGCACCGGTATTTATCCCTCTGACGATTGTGGCTGCGGTGCGGGCCGCTGGCCGGATTTTGTTCACGCCGCCTGACAATTTATGGGGAGCCCACCGCGCCGAGGGGCCGATGGCTAATAGCAGACGCTTCCCCCCAGCAGGGAGCGGATGGAGCCGCGCAGCAGGTGTCTCGGCCAGATGAGGAGCACGCGGGGGGAAGAAGCGAGAGCGGCCACATAGCGGCTGCCCGCGCGGACACCTGGCCGAGCCACTCACTTCTTGCACGCAGGTTCTGCCATGTTGCGTTACCTGGCCTTTGCGCTGGTGGCTGCCAGCCTGGGTACCACCCCGGCGGCCGGCCAAGCCCAACCCATCAACTGGGACCGCGATCTGCAACGGGCGTGGCAGTCGGCCCAGTCGCAGCAACGCCCGCTCATTCTGTTTGTGACCAGCGAGCAGTGTCATTACTGCGTGTTGATGAAACAGCAGACGTGGCGCGACCCGGCGGTGGTATCGGCCGTCCGGCAAGGTTTTGTGGCGGCCGAGGTATCGACCAACTTCAACGATCGCATCGCCCAACTGCTGAATATCCGCGTACTGCCTACCACGCTGGTGATCTCGACCGAGCAGAAAGTGCTTGCCCGGTTCGATGGCTATATGCGCCCCGATCAGCTTGTCAAACAACTGGAGGAGTTGCCGCAACAGTTGGTTTCAACCGACCGCGATGACGATCAGACCGACACGAACGACTGAACCACGCCGGCATCCATCGTAAGCCGGCGGCAAGGCCATACAGGTATGGCCTCCTCTCGCCTCGCTTGGTGCGGATTTTGCAGGTGAAAGCCTGCAACGGGCACGTGGCAATGTTGCGCGCCCCTTGGCAGGCTCTCCGCCGGATGCCAGGTGGCCGCACGAACGTTCACCAGCCAAGCGAGGTGCCGACTATGCGTTTCATTTCAACCGCCGTACACGGAGTACTCGACTATGTGATGGGCGTCATCTTGATTGCGTTGCCGTGGATCTTCGACTTCACCGACCGCGGCCCGGCCATGTATGTGCCCATCGTTGTGGGCTCGGCTGTGATCGTCTACAGCCTGTTCACGCGGTACGAGGCCGGCCTGGTGGGTGTGATCCCGATGCGGATCCACCTCTGGCTCGATGGATTGAGCGGAGCGTTCCTGGCCGCTTCGCCGTGGCTGTTTGGCTTCGCCGACGAAGTGTTCTGGCCGCACCTGCTGTTGGGCCTGGCTGAGATTGCCGCGGCGGCGTGTACCGAGCCTTACTCGACGGTTGCTGGGCATCCGCGGTTTGGTGGCGAACACCCCCGGCCGCTCTAACGCACGGACGCGGCCAGATGCGTGCTTCCGTAGACACCGTTAACTGACAGATACCGGCGGCAACACCCGCTGCTTGGGCGCCAGGCGATGGACCTCCTGGCCCTCATGTTCGCAGCTTTCCCAGGTGCGAACCCATTCGCGCCAGGCAATCGGATTGTGCTGGTATAACAATTGCGACGGCGGCAGCTTGGGCCAGGGAAGGGCCAGGTTGCCGCCGTTATCCGTTTGAGGCTCCAGCAGCGGCGCATCGAGCACATACCGGGCTTCTTCGCGGCGATCGCCTTCGCCCGCCCACAGCACCAGGCCTTCGACCGAAACGTCGTACGTCAACTCGGGCAGCGGGAACGTGGCCACGATCTGCTCGCGCGCCAAGTGAACGCCACTGAGATGGTGCAGCCCGATCAGGGCGTTGCGGAAGACGTCGCGATGCTCGCGGCTTAGCCGTGGCAGCCAGCCGACCTCGGCCACGCTGCCCAACAACCAGCCCGACTGCTCATCGTAGCGCAGTACCAGCGGTTGCCCGTGGGGTTGCCCGGTACGATCGGTGTGGGCGTCGCCGGCTTGATTCGCTTCGCCCGAGGCTTCCACCTCCGCCGCTTGCAGTTCAGGGCAATGCAGCTCGAACTGGATGCTGTTGGAGCTGACGATCACGTGCCCTAGCTCCAGGCGGTACGGCCAACGCTGCGAAGCATGCAGCAGCGCCACCAGTTCGCGCTGGAAGTAATGTTCCAGAGCATGGCAGACCTCGTGGATCGCCTTGCGATGCTTGAGGACTGCCGTCCGCTTGCGCTGCGACTTGGCTTGTTCGGCCCGACGCAACTTGCGATACAGCTTGGGCAGCGTGCCGGAGTGGATGCCCGGTTTGAGCAGCCGCAACACGTTCTCGCCGTGATGACCCACCACGGCCGTACCCAGGTTGCGCGGCCGATTGGCTTCGTACAGTCGCCAGTTTTCTTTCAGTTCCCAGGCCAAGAAGCCAAAGATGCCTGGGATGCCAAAGATGATGGCGGTAGCAATCGTGGCACTGAACGCCCGGTCGTAGCCCAGCGTGTTCTCGATCACGACCGTGAAGTGAGGGATCGTAGGCAGCAGCAGCTTGTGGCTGACCGTGACCACCGGGAAGTGCTTGATCGGGTTGATCTGCGGCTCGACCAGCAGGTTGATGCTGAACCGCACCACGTACGTCACCACCGACCAGATCATGCCAGCCACGGCTTTGAACGCCAGCGACAGCTTGCTCTCGCCGCTGCGGAACCGCAGCCACTCATCGACCGTGTACAGGAAGCGGTCGACCGCCTCGAGGGCTGCCCGGAAGAAATCCATCACGGCGTGGAACATGCCGGCCAGTACCCGCGTGCGGAACTCGCGCCAACTGCGGGTAAGCCATTCGTTGGCGATCTCTTCGGCATCACGGCCGGTGCGCGTATTGAGCAGCACGTTCATGATGGCGAAGATCACCAGCCCGCCTTGCAGCGACTCGTGCGCGCGCACTCCCGCGGCCGATAACACCAGGCCCGCCAACAGGCCCAGCAGTGCCGGCTTGAAGATGTATCGCCGCACGAACAATGCCGGCCGGCTCGTCACAATGGCTTTGACCAGCGGCACAGCAAACAGCGGCACCAGATGCCGCCATACCCAGGCGATGCCGGTTCCGATGCTGCGAAACACGTTCGCCACCTGGTGACGGAACCAATCCCAGTGCAGCAGGCCGAGGAAAAAGGCGCCTACGATCAGCGTGGTGTAAGGGTTTCCAATCTCCAGGTGCGGTGTGCTCGCCAGCGAGATCACGCCGCCGGGGCCGACCAACGAGCCCAGCGATTCGTAGGTCTCCAGGTGCTGTTCCGGCACCCAGAGCCAGCCCATCACGATCTCGACCATGTGCTTGACGAATTCCACCAACATGAACGCGCCGCCGAACGGCAGCAGCACATACTTGGTGATGATTCGCCCCAGCCACGTGGCAAACAGCAGCGCGCTGATCTTTTGAAATAGCCGCAAGTACGACTCGGCACGGCGGTACACGCCTTTGATCTGGCGTGCCAGCTCGCGATCGATGCGCAACAGGGCATCACGGAAGATCAGCTCCGATGGCCCGGCCAAGTCGCCCAGCTTGATGGCGTTGCGGCTGATGGCGTCGCGCACGTCGCTGAACTTGGTGTGCCCTTGCTCGATGATCTTGTCGAGCAGTTCCTGCACCAGCTTCTCGCGGGCGACGCGTTCGGGCAGGTTCTGCGGCACGCAGCCGGCGCGGTCGAAGGCCTCGGTGATCTTCGGACCAAGCTCGGCCCGGATCATGTGTTCGACTTGTTTCAGCGCATGGTCGATCAGGGCGTTCAACGTGCAGCGATGATGCCGCGACACCCGGGCTGCGAACACGCGCTTGCCTGCCCGCTGCAAATGCCGGTGGGCCAGCACCAACCGCGGTGCTTCGACCTTTTGCCGCAATGCCCGCCTGCCCAGCGAGAGCAGTTTGCGGATCGGCTCGATGGAGTACAGCTCGCGCTCGAAGTCGTGGCAAACGGCTTGCAGGTCGTACAGCAGCCGGGCCTCGACCGTCCAGATGTTATGAGGGCAGCGCTCCAGCAAGGCCCGCAGCGCGGAGCCCAGCCGCTGCGTATCGTCGCGGTCGAAGTGAAAAACCTTGTGCAGCCGTTCAACCAGTTGTTCGATGGTTGCCCGGGCTTCGGCCAGGACCTGCGCGCCGCGTTTCTTGGTTGTGAGTCGGGCAGCCTTGGTTTTGAGGATCGCCGCCCGAACCAGGTTCCCGCGGACCTCCGCTCGCTTGGCCATGGCCAGGAACAGCCGGAAGCGGCGATCGTCGCGCGGCTCGTCGTCGGTATCGGGGCGCGTGTCCGGCGGCAGCGGTTCTTGGGGTTCTTCGACCACGGCCGGATCGGCGGCTCCCCGCGGCCGGGTGGACTCAAAGCAGCGCAGGCCGTCGACATCCTCGGCCAGCACGCTTTCAACCAGGGCCACATCGCGCAGCGCCGGAAAGAAGTCGCCCAACTGTTCTGGAGCAAAGTACCGCAGCTCCAGGAATCGTGAGGCGAACACGCTGTAGATGGCTTCCTCGGTGCGCGGCGGCAGCACCAGATCGTCGTTGTGCAACACCGACCGCACTTCATCGTACTCAGGCTGGCCGATCCGCGCGATCCGCTGTTTCAATTGCGCGGCCGTGACTTCGCCACGCTGGAAGCGGCCAGCAACCGTGCTTTCGACCCGGCAGCGAAATACCCTCCGCCAGTATTCGCGCAGCAGGGCAGGGAGGCCGCCTGGCGGGGCTTCTTCGTCGGGAATGCGCGCGATGAGGTAGACGACATCGGGCAGCGGCACCTCGGTGGGGGCCAACTCGTCGCGCTCGACGATTTCGAGCAGCACCTCACGCTCGATGGCGTACGCGTCGCGCTCGGGCACGTGCAGTCCCAGATGGCTGAGCAGGTGATGCTTGATCACCCGCCGCAGCACGCGCTGTTCAACGACGAATGCCGCCGGCTCCGCGGCGTTCACCGCGTGCTCGACCTCTGACATTGTGCGAGGCTCGGCCGTCGCCGTTTCAACGTTCGTAGCCACCCAACTCTCCATGCTCACCAGGGCGGACGGCTCACGCGGCGCCCGGGTAAACCATTGATGGCCCCGCCTGCTGCTGACCTCCGTCCGCGTTCTCTGGACGCTTGTTATTTCCTCTACGGCAAAGGCCTAACGAGCGGTCGTTCGCCCGCCGCGACCCGCATCAGGCTCACCGTGCGAGGCCGGAAAGCCGGGGCCCGTTGCCGGTTGTGTTTGAGCTGCCATGCATTCCATCGGCGGATACGGCGCCGGTTTGGCAACGCAGTAAAATACGTCGCAGGCTGGGATACCGCAATTTCGCCCACCGCTGGCATTATGAGTTGCCTGATTCGGGGCGATGCCAGCGGGCTCCTCGGCTAGTTATCCCCCCTTGAGTGTAGCGAGGCCCTATGCAGCGGGGCAGTACCAGCAATTCGTCGCCGGTTGCAAAAATTGTACGCATCGTGCCGGATTTGAGGCGGCTGGCGGGCGACGCTGTTACGGACACCGGGCACGCCACCAGACCGTACGTGCCGCTGGTGGCGATGGTTCCGGCCGCCTGTCGCGGTTTGCAGAATGGCCCGCCGCCGAATCGATCTTGAACGGTGGATGCGGCTACCGATACCGTCTGGTCACCCTGCCGGGAGGTGGCTTCCGGTTGTCGATGCCGCCCGATCGCCGGTGGCACGCCTGTGCGCAACTGGTAGCCAACAAAAAGCTTTCGTCGGAAAGGACCAGCCATGGCCGGCGAACAACTCGACCTGCTGGTAGACGCTGCCTACCCCACGGCACGCCCTGCGGGTAAGGCAGCCCGGCAAGAACCCGCCGGCGGCGATGCCGAGCGGCCCTTCATCGGGCTGGAGTTTGGCTGCTGCAATACGTACGCCCGGGTGTACGCCAACCCGGAGCTGACGGCGTTTGTGGGCCGCTGCCCTCGCTGTGCCCGGCCCGTCCACCTCCGCATTGCCGAGGACGGCCAACCGGGCCAGTTCTTCCGGGTGTCGTAAGACTGGCGGGGACCATGGGCCGGCGGATTGCGGCACTCGCCGACCATCGGGCGGGAAAGCAAAAATGTCACCTTGCCTGGAAGCCGCCGGGATCGTACCATCTACGCAAACAAGCGGGTAACGTATGGTACCGCTTGTAGTTGCGGAGCCCTGGACGGCAACTTTCCAGGGACCTCGCGCGAACCTGGCAGCCTGCTACGGTGACTGAATCAACAGCGCCGCAAAGGCCGTGTGAGATCGGTGGTGTGGGGCCGCCAAGGGGCATTGCCCCGGCTTACCCACCTTGTGCGACGCGGTCCAATTTGCCAAAATAATACGGCTTGACCGGCCCAGTTGACGGCCACAGGCCGAAACGTAAAATTGACGGTTTACCACCTCGGGGTGTAGCTCAGCCTGGCTAGAGCGCTACGTTCGGGACGTAGAGGCCGGAGGTTCAAATCCTCTCACCCCGACTGACCTTTGTTAACGATTTCCCCTCTTG
>ERZ777003.526-NODE-526-length-72250-cov-8.934178_pt1 | contig 72250 bp, 69 predicted proteins | sample MGYA00374956_ERZ777003 | MGnify/ENA primary metagenome ERZ777003 (study PRJEB29302, sample SAMN06268252) | bioreactor metagenome | isolation source: Joint BioEnergy Institute, California, USA | place: USA:Joint BioEnergy Institute, California, USA | collected...
CGCCTCCATATTGCTCTCCCCCGTGTTCTACCCACTTGAAACAGCGAAGAACCGAAAATGTCGTGGACATAAGAATCGAAAGCAGAGCGAGTCCCCCAGCTCTTGAAACGAATAGTAGAAACCGAACGGCTTCCAGGAATATTCGGGTAGGGTCTTTCCTATATTAGATGCTAAATTTGGATGCAATTTACCAGGAAATCAATTACTTACAATGAATGCGAATTGCTACGATAATTTTCCTGTGCGAAGCCTCCCGCTTTGCGCCTGTTTATGAGGCTTCGCACAGGAAAATGATCTCTTAACGGGACTCTAATCTAGGAAAGACCCTCGGGTATTTTGACGATGCTTAGAAGAGCCCAGGAAACAGCAAATGCGACCGCGGGAAATCAGATGGAATTTAGAATCCGCTGCCTCTGGGATGAGTATTCGGCGTCTGAGATCAATCCCCCGGCTCGTAGAGAATCCAGCTCTTTCAATTTTGCTTCAACGGACTTCCGGGAATCGACACTTGGTGGGTTTTGTCCAAAGAGATGGTTCAGTGGGTCGGGCTCTTCGGTTTGGGAGGTGATATCGAACACCGAGAGCCGTTTTTTGGCGGTCGTGTTATATAAATTGTAAATCACATTGGCGATTCCAACTATTATGAAAAGAACGCCAAATAGCGGAAAGACCGTTTTCATGGGCTGTGGCATTCCGCTGGAAAAGAAAGTGGCCATAATCGTCCAGAAGACTCCGAAGATGACGCCAACGATACTGCCCACCACGCCCATTGCGGACGGGCCTCTACCTGGTTTGATGTTTTTCATAAGATTTTGCCGAATGTGAATTTGCGACGCACCGTGCCTGGGGCTGTATGCAAAATGGTCGCGTTTAGCGATTGTGGGCTAATAGCAGCGTCTTGCCCGGCCTCTAGTGTAATCAGAAACGACGCTCAATAGGGGGGAGCTGCTGCGCCTTGTTGGGGCACTGATGCTGTTGCGCGTGGCGCCACTCTGGAACTGGGTGTCAACAGATGGAAATGCCCGGTTGGCGAGTGGAAATCGCGGGTCATCGTGGGGAAACGCCCGGTCATCACAGGAAAATCGCTGGTCATCGTGTGGAAATGCCGGTCGTCACGGAGAAATCGCTGGTCATCACTTGGGAATGTCCGGTCGCCTCCTGGAAACCGGCGGTCGTCTCGTAGAAATCGTCGATCGCTTCGCAGAAGGCGAGGAGTTGCGACGAATCGCGGACAATGCACAAACTCAAGCTCAGCTCCTCCAAGCGTGGGTCGGAACTTCTGGGAGATTCTGGACAGAGTGGGAGGGGGCTTGTGAAGGGGCAGGCTCGCGGGCACGCTGCCGCACTTGATGGACGAAGCAGTTCCATCTCCGGGAGGGGCATCTTGGGCCATTTTACCCCATGATGCGGGGCGATTGCCAAGAAATAGTTCCGCCGCGAATGGGAACGTCGGGCTCCTGAACAGGGGTCGGTCGCGATTCCCAATAATGATTGGAAACGGATGCGCGAGCGCAAGGCGCATGTTAAAGGCCTCGGACTTCGGTGCGTCCGGCGTCGGTCAAATGGAGGAGCCGTTTCGACGTCGGCCGCGGTTGCCAGGGGATTACACGGCGCGCGAATCTCTCTGCAACCGGAGCCTGAGCGCAAGTGCCACTCCTGCCGAGGATGGCGGGAGAAGCGGGGCGGTTTCGCGCCTTTTTCTCGTGGAGGATTCCCCGGGAGAATCCCGGGACGAGTTGATCGATGAACCCTGGCCGGGCCCGGACTGTCGAGTGGACAGCGGGCCCGGGGAAGATCAGTTCATCGGAAAGGAGGCGATGGCGGACTCGCGATCGTCGAAGATCGGGTAGGCGGTGGCGAAGCCGGCGAGGTCGAACACGCGTTTGACTTCGCCCTGCAGCGAGCAGACGGCGAGGTGGCCGCCTTTGCGCGAGAGGGCGCGACCGACCATGAAGAGCTCACGGAACCCGGCGCTGGCGGTGTATTCCAGCTTGGAGAGGTCGACGAGGAGATGACGGGTCGACTCGTTCTCGAGGATTTTTTTGAAGACGGCGTTGAGTTCCTGCCAGTTGTCGGGCTCGATGCGTCCGCTGATCTCAAGGATGGTAACGGGACCTTCGTGGGAGGTGATGTATTCGGCCATGAGTGGGTGGGAGTATATGAAAATGCCGGAGGCTGGGAAGCGGGAAAGCGGGGCTTGAGGGGGATGGGCGCGAGCCACTAGGAAAGGGGAATGGTGCGGCGACTCGAGCCTTATCGAACGATCTTCTCGCTGGGGTTGCAGAACTCGTTTGTCTACCGGTGGAACTTTTTCATCCGCTCGTTGTTTGGGCTCGTGCCGCTGGCGGCGACGATCTGGATCTGGCGCGCGATCTACGAGGAGACCGGCGAGGACATCGCGGGCTACGGATTTCGCGAGATGGTTTTCTATTTCGTGGCGGTGACGGTGGTGGAGATGCTCGTGAGCCCGACGGACGACGAGTGGCAGATCGCGGCGGACATTCGCGAGGGGCGGATCAGCGCGTTTTTGCTGCGTCCGCTGAATTACCTCGGCTACCGGTCGACGATGTTCCTGAGCGCGCGGGCGGTGTATGCGGGGGTGGCGTCGATTCCGGTGCTGGTGATGGCGGTCTGGCTGCCGACGGAGGCGAGCTTTCCGAAGGACGCGGTGACGTGGCTGGTCTTTTTCGTGTCGCTCGGGATGGCGGCGGCAATCCAGTTTCTGATCGCATTCGTGCTGGCGACGCTGGCGTTCTGGGTGCTGGAGATTTCGACGCTCGTCTTCATTCTCTACTCGTTCGAGTATTTTCTGAGCGGGCGGATTTTTCCGATCGACGTGATGCCGGAGAACGTCGCGCTGGTTCTGCGGGCGCTGCCGTTTCCCTATGAGCTGTATTTTCCGGTGTCGGTGTTGATGGGGAAATCCGCGGGTGCGGAAATGTGGACGGGGCTCGCGATCCAGGCGGGATGGATGATCGGGCTCTTCCTGCTCAGCCGGTGGGTGTGGAAACGCGGCGTGGAGCGTTACGGGGCTTACGGAGGGTAGCCGTCGCGGACGCTCAATCGCCGGAACTGCGACTGCGCTCGAGGATGGCGGTGGTCGATTTTCCCGGCACGAGCGGGAGGATGTGAATCTCCGTGCCGACGCGCTCGAGCGCGGCGCGTTCCTCGGGATTGAGGGAATCGATCGTGTAGTCGCCGCCCTTCGCGTAGAGCGCGGGCCGGACCTGCTCGATGACGGCGGTGGCGCGGGGCGCGTCGAAGATCGTGACGAAGTCCACGGTGCGCAGTGCGGCGAGGATTCGCGCGCGATCCTGCTCGGAGTTGATGGGGCGGGTGGGCCCTTTCAACTCGCGGACCGAGCGGTCGGAGTTCACGGCGATCGCAAGGGCGTCGCCGAGCGCACGGGCGCGCTCCAGGTAATCGAGGTGCCCGACATGAAGAATGTCGAAGCAGCCATTGGTGAGGACCAGTCGGCGGCCGGCGCGGCGGAGGGCATCGGCTTCCGCAGCCAGGGCGTCGATGGAGAGCACGGCGGACATGGATTCACAAGGTGGTGCGGATCGACTCGCACGGGCAACGGAAAAATTGACTCGCGGAAAATCGGGGAGCGGGACATGCTTTTCCGCGAATTTCTCCCAATCCAGATATGCGGCCCATTACCAAGATCTTTCTCCTCCTTGTCGTAGCGCTCTGTGTTTACGTGCTGTGGCCACGGCAGGCGAATCTCAAGGGGTTCAATCCGGCGGAACTCTCAAAGCTCGAGGTGGAGAGCTGGGTCGCGGAGAAGCGAGGCAAGGGGCTCGACGGCCTGATCGCGCGATATCGCATTTACACGTCGCAATTCAATTTTTCGCCGATCGCGAGTTTTCGAATCGCCCAGAGCCAGGGAGCCGCAAACGAGGCGGTGAAGAAGCTGGCGATGAAGGAAGCCGACCAGACGCTGGAGAACCACGCCCTCGCGATCCTGACCGAGAAATACACGATGATCGCGCGGCAGGCCGGGCTGAACTACGACTCCGACGCGCTTGCGCGTGAGGAGCTTGCGTGGCGGTCGCTCGAACGGGACGGCGGTCCGGTGGCCGACATTGCGCGTTTGATGGAGCAGCCGCTCGCGGCGATGTTTGGAGGAGCGCCGGAGGATTACGTCGATGTGGCGCAGGATATTGCCGAGGCACGCGCGCTGATTCTTTCGCCCGAGCCGCCGGCGGATGTCGCCGACCCTGTGGCCGAGGCGAAGAGCCTGACGTTGGACGCCTGCAATCTCCTCAAGGAACTGGCGGATACGGCGCCTCCCGCCGACGAGCAGGGCGAGGAATAATTTTACACCGCGGCGCGCGGAGTCCGGGCGATTCGTGCGACGAGGTCTTCGAGTTGCGACGGGTTTTCGGGGCCGATCGTGACGGCGTCCACGCAATCGAGATTCAGGACGAACTCGAGGCATTCATCCGCGCGCGAGGCGAGCTGGCCGTTGCCGAGGACCTTCATTCCGATGACGCCCTTGCCGGCGGCTTTCATCTCGCGCAGCACGGAAACGACGGAAGGCGTGTCCGCATCCATGACGACGCCGCGCGGATTGATGCGGGCGAGATCGATCTCGACCCACGGCTCCTTCGCGGCGGCTTTCAACGCGCCGAAGCTGTGGCAGGAGACGCCTTTCGAGCGGATGATGCCGCGGTCCTGAAATTCGTTCACCACGTCCATGGCCCCGCGCATGTTCCGAGGCCAGTTGGGATCCTCCAGACAATGGAAGAGAAAGATGTCGATCGTGTCGGTGCCGAGTTCGTGCAGGTAGCGCTCGATGTCGGCGCGAATGCTGTATGGGTCGCGTGAGAAGCTCTTCGTGAGAATGGTGACCTTTTCGCGAGGCACGCCGGCTTCGATCGCCAGCTTCAGGGAAGGGTGTGAGCCGTAGTTGTCGGCGGAGTCCCACGAGGTGAGGCCCAATCTGTAGCCGTCGAGAAGCATGTCCTTGAGGCCCTCGATGCCAAGGCCGCGGGTTTGCGAGGAACTTTTGCGGAAGCCATGGGAGCCGGTGCCGATGAACATGCGGCAGCACTCGATCTTGCGCGGACCGAGAACGATGCGATCCGTGGCGTGAAAGGGAGTCTCCGCGGCGCGCGTGCTCGCGACGAAGGGAACGGCCAGCGTGGCCCCGAAGGCGGATTTCAGGAAATCGCGGCGCTTCATGCTGACGCCACCTCTAGCACGCCGGAAATAAACAGCAAGCCGGCGTTATCCGGCCATGAGCTGGCGAAGATCCCCGGTGATGTGGCCGTCGTAAAGCGCCTTGCCGATGATCGCGCCGTAAAGACCGGGCATTGCGGCGAGCCGGCGGACATCGTCGGGCGACGAGACGCCGCCGCTCGCGATGAGCGGGCAATCCAGCGCGACGAGCAGTTTTTCCAGCTCGGCGAAGTTCGGCCCCTGGAGCATGCCGTCGGTCGCGATGTCGGTGTAGATGATCGCGCCCGCGCCGGCGGCCTGGGCATCGAGGGCGAGGCCCATGGCATCGCGATGCGTCGTTTCGGTCCAGCCCTTCACGGCGACCCGGCCATCGCGCGCATCGATGCCCACCGCGATGCGCTGACCCCCAAAGGTCCGGCACATCTCGCGCACGAAATCGAGCGACTCACTGGCGCGCGTGCCGATCACGACGCGCTGAACGCCGGCGTCGAGCGCGGCGCGGATTGCCTCCTCGGATCGCATGCCGCCGCCGAGTTCGCAGGGAATGGGCACGGCCTCGCAAATCGCGCGGACGGCGTCGAGGTTGCGGGACTCGCCGGTGAAGGCCGCGTCGAGGTCGACGAGATGGAGCCAGTCGCCGCCGGCTTCGTGCCAGCGCCGCGCGAAGGCGGGCGGGTCGTTGGAGTAAACGGTTTTCTCGGTGGCTTCACCGCGGCGGAGGCGCACGACCTCGCCGTTCATCAGATCAATCGCAGGCAGCAACAGCATGGGAATTCTCGACCGTCGATCCGATCGACGACACAAAATTTTTCAGGATGGTGAGGCCGTTGCGCTGGCTCTTCTCGGGGTGGAATTGCACGGCGTGGAGATTGCCTCGCGAGATGCTCGCGGCGAACGGGCCTCCATAGTCGCAGGTCGCGGAAACGAGCGAGTCGTCCACCGGCTCGGGACGGAACGAGTGGACGAAGTAAACGCTCGGGTTGGACGGCAGGCCCGCGTAGAGCGCGGCGCCGGCCGGGCGAATCTCCAGCGTGTTCCAGCCCATGTGCGGCACCTTGAGCGCGCCGGCGGGAAAGCGGCGAACCTCTCCGCGAAATACCCCGAAGCCCTCGACGCCGGGAGTTTCCTCGCTGGATTCGAAGAGCAATTGATAGCCGAGGCAGATGCCGAGAAAGGGGCGGTCGTTGCGGATCCATTCGCGCAGCGGGTCCCAGAGCCCGGTCGCGCGGAGATTGCGGGCACAGTCGCCAAAAGCACCCACGCCGGGCACGACGACCGCGGTCACCTCGTCGAGCTCCGCCGGAGCGGAAATGAGGCGTGGGTGTGCGCCCACGGCCTCGAGCGCCTTGGTGACGCTGCGAAGATTGCCGCGGCGGTAGTCGACGATGCCAATGGTTTTCATGCCCAAGCCAGCAACATGGAATCGGATGGAGACGATTGCAAGGCGGCCTTAGAGCACGCCCTTTGTGCTGGGCACGCCCTGCACGCGCGGGTCGATCTGCGCGGCGACATCGAGCGCGCGGGCGAGCGCCTTGAAGACGCCCTCCGCCATGTGGTGCGCGTCGCGGCCGTAGAGCACCTCGATGTGGACGTTCGCGAGCGCGTTCATCGTGAAGCCGCGCAGGAATTCCTCCACGAGCTGGAAGGAAAAATCCCGGATCGGCTCGACGCCGCCGGGAGCGCGGTATTCGAGAAACGGGCGGCCGCTGAGGTCGACGACCGCGCGCACGAGGGTTTCGTCCATCGGGACGTAGGCGTGGCCGTAGCGGCGCAGGCCCTTCTTGTCGCCGAGGGCCTTCGTGAGCGCCTGGCCGAGGCAGATGCCGGTGTCCTCGACCGTGTGATGGAGATCCACCGCGATGTCGCCCGTGGCCTTGAGATCGAGATCGAACAGGCCGTGCCGCGAAAAGAGCGTGAGCATGTGATCGAAAAACGGAATGCCGCTTTCGATCGTGGAGGCACCGGAGCCGTCAACCTCCAGCTGGAGGCGGATGTCGGTTTCGGCGGTCTTGCGCTCGATGGTGGCGGAACGGCTCATCGGGGAATTGAGCACGCCGCGCGGGCTGCTCGGCAAGCGGGAAATGTCAGGACTCGGCCGGGGCTTCCGCGGGTGCCGGAGTCTCGGGAGCAGCCGGCGCCGGAGTCGGAGTTGGCTCCGGAGTGGGCTGGGCGGCTTTCTCGGCTTCGCGCTGCTTTTCGCGCAGGCGGGTTTCGAGGCGGGGGAGTCCCTCGTAGGAGGGCCAGATCGCCTTCAACTGCGTGAGGCCGTTCTCGGCGGCGGCGAGATCGCCATTGGTGAGATCGCTGCTGACCTGATTGATCAACCGGGCACCCGTTTCGAACTTGTTGCGATCGATCGCTTCGATCTCGGCAAGAAGCTGGCGCGCGGACTTGTCCATGTCCTTGAGGCCCTTTTCGTCGAATGGCGCGACCGCGAAGAAGCGGATGCCCGCCTTCTGCGCCTGCTCGGCGACGGCGCGGGCCTGGGCGTTCTCGGCCTGGACGGCCGCTTCGATGGCCGCGCGCTGCTCCGGCGGCGTGCGGTCGATCGCGGCCTGGCGTTGCTCGAGGGTGACCGGAAGGTTGCCGATCGTGAAGTTGAGCTGCTGGATGAGTTTTTCCGTGGCCTCCCGTGCCGGCTCGATGGCTTCCGCGTAGGCGATCGATTCCTTGTGGGACTTGGTGAGGCTGTCGAAGGCGTTTGCGGCGCCGGCGAAATCGTTGGACGCGAGAGCCTTTTTCAGGGTCTCGAGTTTTTCCGCCGCCTCGATCTGGTATTTCTCGTTGGAATCCGCAGGCAGCCAGACGCCGGCGATCTTCACTTCACCGGTCCTGATGCGATCCGCCTGTTCCTGAAATTCGTTGACCTTCTCGCGAACCACCTCGGCGTGGGGCGAATCCGGGAACTTGCGCAGGAATTCGAGGAGCTTGCCGAGCGGTGCGTCGTAGACGTCCTTTTTCAGCGCCGTGGAGGGAGGCGTGAGGGACTCGATGGCTTTGAACGCGACGGAGTCCGGAGTTTCCTGGCTCAGTTTGGCGATCTCGGCGCGGGAGATTTGACGCCGGTCGACGATGGTCGGCGAAAACTGAACTTCGATGGTGATGGGGTCGGCGTTCGGGGCGGAAGTGATGCGGCCTTCAACGACCTCGCCGGACTTCAATGTCACGGTGTCGGCAAACGCCGCGGCGAGAGGCAGCAACGAAAAAACAACAAACAGGGGTCGTATCACGCGCGGAAAAGTAACCAGTCGGGCGCTTTTGTAAATTGCCGATGTTCAAATTCGCGACCGAAGACACAAGTCCATAGCGCGGTCGAGCATGGCGATGTGGGCCGCGATGCGGGCATCGATGTGCGCCTCGGAGGGCGTCTCGACGGTGAGGGTGCGATCGGCGTGCTTGAAGTGGAGCGTGAGCGCCTCGGGATGCTCGGGAAGGGTGTCCAGTCGGATCGCGCGTCGCACGATGCCGGCGTTGCTTCTGCGTCCCTCGATGGTGCGGCGCGTGTCGATCGGGAGATACCGGCCACCCGTTTCGAGAAGCGATTCGGCCCAGTAACGCTTTGCCGACGGAATCTCGTAGATGTAGATGCCGTTTGCGTCGTAGTCCTCGTGCAGGGCGATCGCGAGGGCGAAGCGTCGATCGGCGAGAACGGCCTTGTGGGCGGCGGTCTGCGGCACGTCGTCGGTGTGGTAGGTGCGATTGAGATCGCGGCCGTTTGCGTCGGTGCGCGTGTTGTTCACGAGTCCCCAGGGATTGAGGCAGGGGAACGCGAGGAGGTTGAATTCGCGCAGCGTTTGCGGCCGGGTCGCGACCCACTCGAGGAGTGCCGCGGGCGGCGCGGGCTCATCGCCGTGGATTCCCGCGGAGAGGTAGATCCAGGGAAGGTCCGGCGCAGGCTTGCGCGGCTCGATGTAGAAAAGCTCGTAGCCGGAGGCCGACGCGTAGGGCCGGAGCGACAGCTTCTGCGCGCGTGCGACCGACCGCCATTGCCGGACCAGGTGGCCGTAGTCGTGAACCCGCGTGTGGCGAATCGGAGCGACGCGCGCCATCCGTCAATCGATGAATCGCCGCGTGATGTCGCCGTAGGCGTCGATCCGCCGGTCGCGGAGAAAGGGCCAGTGAGTGCGCTGCGTGTCCACGCTCGCGAGATCGATCTCGGTGACGAGCACCGCGTCGGAATCGACGGGGGCCTTGTCGAGAATGATGCCCGACGGATCGCAGATGAAACTCTGTCCCCAGAACTCGATGCCGTCGCCGCCCTCGGGGGTTTCGAGTCCGGTGCGGTTTGGCGCGGCCACGTAGCAGCCGTTCGCGATGGCGTGACCGCGCTGGATGGTCTCCCACGAGCTGTGCTGACGCTCGCCATATTTTGCCTTCTCACTCGGGTGCCAGCCGATTGCGGTGGGGTAGAAAAGAATCTGCGCGCCGCGCATCGCGGTGAGGCGGGCGGCCTCGGGATACCATTGGTCCCAGCAAACGCACACGCCGATGCGCCCGAATTTCGTGTCCCACGCGGAGAAGCCGAGATCGCCCGGCGTGAAGTAGAACTTCTCGTAGAAGAGCGGATCGTCGGGAATATGCATCTTGCGATACTTCCCGAGCAGGGTGCCGTCGGCGTCGAGGACAACCGCCGTGTTGTGATACACGCCCGGAGCGCGCTTTTCGAACAACGACGCGATGATCACCACGCCAAGCTCCTTTGCGAGCGCGGAAAACGTCTCCGTGGAGGGGCCGGGAATCGGCTCGGCGAGTTCGAAGTATTTGTGATCCTCGGCCTGGCAGAAATAGAGCGAGCGGAACAGCTCCTGCAGGCAGATGATGTTTGCGCCGCGCGCCGCGGCCTCGCGAACGCCGCGAATCGCCGCATTCACGTTTTCCTCCACGTTTTCGGTGCAGTGGTGCTGAACCAGCCCGATCTTGACGAGTTTCGATGCCATCGCGTCGGGACTTAACTCCAATTCCGCGCTTCGCGAAAGGGACAATTCATCGAGGGTCCTGCTTTCGGTATTCCGTGGTGAGCATCCCGGCGAAGCCCCAGTTCACAGGGTCGATCTCGTCGATGACGATATGGGTATGCTCCGGCTTTTTGCCGAGGACGCGGCACAGCGTGTCGGTGATCTCCGACACGATCCGGGCCTTCTGCTCGGTGGTCGCGCCGTCCCTGGTGATGCGGACGTTGACGTAGGGCATGCCGCTTATTCGGACTTCGGGACGATGGTGACGCTCTCGACCTCGACGCGCTCCGTCGGGCGGCTGGGCTCGCCATTCGGCGCCGTGGTGGTCGGCGTCTCGGAGATCTTCGTGAGCGTGTCGTCACCCTCGATCAATTTGCCAAACGCGGTGTATTGCCCGTCGAGGTGCGGCGCGTTGCCGAGCATGATGAAAAACTGGCTGCCGGCGGAGTTTGGATCGGCCGAGCGCGCCATCGAGAGCACGCCGCGGGTGTGTTTCCGATCATTGAACTCCGCGTCGATCTTGTAACCCGGATCGCCCGTGCCCCAGAGAGCAGCCTTCGACTCGTCCCTGGTGAGCGGATCGCCGCCCTGGATCATGAAGCCGGGAATGATGCGGTGAAACGCCGTGCCGTTGTAGAAGCCCTCCTTCGCGAGCTTCTTGAAGTTTTCGACCGTCTTCGGCGCGACGTCGGGCCAGAACTCGACCACCATTTCACCCTTGTTGGTCTTGATAATGGCCACCTCCTCCTGCGCGTGAAGCGGAGTGAACAACGAAGCGGCGGCAAGCACGACGGCGAGGGAATCAAGCAGTTTCATGGCTGGTCGTGTATTCTCGCCGAAGTCGGCGTGCTGTCACGTGTGATTCGCAGCGGGCTTTACAATCCGGTGCCGCGCCCGGATGCTGCCGCTCCATGAGTGACATTCGAATTCTTCTCAAGACCTCCAAAGGCGAGATCGCCCTGACTCTTTTTGCCGACAAGACGCCGGTCACGGTTGCCAACTTCCTGAATCTCGCGTCGCGCGGCTATTATGACGGGGTCAAGTTTCACCGCGTCATTGCCGACTTCATGATCCAGGGCGGCGACCCGACGGGAACGGGCGCGGGCGGTCCGGGATACACGTTCGAGGACGAGTTCGATCCGACACTCAAGCACGACAAGCCAGGCATTCTCTCGATGGCGAATCGCGGGCCCCGCACGAACGGCAGCCAGTTTTTCATCACGCACGTGCCGACACCCTGGCTCGATCGCAAGCACACGGTCTTTGGCGAAGTCACGCAGGGCCAGGATGTGGTGAACGCGATCCAGCAGGGCGACACGATCCAGTCGATCGATATTCTCGATTCGACGGACGAGCTGTTTGCCGCGCAGGCCGACCGCATCGCGGCCTGGAACCGGAAGCTTTAGTCGTTCCTCGACGAGCCCTTCGGGCCGTAGGCAAGCACACGCACCGGCTCGGTGGTGGCGAGTCCGCCATCGAGCATTGGCTGCACGACCTTCCAGAACTCCTCGATCCGCGATGCTTCGTCGACAATCTCGACAACGATCGGCAGGTCGGCGGAGAGCTGGAGAATCTTCGCGCTGTGGAGATGGGCGCTCGCCCCGAAGCCGAGCGGACCTCGCAGCACGGTGGCGCCCGCCATTTTCATTTCCCGAGCCTTGAGGACGATCGCCTCGTAGACCGGACGATGATCAATGTGGTCGGACTCGCCGAGGTAGATGCGGAGCAGGGTGGCGTCGGAGGGGGCGGGGATCATGATCTAGCGGGCCAGAAGCCTGGCGGAAACGATGCCGAGCCAGACGGCGACTAGGCACAGCACGGTGGATAGGACGATGTTCAAGCCGGCATAAAGCCACTCGCCGTCGCGCGCGAGCATGAGCGTTTGCAGACTGAACGAGGAAAAGGTGGTGTAGCCGCCGCAGATGCCGACCATGACGCCCTGCCGGACCAGCGGAGAGACGAGCCACGGACCGTCGGGCTCCGTGAGGCCGCCGAAGAGTCCGATGACGAAGCTGCCGGTGACGTTCACGAAAAGCGTGCCGAGCGGAAACGTCTCGCCGGCTGCGGCGGCGAGCCACTGCGAAGCCGCCATGCGCAACCCGCTGCCGATCGCGCCGCCGATCACCACCGCCAGATAGGTCTGCAGCATCGGGTTACATTGCGGACTTCAGCGTCGCCACGATTCGGTCCATTTCCTCGCGGGTGTTGTAGAAGTGCGGGCTGAACCGCAGCCACGCGTCGCCGGAACGGGTGTTGCGCAGCGAGGCGGTGATCTTCGCGCGTTCGAATGCCGCGAACAATTGCGCGGAGCCGTGGGCGGGATGGCGAACCGTGAGGATGCCCGACCGAAGCGGTTCGTCGGGTGACGGGGAGAGGGATTCGAAGCCGAGTTCCTCCAGCGCGCGGTGCAGGTAGTCGCGCACGTCGAGGATGCGCGCCGAGACGGCGTCGAGCCCGCATTCGAGCAGGAGATCGATCGCGGCGAGCATGCCATACATGCCGGTGGTGTTCAGCACGCCGGGCTCGTAGCGCTGTGCCGTCCCGGTGAACGCGATGTCATCCTGCGTGATGAAATTCGGCGAGTGGACATTCCAGGCGCCGATCAGGGTCGGGTGGCAGCGTTCGAAGTTTCGGCGGGCCACGTAAACGATCCCGATCGCGAGTGGCCCGAGGAGCCATTTGTGGGCATCGGCGCTCAGAAAATCGACATGCTCCACCCTCGTGGAAAACGCGCCCAGCGTCTGGATCGCATCGAGGGAAAACAGCACGCCGCGCTCGTGAAGGAGGCGGCCGATGGCATCGACGTCAATGCGCCAGCCGGTGAGGAAATGGCAGGAGGCGAGCGCGACCATCTTCGTGCGCGGAGTCAGCGCGGCCTCGACGAGCTCCGGTGTAATTTTGCCCGGAGTTTCGGGCTTGAGGAATTTTACCTCCACGCCCAGCCGGCGGAGATTCGTCCACGGGTAGACGTTTGCGGGATAGTCGTCCTGATAGCAGATCAGCTCGTCGCCCGGTTTCCAATCGAGTCCGTTGGCGAACAGGCTCAGGCCAAGCGACGTCGGGCCGAGGAGGGCGATTTCATCGGCGTTTGCTCCGATCAGCTCCGCCGAGCGCTTCCGCGCGCGCGCCATGTCCTTGATCACCGCACCGAACTCCTGATGCTGCTCGCAGCTGCGCGTGATGTAGTCGCGCATGGCGTCGGCGACGCAACGGGGCAGGGCGGTGACGCCCGCGTGGCCGGTGAAGATCTGGGATTTGGCGACGGGAAATTGCTCCAGCCGCTCGGCTTCGGATTGGAACGGAATCATTTTTGAGTATCGGCCTCGCGAATGAGGTCCCAGAACCCGTGCGACTCGCCGAGTGCCTCGTCCTCCTCGGTCATCGGCAGGTTCGAACGGAACAGGAAGTCGCGAATCGTGTTTTTGTGCAGCACGCGATGGACCTCGATCCCTTTTTCGTGAGGACTGAAATAGATGCGATAATCGGTGGCGCGATAGCGGTAGAGCAGCTTGCCGTCGCGCTGCACCCGGCCGAAGCGCTCCTTGTCGAGATTCTCGAGATCCTCGGGCAGGAAGTGAAATTCCGAGAGCAGCTCGAGCTGGAGTTCCTTCGGGAGCTGGGCCATTTCGTGGGCGCTGATTTTGTTGAAGATGACCTGAAACACGGCGGACGCAGCTTAAACCGTCGCCGAGACGCAGGGCAACCGGAACCGCCGCCGGCTTGCGCGCGCTGCCGCGTTCCCCTAGATTGCCCGTTCCTCAAATGCAAAAGACCGTTCAACTCTACGACACGACGCTGCGCGATGGCACGCAGGGCACCGGCATCTCTTTTTCGGTGCAGGACAAGATTCGTGTCGCGGAGAAACTGGACGCCTTCGGGATCGATTACATCGAGGGGGGCTTTCCCGGCTCGAATCCGAAGGACGCGGAATTTTTCAAGGAGGCGCGGCGACGCAACTGGGGGCACGCGAAGGTGGCGGCGTTTGGGGCGACCCGGCGCGGCCGCGTGAAGGTCGAGGACGACCCGCAGGTGAAGCTGCTGCTCGAAGCCGAGACGCCGGTGGTGACGATTGTCGGAAAGACGTGGCCGATCCAGGTGACCGAGGTGCTCGGCGTGACGCTCGACGAGAATCTCGCGATGATCGCGGAGACGGTCGCGTATTTGAAGAAGCACGGCCGCGAGGTCTTCTACGACGCGGAGCATTTCTTCGACAGCTATCGGGATGATCCCGAATATTCGCTCAAGACGCTGAAGGCCGCGCACGAGCACGGTGCCAACCTCGTTGTGCTGTGCGACACAAATGGCGGCTCGATGCCGGATTTCGTGCGAGCCGCCGCGCGGGCGGCGATGGACGCGCTCGCCGCATCGGTCGGCATTCACACGCACAACGACTGCGGCCTCGGCGTCGCGAACGCACTGGCCGCCGTGGGCGAGGGGGCGACGCAGGTGCAGGGCACGATCAACGGCTATGGCGAGCGCGTGGGAAACTGCGATCTCGTGACGGTCGCGGCGAACCTCCAGTTGAAAATGGACACGCCGGTGGTGCCGGACCTCGCCCGACTGCGGGAGCTGTCCCTCTTTGTCGACGAGCTGGCGAACGTGCCGCACAACATTCGCGCGCCGTATGTCGGTTCCGCCGCGTTTACGCACAAGGGCGGACAGCACGTGCACGCCGTGCAAAAACTCGCGCGCAGCTACGAGCACATCGACCCGTCGCTTGTGGGAAACCGGCAGACGATCGTCGTCTCCGATTTGTCGGGGCAGAGCAACGTGCTCGCGAAGGCGAAGGAGCTTGGCTTCGAGCTCGACAAGGGCGCTCCCGAGGCGGCCAGGACGCTGGCCGAGGTGAAACGGCTCGAGAACGAGGGATGGGAATTCGAGGCGGCGGATGCGTCGTTCGATCTCCTCGTGCGCAAAACGCTCGGCGTCTGGAAACCGCTTTTCGAACTCAAGGAATACCATTGCACCTATCGCCACTCGGACACCGTGGAGACCTGCGAGGCGACGGTGAAGTTGAGCGTGAACGGCACGCCGGAATACACGGTCGCCGAGGGTGACGGCCCGGTGAACGCGCTCGACGCCGCGTTGCGAAAGGCGCTGAAGCCGTTCTATCCGTGGATCGAGCAGCTTTCGCTCACTGACTACAAGGTCCGTATCGTCGATGGCCGGGCGGGCACGGCGGCACGCACACGCGTGTTGATCGAGTCGACGGATGGCCGCCGTCAATGGGGCACCGTGGGCGTGTCGGACAACATCATCGAAGCGAGCTGGCGCGCTCTGGTTGACAGTTTCGAGTTCTACGGCCAGCAGGTCGCGAAGGGAGCGTGACCGGATGGACACGCTTGGCTGGATCGAATTGCTGAATCTGCTCGTGCTCGGGCTTTTGATGGGCGGTGAAACCGGTTTGCTGCTCGGCACGCATCCGGCACTGGCGCGTCTTCCGCAGGAAACGCAGATCGTTGCGATGCGCGCGGTTTGCCGGCGCTATCGCATCGCGCAGCCGGCACTTGCCGTTGCGGGTCTCGCCACTGCGACGGCCGCGACGATTGGTCTTTTGATGGTCGAGCGGCCGTTCTGGCTTGGTGGGATCGGCTGGCTGTGCCTCGCGGGGCACGTTGCGATTCTTTTTCGATTTCTGCGTCCGCTCGATTTCCAGCTCTCGACGTTTCCCGACGGTGGCCACGACTGGGCCGGAATCGGACGCCGCTGGCAGCTCTGGCACGTCGCGACGGCGGTGCTGGGCGCGATTGCGTTCGCGATGTTTGTCGTCGCGGGCGTGATCGACTGAGATCAGGCCGGCTCGTGGAGAATGCGCCCGCAGTTCGGGCAGTGCACGAGGGATTTGCCGGCCCTTACGGCGAGCGACGTTTGCGTCGTCACGCGCATGTGGCACCCCGAGCAGGTGTCGTGCTCCAGGCTCACGACGGCATGGCCGTTCTTGCTCTTGAAAAGCCGCGTGTATTGATCGAGCAGGTCCTCGTCGATTCCCTCGGTGAGCGCGCCGCGACTGCTTTGCAGCTCCGCAATGCGCGCCTCGATGTTCTCGACCTTGCGACCGAGTTCGGCGATCTGGTCCTCGAGCTTTTTCCTTTCCTCGAGATGTTCGCGTTCCGCCTCGGCGACCGCGGGCTTCAGCTTCTCGGCCTCCTCCATGAGCTCGAGTTCGCGGTCTTCGATGCTCGTGATGACCTTCTCGGCACTTTCGATTTCGTGCCCCAGCGCGGCGAATTCCTCGTTCTTTCGTGTCTGGAATTGCTGCTGCTTGTAGCGGGCGATGAGGTCGCGCTTGGCCTGCGCCTCGACCTCGAGCTTCTGGCGCTCGACCTCGATTTCGCGCATGCGCTTCTTCGCGGCTTCAAGCCGTTGCTCGGAACTCGCGATCTGATTTTCCTTGAGCTTGCGCTCCTCGGGAATCGCCTTGAGTTCGAGTTGGAGGGAGCGGATTCGCTGGTCGCGATCCTGGAGGGTGAGCAGTTTTTCGATTTCCTGAAGCATCCGGGCCCGCGCATCGTCGCGAAATCCTGCGTCGGGGACCAGCTGATTTTGAGGGAATGAACGTTGCCAAATCGGGACGGGCTGAATAAACCGCACCGAACATCGTCTTTCGTTCTGATGTCCACGCAGCCAACGGCCCCTGTGGTCACCTCCTCATTTCACGAGCCCGGGGCGCGAAAACGCTCGTCGTATCTGCCGCAGCTCGACGGCCTGCGCGGCATCGCGATCCTCTCGGTGCTGCTGCATCATTTCGGCGTGCATCTTCCCGGCTGGCTCGACTGGGGTCCGACCGGGGTGCGGATTTTTTTCCTGCTGAGCGGCTATCTCATCACGCTTTCGCTGTGGAAACTCGAGAACCCGGGACCGGGCGGGTATTGGTATGGGCTCTTTTCCTTTCACCGACGACGCATGGTCCGGCTCACGCCGAGTCTTTACTTCATGCTGCTCATCGCCGCGATCTTCAGCGTGGAGGGGTATCGCGAAGCGCTGCACTGGCACGCCGCGTTCCTGAGCAACTTCTACGTGCTCAAGATGGACTACTGGCCGGGGGCGGCGTCGCACCTGTGGTCGCTCTCGGTGCAGGAGCAATTCTACCTGCTCTGGCCGTTTCTGCTGCTCATCGTGCCGCGCAAGTATCTGCCCTGGGCGTTGCTTGCGCTGATGGCCGGCGCGTTCGTTTACCGGTTCACGTTCATGAAGATCGAGGCCTCGGTCTTCTATCGCTGGGTGATGCTGCCCTCGGTGATCGACAGCTTCGCGCTTGGCGCGCTGATCGCTTGCTGGAAGCGGGCGAACAAACCGTTCCCGCTCGCGGAGGGCCGCACGGGGCTGTGGATCGGGATTGCCGCCGGTGCCTGCTACATCGTTGCTCGGACGCTTCGCATGGCGCTGTTTGTCAGTCCGTGGTTCTCCGTCATCGACACCTTCGAGAACGTCTTCCTCGGCTGGCTCATGCTGCGCACGATCGTCGGCTGGAAGGGCTGGCTCGGGCGTTTCTTCGAGAATCCGGTGCTCGTTTACATCGGCAAGGTCAGCTACGGCCTGTATGTCTTCCATGTGCTCGTGCACGTGTTTGTCGGGCCGCTGCTGAACCAGATGGGCCTCACGATGGAGGCCTACGCATTTCCGCGCAGTCTCATTCTCATCGCAATTTCCGTGGGCGTGGCGGCGATTTCCTATCACTACGTCGAGGCGCCGCTGGCGACCTGGGTGCGCAGGCGATATGACGCCGCGCCTCCGCGTCGCGAGGTGGCGCCCGCTCGGGAAGGCGGACAGGCAACCGCCTGAGCGGACCCGCATTGTGGCTCGACAGAGCCTTTCGCGGGCGTGAGAGTCGCGGCGATGAAAAAGGCTATCCTCATCCTCGTCGCGATCGCTGTGGCGGTTGCGATTCTTTGCCTGATCCTGCTGCCCAAGGCCGGAGTGAACGACGGGGCGGAGCTGGTGCCCGCATCCACGGTCGCCTACGTTACGCTCCCCGATTTGAAGCGCACCGCGGACCGCTGGCCGCACACCGCGCTGGCGCAGATTCTCGCCGAGCCGCAGGTGAGCGAATTTCTCGCAAAGCCGTCCTCTCGCGTTCTTTCGTCCGAGGGCGGAGTGGAGGCGGCGCAGATTTTGCTGAATCTCAAGCCGGGACGGTTCTTTTTCGCCGTCACCGATGTGCGAACGGGTGAATCCGAGGGCATCGACGCCATTCTGGGTTTCCGCTACTTCGGCGGACGAAAGGATCTCGACAGCGCGATGGCGCGTTTTCACGCCGAGCTGCAAAAGCGCTTCCCGGACGGAAAGCTGACCACCTCGCAATATGAGGGCGAGACCATCACGGCCTTCGAATTGGACAAATTCACGGTCTTTACCGGGGCGCACGCACCGTGGGGCTTCGTGACGACGAGTGATGCGACGTTGAAGGAAGCCATGGACCGCGCGGCGGGACGCAACAAGGAGGCCGCACTGGCCGGCGTGGAATCGTTCAGCAAGGTCTCGTCGCACCTGCCTTCGGAACCGGACTTTTTCTGGTTCGTGCAACCACAGCCGATCTTCGAGCTGATGGTCGCGATCGGCAAGGAAGCGAACGAAGCGTTGAACGAGGATCAGGCCGAGGAGATTCGAAAGATTCAGGCGGTCGGTGGTTCGCTGAAACTCGACGGCGCCTTGCAGCGCGAGACGACGTTTGCGCTGGTCAGCAATCCTCCGGACACCGGCTCGCTCGATCATTCGATGATCAAGCTGACCTCGCCCGAGACAACCGTATTCTACAACGGAGTCATCGATTGGAAGAAACTCACTTCCGAGGACAACCTGTCGTCCATCCCGGACGAAGCGAAGGCCCGGCTGAGTGAGTTGGGCGTCGATCTCGCCGCGCTCTCCGAGGTGTTCGGCAACGAGCTCGGTTTTTACCTGAACTGGCGGCCCGACGCGATGGTGCCCGGTGTGATGGTCGCCCTGCCCGTGAAGGACCGTGCGAAAGCGGAGAACACGCTGAATTCGCTGAGTCAGACATTTGGTCTGCAGACCTCGGAAAGCGACGTGAACGGAGCGCGGGTGATCGAGTTTCCCGGCGCACGTTTGCAGCTCGTCGATCCGTGTGTGGCGATCAGCGACAGCCTCTTCCTCGGCTCGCTCACCAGCGGCGACATCGAGCAGGCGCTGAACCGGAAGCCGGATGCGCCGACGCTCGAGAGTTCGGAGTCCTTTGCCGAGGCGAAGCCAATGTGGAACGAAACGCAGCAGGCGTTTGGCTACGTCGATGCGAAGGGATTGTTCGAGCGCGTCTACAATCAACTGCGCCCGATCATCATCTTCAGCTCGGCAATGATGCCCGGAGTCTCGGACTTCATCGACATTTCCAAGCTGCCCGAAACGGAGGCCATCAGTTCGCATTTGCAGCCGATCGTCTCCATCCAGCGCCGGCTCGACGACGGTTACCTCATCGAGAGCAGCGGACCGATCACAATGACCCAGGCATTCGCGCTGGTGGGCGCGGGAGCCGCGGCGGTGATCAGCTCGCAGAAAGCGGGTCAGCAAGGTCCGTAGGATTTTCCGCACGAACCCGCTTGCAAAGAACGCAGGGCCCGCTAGTCTCTGCGTTCCACTCGACGGCTAGGTAGCTCAGTTGGCAGAGCAGAGGACTGAAAATCCTCGTGTCGGGGGTTCGATTCCCTCCCTAGCCATTTTCTTCTGTTGGAGCCGGTGAGCAGACCGGCTCTTGTCACTCCGCCGCGCACCTCGGCGCTGAATCCGATCTTCGAGCAGCACCTGGAGAAGATTCATGCCGCACTGGCGCCACACGTCGGCACCGCGAACGCCGCGCATCGGGCCTATCAGTGGCGCGGCGGCGGGGCATTGACTTGTTGCATGACGGAAACTCGAACGGTCATGACGAGCGGAGTTCAGACGATGGCGGAGTTGCAGCAGCTCATACACGATGCGCTGCGGCGGCAGAATCCGCAATGGATCGAAGCCGATGGAGGCTCGGTGCGCTGCGAGGATTACGAGGCTCGATTCGCCTTGCTCCTGGAGATGTTTGAATCGAGGCGGGAACTTTTCGCGTCCGGGCGGAGACGGATGCTACGCGTCACCGGTGATCGGAGTTTTCCGTTTACGGAGATACGACGCTTTCCGGAGTAGCGGTTGAAGTGGCAGGCACCGGGGTGGTGACGACGGCGGTGTCCTCCTCCATGGCGCGGATCCATTCCCGCCAGACGGTCACGAGCAGAGCCATGAGGACCGGGCCGACGAACAGGCCGACCAGCCCCATGGTTTTCACGCCACCGATGAGGCCGAAAAAGGTCGGGAGGAAGGGCAGGCGGATGGGGCCGCCGACGAGTTTCGGACGCAGCGTCTTGTCGACGATGAAGAGTTCGATCGATCCCCACGCGAGCAATGCGCCGCCGGCGAAGAAATTTCCGGTTGCCGCGAGGTAGCCGGAGACGAGCGTGAAGGCCGTGGGCGCGCCGCCGGGGATGAGCGCCATGATGCCGGTAATCACGCCAAGGATGAATGCGGAGGGCACGCCGGCGATCTTGTAGGCGATGCCGAGCACGATGCCTTCGCCGATGGCGATCAGCGTCATGCCCGTGACGGTGGCGCTGACGGTGGCCGGGACGACCCGGGAGAAGCGATGCCAGCGGCGGGGGAGGATTTTTTCGCCGACCCGGTCGAGCTGGGTGACGAATGCAGGGCCGTCCTTGTAGACGAAGAAGAGCGTGATGAGGACGAAAACGACGTTGAGCAGAACGCTGAGGGCGCCGCTGCCAGCGGCGAGAACCCAGCGCGAGATGCTGCCGATGTTTTGACCGCTGACGAGCTGGACGATTTCGCCGAGGGCGTTCGGCTCGGAAAGATGGCGCGTCCATTCGTCGGACAGGCGTTCGCCGAAGACGGGCAGTGTCGGCAGCCACGGAGGCACGGGGATGCCACGCTGGTTGGCCTCCTGGAGCCATTGGACCCACGAGCGGATTTCCTCGACGGTGTAGCTGAAAAGGAAGCCGAGCGGCACGACGAGCACGAGCAGGACGATGCCGATGGCGATCGAAGCGGAGAGGGCCATGCGGCCTCCGCAAAGCGCGACGAGGCGCCGGTAGAGCGGCCAGCTCGCGAAGCCGATGATGAGCGCCGCGAGAACCGGCACCAGAAACCCGTGGAAGAAATACACTCCCGCCAGCACGAGGATGAGGACCAGCCATCGAACGGCCGGGCTCACCGGCGGGTATCCGGGGCGTGCGGTGGGTAACGTCATTTCAGCGCGGGAGGAGGAAATGAAGTCCATGGCATCGCCATCGGCGGGGAGCAAGAGGAAATCCGGGGAGGCGGAGGACGACTCCCGTCACTCTGCGTGGCCGGCGCGTGCTGCGGTGGCGGTTTGGGTCGAGATCCGGTCGGTCCATGCGAGGAACAACGCGGAGAACACGAACGTCATGTGAAGGCCGATCTGCCACGCGACCTGGCGGTCGGTCCATCGGTCGGAACCAATTTCGATGAACGTCTGCAGGAGGTGGATCGAGGAAATGCCGATGAGGGCGGTCGCGAGCTTCACCTTGAGCACGCCGGCATTCACGTGGGAGAGCCATTCGGGTTGATCCGGATGCCCTTCGAGTCGCAATCGCGAGACGAACGTCTCGTAGCCGCCCACGATGACCATGATGAGAAGGTTCGCGATCATGACCACGTCGATGAGGCTCAGCACGGTGAGCATGATCTCCTTTTCCGTGATGTGGCCGACATGGAGGAGTAGGTGCCACAACTCCGCGAGGAAGAAATAGACGTAGATGCCTTGTGCCACGATCAACCCGAGATAGAGCGGCGCCTGCAGCCAGCGGCTGAGGAAGATAAACCCGCCGAGGGCACGAAGGGAGGGACGTTGGTTCACGGATTCCATAGAAACGGCTTCATCAGAATCAGATTTCCCGCGGAATTTCAGCACCGGATCGCAGGCGATTTCCGGGATCGTGAAATCCGGAGCCGGGAGCGGTGTCCACGATCCTTAGAGCGGCCAGAAGACCGGGAGCAACGCGAGGACGACGACGGTCAGGACCGCGGTGAGCCCGAGGCCGGTTTTGACGAAGTCGCGGAAACGGTATTTGCCCGGTCCGTAAACGAGAATGCATGACGGCTCGAGAGGTGCGACGAACGAGATGGATGCCGCAAGCATCACGCCGATGGCAAACGTGCGCGGGTTCGAGCCGAGCGCCTCGGCGGTTTTGATCGCGATGGGCAGCACGACAAGTGCGGCCGCCGCGTTCGACATCGGTTGCGTGAGAAGAATCGTGAGCACGAAGAACCCTGCGAGGATTCCCATGACGCCGAGCGGCTGGAAGATGTGAATGATGATCTCCGACACGAACGCGGCGGTGCCGGTCTTTTCCATGGCGATGCCAAACGCCGTCATTCCTCCGATGAGAACGAGCAACCGCCAGTCGATGAACTGGTAGGCGCGCTCGATGTTGACCGCGCCAATGAGGATGACCGCCACTGCGGCGATGAGGAAGCACGCGGAGAGGGGGAGCACGCCCAAGGAGCCGCAGAGGACCGCGGCGAGAAAGATTGCAAGCACGGTGATGCCGCGCCGTGGATGCAGCAGGGCCGACGGAAGTTCCTCGAGGGTCGGCATGCCGAGATTTTCCTGCAGCAGCGAGAAGCGGGAGGCGGGCGCCTGCACGAGCAGCACGTCGCCGACCTGGAGCGTGATGCGCTCCATTTCCTCCGCCAGCGTGCGGCCATGCCGGTAGAGCGCGATGGCCGTCACGCCGGTCTTGCGACGAAAATCCATCTCCACGAGCGTGCGGCCGGCGGCCTCCGAATTCGGACCAATAAGCACTTCGGCGATCCGTGTGTCCGCGCCCTGCAGGTCGCGGTCCCCGAGCGAGCGGTCGGCGCGAATTGCGATGCCTTCGATGGCGCGGACCTTGATCAGGTTCGCGACATTGCCGGTGACGATGAGTCGATCCTCCGATTGAAGACGCGTGTCGGGACTTGGGAAGATCGATTCGCCGCCACGAATGATCTTCAAGACCTTGAACTTGAGAATCGCGAGGTCGGAGGCGTCGATCGTCTGGCCGACCAGCGGGGAGTTCGGCTGCACGACAACCTCCGTGAGGTATTCGCGCATCGCATAGCCTTCGGTAATGCCGGTCTCCGCGCGAGCCGGAAGCAGACGCACGCCGATGAACGCCATGTAGAGGATGCCGACGGCGAGGATGATGAGACCGATGGGCGTGATTTCGAACATCCCCACCGGTTGCATGCCGGAGTGCTGGATGAAGCCGCTCACAGCGACGTTGGTGGAAGTGCCAATGAGCGTGCACGTGCCGCCGAGAATGGACGCGAATGCCACGGGCATCAGCAGCTTCGAGGGGTTCACGCCGCCCTTGTGCCCGAGGCCGGCGACGAGGGGCGTGAACAGCGCGGTGACCGTGGTGTTGTTCATGAACGCGGAGGTGCCGCCCACGATGCCCATCATTGTGATCAGAAACGTCCGCGAGCCCGCGTGAGCGGTGCGCTGGAGCTGGGTGCCAATCCAGTCGAGGACGCCGGCGTCCTTCAACGCCACGCTGATCACGAAGATGGAACCAAGAATGATGATGATGTCGTTGCTGAATCCCGCGAAGGCCTCCTGCGGCGTGAGGATTCCCGGGACGATCAACCCGATGAGGAGAAGCAGGGTGATGAGATCGACCGAAAGTTTTTCGAGACTGAAAAGGACGATCGCTGCAAGCAGCAGGATCAGGACATACGCGACAACCATCGCAGGCAAATCCGCAAATTGACGCAGAGGGGGCGAGAAAAATCCTTCGTTGATGTGAAAGGAACGTGAATGACTGCCGAATGATGGGCCGGCTTCCGGCAAGTGCCGAAGCGGGGGAAGCGAAGATCAGACCCGCGCGGTCCGGCAAAAGAAAACCCCGGCGGCTTGTGACCGTCGGGGCTTTGAAATTGGTTGCGGGAGCAGGATTTGAACCTGCGACCTTCAGGTTATGAGCCTGACGAGCTACCGGGCTGCTCCATCCCGCGATTGTGGGTGTAAAGGTGCCACAGCTGCGTCAGCGTGCAACCATTTTTTTATGCGGTGCGTGCAGTTTTTTCGAGGTTGGGCACATCGCCCTTGTAGCCATGGATGCCAGCGGGTGCCGCGGCGGCAAATTCCTCCAGCAGCGCCTGGTTGAGCGCGATGCCGGTCTCGAAATTCCGCACCGGGAAATTCTCGTTGGGCGAATGCGCGGCGCAGTCCGGCGAAGCCAGTGCGGGCAGGAACGAGTCCGCGCCAAGAATCCTTTTGAAGGTCGTGAGAATCGGGATGCTGCCGCCTTCGCGATACAGGCAGGGTTTCGCGCCGAAGACCCGCTCGAGGGCCCGTTGCACGGCGCGGCCGTCCGACGACATGGGGTCGTTGAAATACGGCTCGCCGTTGTGGCCCCTGTCGATCTCGAGGGTGACGCCGGGAGGGCACTGCCGACGAAGATGCGCCTCGGCGAGGTCGAGGATTTTCTCCGGAGACTGGTTGGGGACGAGGCGGAAGGTGAGTTTGAAAAACGCCTCCGCGGGCAGCACCGTCTTCGTGCCTTCGCCCTGATAGCCGCCGCCGATGCCGTTCACCTCCGCCGTGGGACGCGCTCCGATGCGCTCGAGCGTGTTGAATCCCGGCTCGCCGAAGAGCGAGGGAGAGCCTGTCTGCGCAAGGATGTCGGCGTCGGTGACCGGACACGCCGCGGCGGCCTCGCGCTCCCATCCGGCGAGCGGCTGCACGTCGTCGTAAAACCCGGGAATCGCGACGCGCCCCTCGGCGTCGTGCAACGTGGCGATGAGGCGGCCGGCCGCGGTGGCGGGATTCATGACGGCGCCGCCGTAGACGCCGGAGTGCAGATCAACCTTCGGCCCGCGAACGCGCACTTCCATCGCTGCAATGCCGCGCATGGCGTAGGAGAGCGTCGGATGAAAATCCGCGGCCATTCCGTTGTCCGAGATGCAAATCACGTCGCATCGCAGCTCGTCGCGATGTGCTTCGAGAAATGCCTCGAGGCTCGGACTTCCGATTTCCTCCTCGCCCTCGATGAGGAAAATCACGTTGACCGGCGTGGTGCCCGCTTTCGCGATCGCTTCCCGCACGCCGAGAATGTGCGCGAGGATTTGCCCCTTGTTGTCGGTGGAGCCGCGCGCGTAGATGCGGCCGTCGCGCAGCGTGGGCTCGAACGGCGGCGTCTTCCACTGGTCCAGCGGGTCGGGCGGCTGGACGTCGTAATGGCCGTAAATGAGCACCGTGCGTTTCGTGGGATCGTAGGGCGTCCGGGCGAGCACGACGGGGTGGCCGGCGGTCGGGTGAACCCCGGCGCTGAGGCCAATCGATCGAAGCAAATCCGCGAGCCAGTCGGCGCATTGGCGGAGGTCCGAGGCGTGTTCAGTTTGCGTTGAAATCGTCGGAAATCGGAGGAATTTCAGAAGCAGGTCAAGTGCTTCACTGGAGTTCGCGGATACCATATATTGTGGTCACGGTCGGGGAATAACCCCTTTTATTGTGTTTTTTATTTGATCTCGGTCCAATCTGGTCCCTAGGCTGCGGACCGAATCTAGAGGAGCACCCATGTATCTTCAATCCCTCGAAATGGTCGGGTTCAAGTCCTTTGCCCCGAAGACCACTCTGAACTTCAACCAGGGCGTTACAGCGGTGGTCGGGCCGAATGGCTGCGGCAAATCGAACGTGCTCGACGCCCTCCGGTGGGTGCTGGGTGAGCAGTCGGCAAAGGCGTTGCGCGGCGGCGAGATGGCCGACGTGATTTTCAGCGGCACGGATAGTCGGCCGCCGATGGGCATGGCCGAGGTGTCGTTGACGTTCTCCGATTGCGAGAAGGACCTGGGCGTCGAGTGGAACGAGGTGCGGATCACGCGTCGCGTCTATCGCGACGGGAAGAGCGAGTATTTCCTGAACAAGGCGCCATGTCGTCTGCGCGATATTCACCAGCTCTTCATGGATACCGGCATCGGACGCAGCGCGTATTCGATCATGGAGCAGGGCAAGATCGACGCGATCCTGTCCAGCCGGCCGGAGGATCGACGGGCGATTTTCGAGGAAGCCGCGGGAATCACCCGCTACAAGGCGCAGAAAAAGGAGGCGCTGCGAAAGCTCGAATACACCGAGGCGAATCTCGTGCGCGTCACCGACATCATCAAGGAGGTCAAACGCCAGATCGGCTCACTGCAACGTCAGGCCGGCAAGGCGCGGCGCTATCAGGCGCTGATGGAGGATCTGCGGACCTTCGACACGCATCTCTCGCATCGCAACTACGTGAACCTGCGCTCCGAGCTCGACGACGTGCGTGAGCAGATCAGCGGCTTGGAAGGCCGGCGGCTGGAGAGTGAGCAGGCGATCGAGGCGAAGGAAAACGAGCTCGCGGAGTTGCGTGCGCAACTCGCGGAACTCGAGCAGCAGGTCTCCGACGTGCGGGACGGAATTCAGACGCAGCGGAATCGCATTTACTCGGCCGAAACGCGCATCGCGTCGAATCGCGAGCGTTGCGAGGAGGCGAAGGCGATGATCGAGCGGAACCGGCTCGAGATCGCCGCGTGCGAGGAGAAGCGGCGCGAGCAGGAAAGCCAGATCGAGCGGACGGATGCGATGATCGCCGAGATGCTCGAAATTCTCAGGACCGGCGAGCAGCAGCTTCAGCAGGCCAACGAGCGGGTGCGACTCGTTCGCGAGGAGCGGCAGAACGAGGAGAGCGCCGCGAATGTGGTGCAGCGCGAGATTTCGCAACTCGAGCACCGGCTTGGAAACCTGCGCCGGGAGCTTTCCGCCGCCACCGGCAAACGGGAGGCGGGCGAGGCGCGGCTGCAGGTGCTGCGCAACGAAGCCGCAAGTGCCCGCGAGGCACTTACCGCGGCGGAGGCTCGCTCTGCGGAAGCCAGCGCCAGGCTCGAAGCGGCTGCGACCGATCTGGTGGCGGCGCAGACGGAGGGCGACGAGGCGCAGATGGCCAGCGATGACGCCCAGCGTGCGCGCCAGCAGGCGGACGCCGATTTCAATGCCGCCAACCGCACGCTCGCGGAACTCGAGTCGCGACTCGAAGTGCTGCGCCAGCTGGACGAGGCGGGCGAAGGCCTTGGCGAGGGCACGCAGGCGATCCTGCGCGGTCTCGACAACGCGGATTTCTTCAAGCCCGCGATTCACGGTTCGCTCGCGACATTCATCGAAGTCGACGCGGAATACATTCCCGCGGTCGAAGCCGCGCTGGGCGCGAACCTGCAGGCCGTCGTGTTCAAGGACCCGGCCGTTGCCGAGTCCGCGGTGCAGACCCTGACCGCGAAGAAGCTCGGTCGTGCAGCCGTGGTGCCGCGCGACTGGCTCAATGATCTTCCCGCGAAGGTGGAGGCGCCTCTGCCGGAGGGAGCGATTGCGTGGGCGGCCGATTGCGTGCGGGTGAACGATCCCGCCGGCGAGCTGGCGAGGCGGTTGCTGGCGAATGTGGCCATCGCGCCGAACATCGAGACGGCGATCGCTCTCAAGTCGCAGCACCGCAGCCTCGGCTTCGTGACCCTGGACGGCGATTTCATTTCCGTCGACGGCGTGATCCATGGGGGCCGCAGCGGTGACAAATCCGTTTCCGCCCTGGCTCGCAAGAACCAGATTGCCGCGCTGGACAAGGAGGTCGCGGCGGCTCGTGCAGCCGTCGAGCAGTGCGCGACGAAGCGCACGGCGGCGATCGAGGCCTTGGAGAATGCGCAGGAGCGGTTGCGCGTCGCGCGGGAGGCGACTCAAGCGGCGCAGGTGGCTCATTCCACCGCGGAAAGCGAAGTGCGAATGCTGGAACGGCAGCGGGAGGAGGCCGTGCGGCGGCGCGAGAATTTCGAGCGCGAAGCGACTGCCCTGGAGCAGTCGGTCACGAGCGCGGCCGGTTCGGTCACCGAGCTGGAGAGCGGCATTGCCGGGCTGGAAACGGAGCTCGGGGATCTGCGGCAGCGCCAGTCCGAGGCGGCTGCGAAGATCGAGGCGGCGCGTGAGAAAGAGCGCGCCGCGACGGAGGAGTTGAACGAATTCCGGGTGCGCGTGGCGACCGAGCGGCAGCAGCAGGAGGCGCTTGCGCGCCAGCGTGGACCACTCACCGCGCGCGTCGCGGAACTCACGGAGCTCCTCGCGCAGCGCGAACGCGACATCGTCGAGTTTGAGAACCGGATTTCCACGCTCGAAGCGGAGTCGGTCGAAATGGCCGCGAGCATTGAGAACTGGAAGGCGATTCTCCAGACCGGCGAGCAGCAGATCGAGGGACTCGTGGCACAGCGTTCGAGCTTGCAGGAGGCCGGCACCGAACTCGAAAGCGCGCTGAGGAACTCGCGGCGCGAGTTGAATGAATTGCAGGATCTGAGAAGCCGGCTGGAAGTGCGCGCGACGCAGCTCGAGATGCGCATCGAGCACGTGACGGAACACGTCCAGCAGCGATACCAGATTTCGATTTCCGAGTTTGAACCCGACACCTACAGCCTGCTCGTGGCTTTGAAGGAGCGCGAGAAGCGCCGTGCGACCGCCGAGACGGAAAGCACGGAGCCGGCCGCCGAGGCTGCGGAATCCGCCGAGGTCGCAGAGGGCGAGACAGCCGCGCCTGTGGCGGAAGCTGCGCCCGAGCCCGCGCAGACGATTCCGTGGGGTCGCATCGAGGAGCTGGTCGCGGAGCTGACCAACAAGCTCGACAGCATGGGCCCCGTGAATCTCGACGCGATTCAGGAATACGACGAGCTCGAGCAGCGCCATGCCTTCCTCGAGCAGCAGTATCGCGATCTCGTGACCTCGAAGGCGGAATTGCTCGAGGTGATTGCGAAGATCAATCGCACGACGAAGGAATTGTTCTCCGAGACGTTCGAGAAGATTCGCGTGAATTTTCAGGAGATGTTCACGGAGCTGTTCGGCGGCGGAAAGGCGAACCTGTTGCTCGCCGATGAGAGCGATCCGCTCGAGAGCGGCATCGAGATCATCGCGAAGCCGCCCGGCAAGCAGCTGCAGAGCATCTCGCTGCTCTCGGGCGGCGAGAAGACAATGACGGCCGTGGCGCTCCTGTTCTCGATCTACATGGTGAAGCCGAGTCCGTTCTGCGTGCTCGACGAGATGGACGCTCCGCTCGACGAGTCGAACATCAATCGCTTCATCCGAATTCTCGACCGCTTCGTCGGGCAGAGCCAGTTCGTGGTCATCACGCACAACAAGCGCACCATCGCGCGCGCCGACACGGTGTTCGGCGTGACGATGGAGGAACACGGCGTGAGCAAGATCGTCGGCGTGAAGTTCAGCGGTGCGGCACCCGATGCGGACAATTCGCGGAGTGTGGCGGCCAGCTTCGGCAAGCACGGCAAGCTTCACTCGGAGCATATTGCCGAGAAGCAGTCGGAGGTTGCGCTGAGCAGTTAGCCATGACGTTGATTCACCAGGAACTGCGTGAGGCGTTGCAGTGGCGGCTGGATGTCGTCACCGATCGCGAGCTTTACGAGCGGGATCCGGAGGCGCACCTCGAGAAATTGAAACTCGCCTCGGAGAAGGTGGAGCGTCTGGCGCGCGAGTTGCCGCCGGATGCGGACCCGATGCTGCGGCACTATCTCGAGCGGCAGAGCTACGTGAAGGCGCTCGACTGGCTGCGCGCACACACCACCTGAGCCCGAACAAGCGATGACGGATCTGATCCCCGGAATGCAGGCGCCCGATTTCGAGGCCGATGTCGTGGGCGGACGGTTCGGATTGGAAGGCGGACGCGTCCGCCTGAGCGACCTCCGCGGCGTGTCGGTCGTGCTTTATTTCTATCCGAAGGACGACACGCCCGGTTGCACGACACAGGCATGCGCGCTGCGCGACAAATGGCAGTCGCTGGTGAAGCCCGACGTGGAATTTTTCGGGGTCAGCGTCGATCCGCTGGATAGCCACCGGAAATTCATCACGAAGCACAAACTGCCGTTCGCGTTGATTTCGGATTCCGACAAGACGATCGTGACGGCCTACGGTGTCTGGGTGGAAAAGTCGCTCTACGGAAAGAAGTTCATGGGAACGGAGCGCACGACGTTTGTCATCCGCCCGGACGGCCGCATCAAATCCGTGTTTCGAAAGGTTTCCCCCGACGAACACGCCGACATCCTCCTAGACGACTTTGCAGACTTTAAACCGTGATACTGTCCTGAAGCTCTACAAGCGTCTTGTGGCGCTGGTGGAGAAACTGCCGGGTCGGCTCCAGCGGCCGATCATGCAGGAGCTCGTGCCGATCCAGGAGTTCTTCCTCGAACAACGGCCGCCGAAGATTGTGATTTTGGGCGGGGCGAAGAGCATGACGGCACCTGCGATTCTGCATTACCTCTGCGGGTCGCTGGTGGAGACGGGCGATGCGCAAAATGGCTGGCGAACCTATCGCGTGGGGGGTCGTGGGAGTGTCGAGATTCTCGACGCCCGGGCGGAGACGCCGGCGGAGATTTTTGAAACGGCCATTGCGACGGAAGCCGCCGACGCCGTGCTGTTCGTGCGAGGCGACTCGGACGCAGCAGGGGAGTTCGAGCGGGAATTCACCCTCGCGACCGAGCGACTGGCGCTGTGCGACCACAAGATACGGCCCGGCATGGTGGCGCTGGCTTTTGGTGGTGCGGGCGCAAGGACCCGGCTGGATGCGTTGCTGCATTCGCACCGCGAGTTTGTGCAACGCCCGCTGCAGGTCTTCGAGGCCAGTCCGGAACAGGCCGGCGCGGCTGCGGAGGCGTTGTGCGGGATGCTCCCGAATGGCGCGAAGCTGGAATTCGCGCGAATGGCGATGGCGCGCGGTGCGCAGGTGGAAATCTCCAAATCGCTGTTGAAGTCGTTCACCGCGGTCTGCGGGGTGATCGGCATGCAGCCGATCCCGCTGGCGGATCTGCCGATTCTCACGACGCTGCAATCCCTGCTCGTCGGGCTGGTGGTTTACGTGAGCGGACGGCGGGCGAGCCCGCGCCTGATGGCGGAGTTTGCCGGAGCGCTGGGAATCAACATTGGAGCGGGCTTCGCTTTTCGCGAAGGAGCGCGCGCGCTGCTGAAGGTGTTCCCGTTCTGGGGCAATGCGGTGTCCGGCCTCGTCGCCGGAGCCGGCACCTACGCGATCGGGCGCGCCGCGATTGCCTGCTTCATCGAAGATCTGCCGATGCAGGAAACGCGGAAGTTGTTCAAGCGCCTGCAGCCGGGCCTCCAGTCGTTCAAGGCGAGGGCGATTCCCTCCGCGAAGGACGACGCCTCCTAGAGGACGCCGAGGCGCAGATCGTTGAACGCGCCGCCAAGCTCGTCGAGCACGTCGGAGGCGGTAAGCGATTCCGGCGAGCCGCCCTTGAGGAAAATGCTGCGTTCCGCCGCGCGTCCGCAAACCCATGCGCCGATTCGCGCCGCGTCGTAAGGCGGGTGTTTGCGCGCCATGAGCGCCGCGCACACGCCGGTGAGCACGTCGCCCATGCCGCCACTTCCCATGCCGGGATTGCCGGTGGTGTTGTAGGCGACGGGATGTTCGCGATCCGCAATCACCGTGCGGGCACCCTTCAGCAGAAGGGTCAGCGGATGCTCCGAAGCGAACTGCGTGGCCGCCTCGCGCCGCTTGAGATGCCGGGCGGGGTGATACAGACGCTGCATTTCGCCGGGATGCGGAGTGAACAGGCGCGGGCCCGAGAAGCGGTGCCAGAAGCCGGGGCGCCGGGAAAGTTCGTTCAGCGCGTCGGCATCGACCACTGCGGGGATGAGCAGTTGCTTCACGATGGCCACGATCGTTTCCTCCTGTCCGCTGCCGATGCCCGGTCCGATGGCCACGGCGTCGAACTTGTCCTCGAGCACCTCGCGATACGACTCCACCGGTTTGACCATGATCTCCGGCGGGCACGAGCGGGCGAGCAACTCGTAGGATTTCGGGAGCGCGTAGAGCGTGACGAGGCCGCCGCCGGCGCGCAGGGCCGCCGTGGAGCACATTTGCGCGGCGCCGAGAAATCCGCGGGAGCCGGCGAGGATGCCAACACGGCCCCACATTCCCTTGTGGCTGTCGAAAGACGGAGGCGGCAGCACCTCGCGAAGGGTCGTCGGAGTAATCAGGGTGTCGTCACACGCGCCGGCGGGGGCTTCGAGTTCCGGGAGTTCCGCGACGACGAGACGGCCGACGTGATCCGTCGCGGAGTCCGCCAGCAGACCGATCTTTGCATGGCCCATCGTGACCGTGAAATCGGCGAAGACGCACGGGGTGTCGGGCTCTCCGGTGTCGGCGTCGAGGCCGCTTGGGATGTCCACCGCGAAGACGAACGCGTGTTCCGTGCTGCGACGTTTGTTGAGCCGCTCGATGGCACCTGCCACCGGTTCACGAGGCGAACCGCTCGCACCGATGCCCAGCAATCCGTCGAGGAGAACGGTCACGGTGGGATCCGGCTTCCGCGCGGGAGAGGGGGGAAGTTCGCGAAACTTTTTGGCGGCGAGCCCGGAGAACTCCCTCTCCGGAAAGACGGTTTCGACCTCGAAGCTCCAGCCGCACCTTGCCAGCTCGGCGAGGGCGACCAGCGCATCGCCGGCGTTGTTGCCCTTGCCGCAGACCGCGACGACGTGCCCTGGTGAGGGAAAAAACTGGCGGACCGCCCGTGCCAGCGCGCTTCCGGCCCGGTCCATGAGCGACTCGGCGCTCACGCCGCGGGCAAACGCCGCCTCTTCGCTTGCGCGCATTTCCGCTGCCGTGAGAAGCATGCGTGCATTTTACGGGAACGGCACGAATCTCCAAGTGCGATCGCTGGGAGGAAAGCCGGGCTGACAAATGTGCGGGTTTTTCGGAGCCTTGTGGGGATGACTGATCACCATTACGCGCCGGCGCACGTTGCCGGAAATCCGGGGGACGATTGATGCTGCTGGCGCTCAACAAGCCATTTGGCGTGCTCAGTCAATTTACGCCGGAGGTCGAGGAGCAGCGCACGCTTGCGGAGTGCGGCCTGCCACCGCGGGTGTATCCGATCGGCCGGCTCGATGCGGACTCGGAGGGGTTGCTCCTGCTTTCCGACGAAACGGTGCTGACCCACTCGCTGCTGCATCCGAGTCGCGGCCACTGGCGGCGATACTGGGTGCAGGTGGAGGACATTCCCGACGAGAAATCGCTGGTCCGTTTGCGTCGCGGTGTGGAGGTGCAGGGGAAACGAACCCTGCCGGCGCGCGCGTGGATGCTGGACCCGCAGCCTGTCGTGCCACCGCGCGATCCGCCGATCCGCGTGCGGAAAAGCATCCCGGACTGCTGGATCGCGATCGAGTTGCGCGAGGGCCGGAACCGTCAGGTGCGAAGGATGACCGCCGCGATTGGACACCCTACGCTGCGACTCATCCGCGTGCGCATCGGAGCCTTTGATCTGCCGGCCGACCTCGCGCCGGGCGCGTGGCGCGAGCTGACGGCGGGCGAAAGGCAGGCTGTGTTCGAGTGAATTCTTCGCTCGAAGCAAGCGAATGATGCAACTCGGGCACGGTGAGGGTGCTGCCGGGCGGGCAGGCGCTCAATCCGGACGGGGTCGTATTCGAGGAGGGGGTGGGCGGTAAGGAGCGATTTCAGGACCTCAAGAAAAGGTAGCTCCGCCGGCGTGAACAATCCGGAGGTGCGCTGGTAACCGAATGCCGGCCGGCGTGTGGCGTGTGGCGCGTCGGAAAAACCAGGCTACCACGGTGGCGAGAACAAGGATCGCGGCCGGAAATAGGGCAAGTCGTAACGCCGGGTGATCGAAGGCGATGTCGCTCATTGGATTTACATCGCGAGAAGCATCCGGCGACGCATCTGTTCGAACTCCCGGTGTCGACGTCAACGACAGGAGGCGCGTGCCTGACGCCCTGTTCTTGAAAGACAACGGCCTCTCCGTCGCTGAAAAAATCCGATGTGAAACCGTGCGTCCGGGTGGCTCGCGGCGTAGAGGACACGAATGCGTCTGATCGCCTCTGCCGTGTTGGATGCCACGGTCCAGCCGAACACGTAGCCTCGAGGTAGCATTCCCGGCCAGTCGAAAACAGGATCAGGCCCTTCCATACGAGGATATACGCACCACCGCCACGTTTAGTGATTGGGTGGTCATGTTCGGCTCGTAATCGAGCGAATCCGCAGACCGCGAAGCTCACCGCTCTCCGGGTTAAACCACGCCTTAAGGCTGAACGTAGGCCTTTGAAGCGGAGCCTATGACGCTCCCGCCTCGAATGGCTTGAACAGTGAAGACGGCTTTCTTGGACTTTCCACGCTTCTGTCGGCCAGGGAGAAATCCACAAACTCGCCTGAGCTCGTATCGATTGCTTTCAGGAACCATTGTTCCTGCTTACAGGACACGGTAATCGGAATGATCCACTTCGCGGAGCCATCACGTAGAAGACCCTAAGCGCACGACTGGGCTCATTTGCTTTCACTGAACGACTCCGAAACGACCCCCGACGGTAGGCCTGGTTTCCACGTGTTCAAATGCACGCCCACGGTTTTACTTATCCATGGTCATGTATGCCTTAATCGCCTGATCAAGGCGCTTCTTGGCAAGGGTTTCCGGCAAGCCAGAGGCAAACTCCCTGCTCGACACCTTTTCATCGAAGTCGGGCTCCACTCGAGTCAGCTCCGCAGTGCTGACATACGTCTGTCCGTCTTTGAAGCCGATGGATTGAACGATTGAGCCATCCAGCCCATCCTGGATAAGGGCGATGCCGACCCAAGTATAACCGTCCGCCTCGAGACAGGCACCCGGAATAAGGATGATCCGGCTGAGGGCGTGGGGAGCATTCATCTTGTAGAGCCTTCGCCCGTCTTTCTCAACGGTGAGCTGCTGTTTCCAGTTGCCGTTTCCGAACTGCCCTCGGGTATCGAGCAAAACTTTGTAGTCGCCAACCTTGGAAGTGCTCACATCGGCATAGAGGTGGAGGGTGGCTAAACAGAAAAGCGTGCTGGCCAGTATTTTCTTCATCGTCATTTTATCGTGTTGAATCAAAATCTCCCCACTCGCCGGAACCGTCTCCCCTCACGACACCGCCGCCAGAATATCCGCTCGGCAACCGATATTCAATAATTAGGGAGGTATTGAAACAAGATATCCGCACGGATTCGCGTTGATTGCCTCCAAGACGTCCGCCATTCGAACTTTGCCCATCACTGTGCTCTGTATTATATTGTTCCGCGCTCGGCCTCGGACGAGACGCTCGTCTTCTCCGGTTCGCTGGCCCGATGGCACGGAGTTCAGCGTCGGGCTGCCACGGGCGATGGATTCCGAGGTGCGCTACGGGTTCTCGGTCGTGCCGGAAGCACGTGCGCCCGTGCTGCCCGGGCTTGGCGCAGCGTTGCTGGCCAGCGCGTGCCGGCGGCGTGGGCGTTGAGTCCGATCAGCTGAAGAAATCCTTCAGCTTCTCGTAGAAAGAGCGGTGCAGGGGGGTGTTGTCCTCGCCGCAGAGCTCGGCAAATTCCTGCAGTTTCTTCCGCTGCTCGCTGTTGAGCCGGGTCGGCACTTCAACCTGCACGCGGGTGAAAAGATCGCCCTTGCCGCCGCCATGCATCGAGGGCAGACCCTGACCACGCACGCGGAAAACGGCGCCGCCCTGCGTGCCGGCGGGAATCTTCAAATTGATCGCGCCCTTGAGCGTCGGAACGTGAATCTCGCCACCGAGCGCGGCGACATGAAATGGGATTGGCACGTCGCAGTGCAGGTCCGCGCCATCGCGCTCGAAAATCGGGTGCTCCTTGATGTGGACGACCACATAGAGGTCGCCGGAGGTGCCGCCTCGCAGGCCCGCCTCGCCATTGCCGGCTGAGCGCAGACGGGCGCCGTGCTCGATGCCGGCGGGGACGCGCAGCTTGATACGGGATGTCTTCTCGACGCGACCTTCACCGCTGCAGGAACGGCACGGCTTTTCGATGACGCGACCGGTGCCGTGGCAATTCGGGCAGGTTTGCGCAACCTGGAAAAAGCCGCGGGAAACGACGACCTGGCCGCGACCGCGGCAGACATTGCAGGTGACCGTTTTCGAGCCGCGTTGCGCGCCGGAGCCGTCGCAATCGCCGCAGGCGCTGAGCTTGCGAATCTCGATCTCCTTTTCGACGCCTTCCGCGGCTTCCTCGAGCGTGATCTGGATGTCGTAACGGAGGTCCGAGCCGCGCTGGCGCCCGTCCGATCCCTGTTGGCCGCCGAAGAAATGGTCGAAGATTCCTCCCGAGCCACCACCGCCGCCGAAGACCTCGCGGAAGAGGTCGAACGGATCGTGGAATCCGCCGCCGCCACCGCCGCCGAATCCGCCCTGGCCGAACGCCGCGTGTCCGTAGCGATCGTAGGCCGCGCGCTTGTCGGGATCCATCAGGACGTCGTAGGCCTCGCCGAGCTCCTTGAAACGCTCCTCCGCCTCGCTGTCACCCGGGTTTTTGTCCGGATGATACTTCACCGCGAGCTTGCGGTAGGCGCGCTTGATTTCCTCCGCCGAGGCGCCGCGATCGACGCCGAGGATTTCGTAATAGTCGCGCTGGGTCTTCATCCGCCGTTATTCCGCGCCCTTGGAAACGATCACCGCGGCCGGACGCAGCAGGCGCCCGTGCAGCTTGTAGCCACGGCGCATCTGGCGGATCACTTTTCCTTCCGGCACTTCCGTGCTGGCTTCCTGGCCGAGAGCGTCGTGGAAGTTGGGATCAAATTCCGCACCCTCCGCCTCGATCGGTTCGACGCCGCTGTCGCGCAGGAAGTCATCGAGCTGCTTCCGCACCATCGACATTCCCTGCAGGATGCCCTCGGCGCCTTCGCTCTTGCGTGCGGCCTCGAGGCCGAGGTCGAAATTGTCCAGAATCGGGAGGAGCCGCTCGAGCAGCGCCGCGTTCGCAAACTTGATCGCCTCCTCGCGCTCGCGGGCCGTGCGCTTGCGGAAGTTGTCGAGGTCCGCCTGGCTGCGAAGATACAGGTCCTTGAACTTCGCGGCTTCATCCACCGGCTGGGACTTTTCCTCCGGTGCCGGGGCGGACTTCTCCTCGGCCGATGTTTCCTGGGCCGGCTTCTCGTCGGCCGGAGACGCATCGCTGGCGGCGGCCGGATTTTCCTCCGTCCCGGACGGATCGTTCGTCGGCTTTACCATGTCCTCCGCAGTCGATTCGGTCGATTTGGTCATAACTTGCGTATCGCGATTAAAGTGATGTCGTCGTATTGTGCGAAATTTCCGACAAAGCTCCTGATGTCCTCGGTGATCCTGCGGATCACGTTTGCTGTCGAGCCGGTTGCGCTTTCCTGCAGGCTGCGCACGAGGCGTTCCGCTCCGAATTCCTCGCTTTTTGCATTGAGCGCCTCGGTGGACCCGTCCGTGTAAAGCAGCAGGCAATCACCCGGTTCGAGCCTAAACTCGAAGTCGCCGCAGACTCTATCGAACACCTCTCCACTGTCAATTCCCAGCGCCATCCCCTTGGGATTCACCAATTCCACCTTGCCTGTGGCGGCGCGATAAACCATGGGCGGGTCGTGGCCGGCGCGGGCGAGGCACACGTTCTCGGAGTGTGCGTCGAGCACCAGATAGACCATGCTGATGAACATGTCCTCCTTGATGTCGGGGTAAAGCTGCCGGTTGACCCGGTGAAGGACCTCGGCGGCGGAAGTCTTCCCCGGCGCCTGGCTGCGAATCACGCTCCGGCACATCGCCATGATGAGCGACGCGGGCACGCCCTTGCCCGAGACATCCGCAATGGCCACGCCGGTGCGGTTTTCGTCGATGACAATGTAGTCGAAATAATCTCCGCTCACCTGGCGGGCGGGGATGTTGAGCCCGCTGATCTCGAATCCGGGTGAGGGCGGGGGATCGGAGGGAAGAAGGATGCTCTGGATTTCCCGGGCGATCTCGAGGTCGTGGTCGAGCCGCTTTTTCTCCGACGCCTCGAGGTAGACCCGCTCGTTGTAGAGCGCGAAGGCGGATTGCTCGCAGACGTTGTGGAAAATCTTCACGTCCGTCTCGGTGAATCTCGCCGCGCCGGGGTCGGTGGTCACTGCCAGCACGCCGAGGCATTGCCGCCGGTAAATGAGCGGGCCGACGAGTGCCGAGCCGATCTGCAGCGAGCGGTCGCGGTGCGCATTGAGCGGATCGAGTTCGGACGTCAGCACCCGTGCCACGCCCGACTCCCATGCCTCTCCGATCGGACCTTCGCCCGACCTTACCGAATGCAGGCGCACGTAGCTCTCGATGGCGATTGGTGTGTTGACGCCCTGCTCGAGAATGTGATCCGGCACCGCCACGAGCGGGGGACACGCCTTCGAGATGAATGCAGGCACCATCGAGGCATTGTCGCGGCCCATCAGGTAGAGGCAGCCCGCATGGGCATCGAGGATTCGGGTGGCGCTCTCGACGATCAGCCGGTGAAGATCGGACGCCCGGACGCCTTCCGAAAAGGCCTCGCCGAGCCCGTGAAGAAATTCAAAGACGCGCCCTTCCTCGAGTTCGATGGCCGCGCGGGCCTTTTCGATCGCGCTGATGCGGCGCGACATCACGACCAGCGTCACGACGAGCGCGATGAACGTCGCGACGAAGAGCAGAAAGAAAACAAATGCCCACATTCGCTAGCGGGATCGATGGAGGCCGGTTCGCCGCATGCACGCGATCGGTTTGCCGTCGATTCCCCCGGGCATCATGGCATGCGACTAGGAGTCGCCCGGGTCCTGCGCCGCTTCCTGTTTGAGGAGTTCGAGGACATCCTTGAATCGGGCTTCGTTCTCGGGGTCCGCCTCGACCAGCGCCTCGTGAGCCGAGAGAATCGTCGTTCGCTGCTCCTCGGCACCTTCCGCGTCGACGCGCACTTCCTTTTCGGACCGGGGGGCTTCCACGCTCTCGCCGGGTCGGGCAAATTGAAAGAGGTGATCGAGGCCGAGATTTTCAAGCAACTGGAAGTTGCGGGGGTTCGGATTCATCACCGTGAGGCTGCCGCTGCCGATCTCCCGCAGGCGCAGGGCGATTCCCGCCATGGTGCCCATGAACGTGGAGTCCATGAGCTCGCACTGGGAGAGATCGATGATGAAATCGCGGTGGCCGCGCTGGATCATGCGGCGGACATACTCCTTGAGCCCGGAGCTGGTCTGAAACGTGCCCCGCCCCTCCACTCGGAGCCAGACCTTCTGGTCGGAGAGGCCGGCTAAAATCGCGGACTTCAAACTCACGATACGTGGCAAACTATGTCGCCGGTCGAGCAGGTGTCAATGCAAGTGCCCACCGGTCTATTTCCACATGAACGAGGGGTTGAGCGCAACAATGCGGCCGTCGACGATGAGCAGGGCGCGCCAGGCCGTGACCTTTCCGTGCTCCAGATACTCGTCGCCGGTGACACGGAACTCCGATTTGTAGGAGCCCTTCGCATTCGGGTAGTAAAGTTCCTGCGCCATCACGTAGTTGCCGAGCGCTGCCTGACGGTATTCGAGCCGCACGGTGACGTCGGCTTTCGTGTCCGCCCGCCAGAAAAAGGTGAAGTAATTTCCGGTCACCTCGTCGATGTCCCGTGGGGTCACGGCGCCGTGATTCATGCGCATGCGGAAGAAGCGCATCGATTCGCTCGTGGTCTCCACGTAAAAGCGCGGGTCGTTGAAGAAAAGCTGCTGTTTGCGGAACTGGAACCGGTCGTCGATGCTCACCGGCAGCACGTTTGCCCGCTCGAGATACACCGGCCTTTGCTGTGTGCCCGCGCAGCCGGAAAGGAGCGCGGTGACAGCCAGAAGCGCGGCGGGGATCCATCTCATGCGCGCCGATGAAAGCGGCTTTGAGGGACAGTGTCAAATGCCGTGGCATATCGCAAATGGGTCTTGATCGCCGTGCAATCGCAAGCCGGCTGTGACTTGACTCCGGCAAACGCATCACCGATACGGTCAACCCTGCCGCGGCCCCGACGGGCCCGGCCTGACTGAATGACCCAATCGTGACTTCCTGCGAAATTTTTTCCCGTCTCACGCCCGCGGAGGCGCATGAGCTTTTTGAATCCTTGCACGAGGCAAACCGCGACGCCTACAAGGGCTGCATGCAAGTGACGGCTTCCCGCCGGAGGTTGCGCCCCGTGTTTCTCGAAAGAAAGCCGAGGGTGGACCGGCATGAATGGATGCGCTCCGTGCTCGCGCTGCCGTCGAACGAAGACCTCGGCCTCGAAGTGCTCCAAAACTGGCTGCTCGGTCCCCATCGCAAGATGCTCGAGGACTTTCTCGATGCGCTGGACATTCAGCACAACGAGGGGCTCATCGACGAAATTCCGCCGCAGCCCGCGCGCGAAAAGCTCGACGCGGCCGTGGATGCTCTCTTGGCGAAGTATCCGCCGTTTGCGGTGAAGATTTACCTGCACCTCTTTCAACCCGAGGGCGGTGAGGCCTGGCCGGATCTGGATGCATTGCTCACCGTCGATCCGCGTCTTGCGTTCGATCAGCCATGAGCCATTTCAAGCAATCGCTCAAGGATGCCATCGCGTCCCTCGAGGCGCTGAAGGCACACGAGGCCGTGACTCTCGAAATCGCGGGAGTCATCGAGGCGGCGTTTCTCGCCGGCCACAAGCTCCTGCTTTGCGGAAACGGCGGCAGCGCCTCGGATGCGGCGCACATCGCGACCGAGTTCACGTGCCGGTTCAAGGAGGATCGCCGGCCCTATCCGGCGCTTGCGTTGAATGTCGACGCCGGCCTGCTCACGGCCATCTCGAATGACTATTCGTATCAGGAAGCCTTCGCGCGACAGGTGAGGGCGTTTGGCCAGGAGGGCGATGTGCTGCTGGTGATCTCCACGAGCGGCAAGTCGCGCAACCTCGTCGACGCGCTCGAAGAGGCCCGCCGGCGGAAGATGCGCACGATCGCGCTGCTCGGACGCCAGGGCGGTTTCACGAAAGGTGCCGCCGAGATCGAGGTCATCGTGGAGGGCACGGAGACGGCGCGCATCCAGGAAGCGCAGAAGTTTCTGCTTCACGTGATCTGCGAGCTGCTCGAAGAGCGGCTTCCGAAGGAATGACGACCGTGCTGACGGTCTTCGCGTTTGTTTTGGGCGCGATCGTCGGCTCGTTTCTCAACGCCTGCATTCATCGGCTTCCGCGGGGCATCCGGCTCGATCAGCCGAAGCGGTCCTTCTGCCCGAGCTGCAACGCGACGATTCCCTGGTATCACAATCTTCCACTCATCAGCTGGCTCGTGCTGCGCGGCAAATGCGCGCAATGCGGGGCGCCCATTGCGTTCCGGTATTTTCTCGTCGAGTTGCTGACCGCGCTCGCATTCCTCGGCATCTGGCTGAAGTTCGGCGTTCCGCTTGCGCCGGCCTACTGGCTCTTTGCCGCGTTGCTCATCGCGGCAACGTTCATCGATTTCGAGCATTACATCATTCCCGACGAAATCACGCTGGGTGGCACGGTTGCGGGGGTGCTGCTCAGTGTCGCGCTGCCGGGCCTGATGCAGACCGACTCCCGCTGGATGGCGCTTGGCTGGTCGGTCGCCGCCGCCACGCTGGGCTGGGGCGCCTTGTGGGTGATCGTCGAGCTTGGGAAGCTTGCTTTCGGGAAGAAACGCCTGACCCCCGAGCAACCGGAGCCATTCCGCTTCGAGCCGGATCCGGAGAATCCGCGCCTCGTCATTGGCGGCGAGACGTGGCCGTGGGAGGAGATTTTCAGCCGCGAATCCGATGCGCTTGTTCTCGAATGTCGCGAAGCACGGCTCGGAGGTCGCGTCGCGAAGGATTGTCAGGTCCGCATTTTCTACAACCGCGTGATTTTCGAAGGCGTCGAGACACCCATCGAGGAAGTCGAGGAGTTCAGCGGCGTGCTGACGGCGGTGGTGATTCCGCGGGAGGCAATGGGATTCGGCGATGTGAAATTTCTCGCCTGCATCGGCGCGTTCCTCGGCTGGCAGGCGGTCGTTTTCACGATCGCGATGTCGTCGGTGGTCGGTGCGCTGGTGGGCGGCACCACGCTGCTCGTCTCGCGCGGGCAATCCGGCGGAAAGATTCCCTACGGACCCTATCTTGCCCTCGGCGCGGCGCTCTGGCTGGTGTGCGGGCCGGAATTGGCGGGCTGGTATCTCGATCTGGTCCGGCCGCGTCCCTGAACCTTTTTGTTTCGCCCGCGAGACGCGTTGTATAGCTTTTCCGCTGCCTGATGGCCGATTCCAAGAAGAAGATCCCGTTTCCGCAGCTCGTTCGCCAGCTTTGGCGACCGTATCTCTCGCTGGCTGCCTACCTGCATCCCTACCGTGCGCGTTTTGCGATGGGGCTGGGGTTCGGCGTGCTCGCGGGGCTGCTGAATGGCGTGTTTCCGCTGGTCATCAAGTTCGTCGGGGACAAGGCGTTTCCCGAGGGCGGCTTCGACATGGGAAAGGCGAACCCTCTCGCCGCGGCCGATGGCGGACCGAGCATGCACGAGGTGGGTGACTTCGTGTGGGTGATCCTGCTCATCCCGCTCGCCATCATTGCGCGTGGAATCTTTTCCTACCTTAACTCCTACTGCATGGCGTGGGTGAGCTTTCGCGTGTTGCGCGATCTGCGCAGCCAGCTGTTCGCGCACATCACTTCGCAGTCGCTCGACTTCTTCAATCGCGCAAAAACCGGCAAGCTCATCTCGCGCGTGCTCAATGACACACGCATGGCGCAGAACGCGTTGATGTCGATCGCGGGCGATCTGGTGAAGGATCCCATTGCGGTGATCTCCGGCGTCGCCGCGCTGGTCTGGATCGACTGGCGGTTCAGTCTCACGACGCTCGTCCTTTTCCCGATCTGCATTCTGCCGGTCGTGATTTTCGGACGGAAGGTGCGCAAGGCCGGCAAGGCCGAGGAAAACGAGGCCGGCCAGATGGCGGTGATCCTGCAGGAGACGTTTGCGGGCATCCGCGTCATCAAATCCTTCGCCCGCGAGGGATATCAGGCCGAGCAATTCAATCGCTCCAGCACGGTGCAGTGCCAGAACAGCATGCGCGTGCGCAAGAGCATCGATATCGTCCAGCCCTTGATCGAGTCGGTCTCCGCGATCGGCGTGGTCTTTGCCCTGATCTACGTCATTTACTTCGACATCAGTTTCATGAAGTTCGCGGCTTTGTGCGCGGGCATCTTCCTGCTCTACAACCCGGTGAAGGCGCTCAGCAGAATTCCGATGCTCATGCAGAAGTGCCTGGCCTCCTCGACCTACATCTTCGAGATCATGGCGACCAAGCCGACGATTGCTGACGCGCCCGACGCCGTGGAGATCAAGAGCGCCCGCGGCGAGATCGAGTTCGACGACGTGACCTTCGGCTACGGTCCCGACAAGATGGCGGTGCGAAATGTTTCGCTGACCATCGAGGCCGGGAAACAATACGCGCTGGTGGGCGCCAGCGGGGCGGGGAAGACAACGATGCTCGCGCTGCTGCTGCGTTTCTACGATCCGCAGTCGGGAGTAATCCGGCTCGACGGGCGCGACATTCGCACGATCACCCAGCAGTCACTTCGCGAGCAGATTGGCATCGTGACGCAGGAGAGTTTTCTCTTCCACGACACGATCTACGAGAACATCCGTTACGGCCGGCTCGACGCAACGCGGGAGGAAATCGAAGCGGCGGCGAAACTCGCGTATGCGCACGACTTCATCATGGCGCAGCCGAAGGGCTACGACACGATTGTCGGCGACAAGGGAAGTCTTCTTTCCGGCGGCCAGCAGCAGCGGCTCGCGATCGCCCGCGCGTTGCTCAAGAACGCGCCGATTCTTCTTCTCGACGAGGCGACCTCCGCGCTCGACAGCGAGAGCGAACGCATCATTCAGGCCGCGCTCGAGCGGCTTGCCGAGGGGCGCACGGTGATCGCCATTGCGCATCGTCTTTCCACGATTCTCAAATCCGACCAGATCGTCGTCATGGACGAAGGGCGGATTGTCGAGATCGGCACCCATCGGGAACTGCTCGAAAAGAGCGGCCTCTACCGCCGCCTCTACGAGATTCAGTTCCAGCACGAAGAAGCCGCCGTCGCGGCTTGAACCCCAACCATTCATGAAGATCCAGCGAGCACTCATCTCCGTTTCCGACAAGACCGGCCTCGTCGATTTTGCACGTGGCATCGCGGAACTCGGCGTCGAAATCATTTCCACCGGCGGCACCGCCAAGGCCCTGCAAAAGGCCGGCCTTTCCGTGATCGAGATTTCCGATTTCACGGGATCGCCGGAAATTCTCGACGGCCGCGTGAAGACGCTGCATCCGAAGGTGCACGGCGGATTGCTTTACCTGCGTGACAACAAGGAGCACGTCGCGACTGCGAAGGAGCACGATATCCGCCCGATCGATCTCGTCGTGGTGAACCTGTATCCGTTCGAGGCGACCATCGCGAAGGAAGGTGTCACTCTCGCGGAGGCCATCGAGAACATCGACATCGGCGGGCCTTCGATGATTCGCAGCGCCGCGAAGAACTACCAGTCCGTCACGGTGGTGACCGATCCCGCCGACTACGAATCGGTGCTTGAAGCCATGAAGGAAGGCGAGGGTGCCACGACGCTGAAGCTGCGCGAAAAGCTGGCGGTGAAGGCGTTCGCGACCACCTCGTCCTACGATCGCGCGATCGCAAACTACCTCGGCTGCGAGCAGGAGAGCTGCGGGCAATTTTCGCGGACCGTTCCGCTGGCGCAGCGGCTTCGCTACGGCGAAAATCCGCACCAGAGCGCCGAGCTCTACGGCGACTTCGGCGACTATTTCGAGAAGCTGCAGGGCAAGGAGCTTTCCTACAACAACATCCTCGATATCACCGCCGCGACGAACCTCATCGCGGAATTTGCGAAGCCAACCGTCGCGATCCTTAAGCACACGAATCCCTGCGGCGTGGCGACGGACCCCGACCTCAAGGCCGCATGGGAAAAGGCATTCGCGACGGACAAGCAGGCGCCGTTTGGGGGAATCATCATCACGAACCGCCCGGTGACCTCCGCGCTCGCGAAGGCGATCAGCGAGATTTTCAGCGAGGTGATCATTGCGCCCGATTTCGACTCCGACGCGCGCGCGCTGTTGCAGAAGAAGAAGAATCTTCGCCTCATGCGGCTGCTGAAGATGCCGGATGGAAACACGCGCGATGTCCGTTCGGTGCTCGGCGGCCTGCTCGTGCAGGACAGCGACAGCGCCGACATCGAAGAGCTCGAACACAAGGTCGTCTCGAAGCGTCCGCCGACGAAGGCCGAACTGGAGGCGATGGAGTTCGGCTGGAAGGTCGTGAAGCACGTGAAGTCCAACGCGATTGTCTATGCGGCGGCGGACCGCACGCTCGGCATTGGCGCAGGCCAGATGTCGCGCGTCGATTCCTCCCGGATCGCGGTCTGGAAGGCGAAAGAGGCCGGATTGTCCCTCAAGGGCAGCGCGGTCTGCAGTGACGCATTTTTCCCATTCCCCGATGGATTGATCGCCGCCGCCGAGGCCGGCGCGACGGCTGCGATTCAGCCGGGTGGCAGTGTTCGCGATGAGGAAGTGATCAAGGCCGCGGACGAAGCCGGTGTCGCGATGGTCTTCACCGGAATCCGGCATTTCCGGCATTGATGAATCACGTCATCTCATCGCGACCGGCCTTTCCAAGGTCGGGAAAGCGGTGAAGATGATGAGGAAGAAGACGTAATTTCATGATTCATCTTGGTGTAAACATCGACCATGTCGCCACGCTTCGGCAGGCGCGCTATCGGGCCATGCCCGAGTCTCCAAATGCCGAACCCGACCCTGTGGCGGCGGCTCTCGCCGCCGAGCGCGGCGGCGCGTCGGGCATCACCGCGCACCTTCGGGCCGACCGCCGGCACATACAGGACGAGGACATTTTCCGGCTCTGCGAAGAGATCGACACGAAGCTGAATTTCGAGATGGGCAACACGTCCGAGATCGTGGCGATCGCTCTCAAGGTCGCGCCTGCGGACGCCTGCATCGTTCCGGAAAACCGCGAGGAGGTCACCACCGAGGGGGGTCTTGACTGCGTGGGCAACGAGGCCGCGTTGCGCGAAACCATTGCGCGATTGAAGGACATCGGCACGCGCGTGAGTCTTTTTGTGGACCCGGAGAGGGAACAGATCGAATGCGCGGCGCGGCTTTCGGCGGACTTTGTCGAACTGCACACGGGCGCGTTTGCGAACGCGCAGGGCGGCGCGCAGGATGACGAGCTGCTCCGGCTCATCGCGGGCGCGGAACTCGCGCATTCGCTCGATCTCGGCGTCAACGCCGGGCACGGAATCAATTACACGAACGTCGAGAAGGTGCTGCGAATCCCGCACCTTCACGAGCTGAACATCGGGCATTCCATCGTTTCGCGGGCCATGGCGGTGGGCATGGAGCAGGCGACGCGGGAGATGGTCAAACGGCTCACGCGATGAGCGATTTCGATCGTTGGCTTGGTGAACAGCTTGCCGCGATCGAATCGCAGAATCTCCGCCGCCGATTGCGACGCATCGATTCCCCGCAAGGGATTGTGATCGAGTCGGAGGGGCGTCAGCTCGTCAACTTCTCGTCGAACGACTACCTCGGACTCGCGAACGACCCGCGACTCCGCGCGGCCGCGGCCGCCGCGATCGAGCGCTTCGGTGCGGGGTCGGGCTCGGCGCGATTGATTTGCGGAAACCTCGCTCCCCACGCCGAACTCGAGGAGGCGCTCGCGAGGTTCAAGCGCACGGAGGCGGCGCTCAGTTTTGCCAGTGGCTACGCGGCGGCGCTGGGAACCATTCCCGCACTGGTGGGGAAGGGGGATGTCGTCATTCTCGACAAGCTCAGTCACGCGTGTCTGGTCGATGGCGCGCGACTCAGCGAGGCGACGATTCGCGTCTTTCCGCACAACCACCTCGACAAGCTCGAACGTCTGCTTGCCTGGGCGCGGGAATCGCAGCCGCAGGCGCGCGTGCTGGTGGTGACGGAAAGCGTCTTCAGCATGGATGGCGACCGCGCGCCATTGCGGGAGATTGTCGAGTTGAAGGAGCGTTTCGGCGCGTGGCTGTTTCTCGACGAGGCGCACGCAGCGGGCGTGATCGGACCGAATGGACGCGGACTTGCCGCCGAACTCGGTGTCGCCGATCGCGTGGATGTGCAAATGGCGACGCTCGGGAAGGCGCTTGGCGCTTCGGGTGGAGCGATCTGCGGCAGCGCCCGGCTCATCGACTTTCTCGTGAACCGCGCCCGCAGTTTCATCTTCTCCACGGCCCCGCCGCCATCCGCCGCTGCCGCAGCGGTCGAAGCGGTGCGGTTGCTGGAAACCGGAGAAATGGAGGGGGCGCGGGACGCTCTCTGGCGGAACATCCGCTTGCTGGCATCAGCGGTCGGCGAAAGCGATCCGCAAAGCGCCATTCTTCCGGTGGAGATCGGCGACGAAGAGAAAGCGGTGCGGATTGCCGCACGGCTGACGGACCAGGGATTTCAGGTCGGCGCGGTCCGCTATCCAACGGTGCCCAAGGGGCGCGCCCGGCTGCGTGCTGTGGCGACTTCCGTGCATTCTAATGCGCAAATTGAACAATTTTCTATCGCGTTGGATGGTGCGCAAAAAATATAAAAATATTCGTTCTCCATTGGTTAACTGGAAGGCTTGTTTATTTCTGGTGTCGTTGTTTACGCAAAACACAAAAAATTGATTGACCTTGCGGGGTGAGACTTCTAATCAGCGGCTAAACGACCCCCGCTGAAAATGAATATTCGCTCCCCCCGCAGCCTCCTTCTCCAAGGCCCAGTCGCGTCATCCTTACCCCGGCGTGTAAAGACGCTGTTCTGCGTTTTCGCAGCAAGCACTTTTGGCGTCGCGCCGCTCGAGGCGGCCTGGACGCTTTACCAAAATTTCGACGCCCTTCCGGTCGGCTATGACATTGCCGACAACTCGAACCCCAACGAAAACTTCACCGTCGCGACGCAGGACATCGGCGCCGGCAATTCCGGTGCACGCTATGGCGGCTACACGGTGATCTCCGACCCGACCAACGCGGGCAACAAGCTGCTCGAGCTGGACGCGGTGGGATATGCCTTTACGGGGCAGATCGTGGACGCTTCGACGGGGACGGCCAATCCCATCGTGAATCTGCAGACCGGCACGTTGTTCTACCGCGTTTATCGGGAGTCGGTGAACAACACGCCCGACATCAATTTCGGCGGTGCCGATATCGGCACGGTGACCGACAACACGAACAACGCGGCGAACTACCAGTCGCAGCTGAATGTTTCCGGCGGCAGCGTCATGGCTGGAACGACGGACATTCTCCGGCCGCGGAACGGCGGTGGCACGGTGGATACCGGAGTCCACTGGACCGCGGGCACGTGGTTCGGGATTTTCCAGGTTATCGACACTGCGACGAACACCACGCAGTTCTATTATCAAGGCGAGAGCGACCCGGCGCCGATTCTGCTGACCGGTCCCGGCGGCTCGCCGAGCAACATGGCGTTTCGCAACGGTGGGTCCCGTCCCTCGACGGACATTGGTTACTTCCTTGCGGTGAATGGTCTGCCGGGTGGCGGAGTGAACGATACCTTCTACATCGACGACATCTACGTCGATGCAACGAGTGCCAACCTGGTGAGTCCCGTGCCGATCAGCTCGGTGCCGGAACCCACGGTCGCTGGCGTTGCGTTCGCCGCGCTCTGTGGAGTGGCGCTGATTGGGCGCCGTCGTCGTTCCTGCTGATCCTGCGCCGCTGCCTTGGTGACGCAAATCTCCCTCGACCAAAAGAGCAATCATCATGCGCTTACTGACCTTCTTCCCTGACGGCGGGACCACGGGCTGGGCTCTGGCAATCCTCCTGAGCCTGTCAACGGCCGCGCACGCCGACTTCGTCCTGTATCAAAACTTCGACGACCTGCCGGTTGGTTACGATCTCGCCGACGACACGAGTCCGAACGAGAACTTCTCGGTTGCGGTGCAGGAGATCGCGAATCCCGCCGCACGTTACGGCAACTATACCGTGATCGCCGACCCGACACGTCCGGGCAACAACGTGTTGTCGCTCGACGCGGTGGGTTACGCGTTCACCGGACAGTTCGTCGAAGCAGCCACCGGCACGCCCATGTCAATTGCCAATCTCACGACGGGCACGTTGTTTTACCGGATCTACCGGGTGTCGTTGAGCGACACGCCCGACGTCAACTTCGGCGGCGCCGATCTGGGCACGCTCACGGACAACGTGAACAACGCGGCGAATTACCAGTCGCAGCTCAACGTCTCCGGGGGCAGCATCGTGGCCGGAACGACGGACGTTTTTCGCCCACGCAACGGCGGCGGCACGGTGGACACCGGCGTGCATTGGACCTCGGGCACGTGGTCCGGGATTTATCAGGTCATCGATACGCAGACGAACACCTCCCTGTTCTACTACCAGGGCGAGAGCGATCCGGAGCCGATTTTGCTGACCGGTCCTGACGGCGCGCCCAGCAACATGGCGTTTCGCAATGGCGGTTCCCGTCCTTCGACGGACATCGGTTACTTCCTTGTCGTCAATGGGCTGCCGGGCACCGGCGCGAACGACATTTTCTACCTCGATGACATCTATCTCGACGCCTCGAACATCAACCTTGTGGCTCCGGTGGCCATTCCCGAGCCGGACGTTCGCGCCTTGCTGGTGGCGGCTCTTGCGGGCGGGGTCGCGTTGACCCTTCGACGAAGATTCGCGCGACGATGAATTGATTTACCGAGCCTCGGGCGGGACGGCTTTGGGCGTCTGTCCCCCCGGGGCGGAGAGCTGTGCACTTCCTTCTTTTCCTGAAACCCCAAAACGACACCAGGACAGAGACGTTCCATGTGGAGTGTGGAGGCCCTGGTGCGTCCAGGAATCGCGGGAGCGGGCACCTTGTTGGGGGTGGGCCCGCTCCCGCATTCCGCGCTTTTTGTGATTTATGATGATTCGTGTTCCTTCCTTCGCTTTGCGGGCGGTATTTGCGGCGCTTCTGCTTTCCACCACTGCTCAGGCAAAGACCGCCACCACCGTCGATCTATCGGGCTACGAGTCAGGCGGGCCGATCGCTGTGGAAAATCCGGATCCCGATACGCTCGTGGTGACGTGGCCGGACAATGCCGGCGACGAGTTTCGTATCGCGTTCAATCTCGAGGCGGGGCAGCCGCTTCTTCGCAGCATCGCCGCGAAGTCGGGTGGGGGGGAATTCAAGAATGTCGCGCAGGATGTTGATCCGCGTTACCGCGTGACGCTCGGCAATCGCGTGCCAAAGACGAGCGCACCTTACATTTTCTTCGAACGGGTGGATGCGAATCAGCCGCCTCCCGTCGCGCACCTCTCGCAGCTCGACACCACCTCGGTGCGCGTCGAGAGCGAGAGCGACTCGCGCGTGAAGATCGTCTTCGCACCGCTGCGGGTGAACGGCTACCAGGGCGAGCTGGCATGCACGGTTTACGCCGGCAGTCCGATGGTGCAGTTCGAAGCGTCAATGACCGTGACCGACCCGTGGGTGGCCTACATCTTCGACGCACTCGTTTTCGGCGACCTTCAATCGATCGCATATCGCGATCAAAACGGAGAGTTTCAAGTCCGCACCAAAGCGCAGATTGGCGCGACCGCGCCCGGCACCGAGGCGGCGATCGCCGCGCGACATCGCACGATGATGGCCCGCTTCCCGGCGGGCAACGGGACGCTCGCCGTGATGGCGCCGCCGCACACGGCGATGTATCCCACCGACTTCAGCAACAACTTCGGCTACCTGCAGGCGGGAAAGACGTTTTTCGGCACGCGAATGTCGCCGAGTGCGGATCTGCGTTACCGGCCATGGGTCGATGCGCCCAAGGGCGCCACGCAGAGGATGGATTTTTTCCTGCTGATTGGGACGGGGACTCCGCAGCAGACGCTCGACCGTGTGCTGACCTACACGAACGGGGACTTCTACAAGCCGGTCGATGGCCACTACAAGTTGGTCATCCATTTCCATCCGGAGATGGTGATGGAGTGGCGATCGCGGCGGCGGGATCTCTTCACGCCGTTCAAGCAGGCCATGAAGGCGCTCGGCGTGCAGATCGCAAACGTTCAGGAATTTCACGGTCCGGGGAATCCGTTCAACAACACGGAGCCGCGGCTCTCGCAGTTGCGCGACATGTTCGAGCTTTGCGCGCAGCACTCGGACGATGAGTTCCTGTTTCTGCCGAGCGAGGAATACAACAACTTCTTCGGCGGACACTGGTCCTACATGTTCCCGAAGCCCGTCTATTTTACCGGCTGGCCGGGGCAGGGGGGACGCACCTACCGGCAGACCAATGTCGTGTCCGATGGTGTGACGTATCCAGTGGTGTATCAAGTCGGTGACTCCTCGGGCATGCTGCAACTCCTCCGGGACGAGGGTGGCATCGCGTGGAGCTCGCATCCGCGGGTGAAAGGCTCACGCTTCGAACCGGACAGTTACGTGGACACCGATTTTTACCACGATCCGCTTTTCCAAACCGGAGGGTGGAAGGCGATGCCGATGGACTTTTCGAAGGACCGCCTCGGCTACCGGTCGTTCGAGCTGATGGACGACACGGCGCAGTGGGGCTATCGCAAATATCAATTCGGCGAAACCGACACGTTCGAGGCGCATCCGAATCACGAACTCTACACGCACCTCAACGTCAACTACGTGCAGCTGCCCGGGATGCCGCCGAAGGATGACTGGAGCACGGTGGTCGATGCGTTGAAGAACGGACGATACTTTACGACGACGGGAGAGGTGCTCATTCACTCGTGGGATGTCACGGAGAATGGCGTCTCCGCCGACGTGGAATGGTATTTCCCGCCGGCTTTCGCCGAGATCACCTGGGGCAACGACGACGGCGTCCACAAAGTGAAGAAGTCGCTCGTGGATCTTCGCGAATTCGGCCGTGGGACAATCGAGATCGATGCAGACCTCTCCGATGCGAAATGGGTGCGATTCGAATTCTGGGACGTCGCGAGAAACGGCGCCTTCACCCAGCCGCACTGGCTGGTCGAGCCGGCGAATCCGCCGCTGGTCGCCGGACGCGTCACGGGCTTCACGCTCTTCGACGCGGATACCGACGCACCAATTTATGGGTATGATCCGATCCCGCAGAATGCCGTGCTCGATCGGTCGAAGCTGCCGGCGAATCTCGCGCTCCGGGCGAACACGAGCCCGTGGGTCGTCAGTCGCGTGGTGCTGAATCTCGACGGCAGGACGGTCGCCGAAACGAACTGGCCCTACACCGTCGCACCGACCTCGGACGCGCCTGGCGTCGGCGACAGCCCGGGATACGACTACGCGCCGGTCGAGCTTGCATCCGGCTCTCACACGCTCACGGCAACGCCCTACCAAAACTCCACGGCAGGCGAAGCGCTCACGCTGAACTTCACGGTCACCGGCACGCCACCGCCGGCCGTTCCCGCAGGGCTTTCCGCAACCTCCGACAATCGCAGTGTCACGTTGAAATGGACAGCGGCCACCGGGGCCTCAAGCTACACGATCAAGCGCTCCCTCACTGCGGGCGGGCCATACGAAACGGTGGGCACCACGGAAGGAACGAGCTACACGGACGACGGACTCACCAACGGCACGTCGTATTATTACGTGGTCGCCGCAGTGGGGTCTTCGGAGAGCGCGAATTCGTCGGAGGTCGTCGCGACTCCCGGCTGGACGGATGTGCTCATCGAGCATTTCACGCAGGGCGTCGAGGCTGGCGCGGACACGCCGATCGGCTCGGCGACCGGCTGGCGGGCGCTTGGGAAATCCTCGGGAGGCGCGGTGGTCGATTACACTTCGAGCATTCCCGTGCCGCTCAATTCGCCGAACATTGCCAACAACAACGCCGGCGCTGCGGGCACGCCCGGTTACCTCGTGATGGGGCTGAACACCGTGGTGAACCCCGTGCTCGCTTGGGTGGAGGTCGGTGACGCACTGGACAAGTCCGCGTTGGCAGGGGTGTCTTTTTACACGCGAAATGGCTCGCCATCGAACACGACGCGGGTGGCCGTCCGGATCGGCGATTCCTGGTATGTCTCGGCGCAGACGTTCTCCGACTCGAGCGGCAACAGCGTCTGGACCCCGCAGGACTTTGTGTTCGACGGAACCCCGGCCGCGTGGCGCACGCTCGACGCGTCCACGCTTGCGGTTGGCGATGCGCCGTCCGCACCGCTCTCCGCGACGGAGGTCGATGCCGTCGGCGTCTTCGCGTCGATCGTTGGCGAGAAGGTCCGCATCGACGAGTTTCGCATCATCGCCACGCCGCTCACGGCCTTTCAGCTCTGGCAGATCGAGCACTACGGCAGCATCGACAACCCGGCCGCGGCGCCGGATGCGGTTCCGGGCGGTGATGGGCTGACAAACCTCGCCCGCTACGCATTGAATCTCGGCCCTACGGATCCCGCCATTGTCGGGATTCCAATTGCCGAGCGCATCGAGACGGGCGGGCAGGACTACCTCGCTCTGGCCTACACGGCTCGTGAAAACGCACCCGACGTCGAGTATCGCGTGGAGGTATCGAGCGAGTTGAAGACGTGGCAGTCCGGGCCTGGATTCACGACGGTTGTCGGCGCGACTCCGTCTGGTGACGGCCTGCAGCGGGTGTGTGTGCGCGACAACGTTCCGATGCAGGATGCGTTGAGCCGTTTCATCCGGCTGCGGATCCTCATGGATGCCAACTGAGTCGCGCTCGGGCGTGACTACGCAGCGACAAGCTCGGCTGCGGCGCTCTTGTGGCGATGTGCCGCGGGATTGATCTTGCGCCGGTAGGCGAGGGGGCGCAGGCCGGTCTGCTCGCGAAAGACGATGCAAAAGCGCGTCGTGCTGTTGAACCCGCAGCGTGCGGCGATTCGTTGAACGGGATCCATCGTTCCCGCGAGAAGCTTCTTCGCGTGCTCGATGCGCTGGCGACGAATCTCGACGAGTGGTGAACGGCCGAGCACTTCCTGAAAGCGGAGTTCCAGCGTGCGGCGTGACGCGCCGACATGCTTCTGAATGTCGAGCACGGTGAAGTGCCGCTCGATGTTTTCCGTGATGAAGACAAGCGCGCGGGAGATGACGTCGTCGTCGACGCGATGAATCTGCGTGGACTGGCGCGGAACGAGCTCAATGTTCGAGAACGCACGCACGCCGGGTTCCGGTCGCTGGCCGTGCATCCATTCGTGAAGAAGCCGGGCGGCTTCCCAGCCGATCTCGGCAACGGGAGCGCGAATGGTCGAGAGCGGAGGAAACACCGTCTGGCAATAGCGGTGAATGTCGTCCACGCCTAGAAGGGCGACATCTTCGGGAATGCGCAGCTGCATTTGAATGCACGCCAGCGCGATGAGGTGCGCGAGCTGGTCGTTCGCGGCCATGAGCGCGATCGGACGTGGCAGACCGAGCAGCCATTTGGCAAACGGACCGGACGTCGCCTCCCGGCCGTATGGGTTCATCGGCTCGGTGCCGGGAACGAAGGGCGGAAAATCGAAATGATGCGGTGAGTGGCCGCGGTTTCGGATTTCCTCGAGGAAGGCGTCACGGCGATGCTCGGAAAAGACGGTGTCTTGATATCCCACGAAGCCATAGGAAATCGCGTGGGTATCCAGCAAATGATGGGCGCCGGTGCGTCCGATCAACGGGTGGTCACCAATGAGAACGGGATGCCGGTCGGGCCGTGCCTCGGAAATGCCCACAAACACGCATGGGGTGTCCAGTGCAGCGATCTCCTCGATGGGCAGCGGACTCGAAACACGCGCAACGATCATGCCGTCGGGCTTCAGGTGCTCGACGATCTCGAGCAGCTGCTCCCCGTTGTTGGTGGGGCAGATCAGCCAAGGTTCGGTTTGCTTCGTGAAGGCCGTAATGCCGTCGAGAAGTGGGACGCCGAGCGGAGTGTCGTCTGTCGCCGCCACCAGCACTCTCTTGATCCGCCGCTTTGCCATGCGCGAATCGTTAAAGAGTTTGCGGAAAATTTCAATTCAAGGATTGAAGCAACGAATGGCGGGGGACGCTCCTTTTGATTGCACAAGCACTTTGAAAGCGGAGCCCGCGCCGGTGTGCTCGGCGAGCTGGGCATCATGAAGGCCGGTCGAGCGCGGGATTCCGTAGGACCGGAGAAACTGCGATTGATCGACGAGGGCGTCGGTGGACCAGCCGCAGCGCTCGGTCCACGCGCGGAGGTCCGAGAAATTCACGTCACACGTGAGGTCCTGCTTGCCGAAGCGATGGTAAACCTCGAGCCTCTCCACGCGCTGATGGTGAAAGTAGCCGCGCAGCGTTCCGCGCGGGCGGCGGTGATAGAGGGTGGGCATCGTGTCGCCGTAATCGATGGTCAGCAGCCGCGCGCTACACACCGCGGGAGCCCAGGTCGCGAACCACTCCGCGACCGCGGGCTGCACTTCCACGCGCTGGCCTTCCGGGGCGTCCTCCGCGAACCCGGAGCTGGCAACGGGCGGACGGTCGAAAAGTTCCTCGGTCACGCGGGTGCCGGTGATGCGAACGCCGACCTCGAACCACCGGTCCCTGCGCCGTTCGTAGAGTCGGCACGGGAACGCGTCCACAAGTTCGTTGGAGAAGATGAGCGCGGTTCCCTCGCAATCGTTGAGGGCATCGACCATGGAATCGTGCCACTTCACGCGAAACTGGGGCAGGGCGCGGCGCTGCTCCTCGCGCAGCACGGGGGAGGTCTCCACAATGTGATAGGTGAGGCCGCGCCGGCGCAACAGGCCGAGACGCCGCAGAATCGTGCGTGCGAGTTCCCCACTGCCCGCACCCGCCTCGATGAGATGCCAGCGCCCCCTCGCGAGCGGGAGCTTTTGTTCCCACGCCCAACGCGCGATGGCGGTGCCCAGGCTTTCGCCGAGGCTTGCCGAGGTCGCAAAATCTCCGCGGCGACCGACCCCGCGAATGTTCTTCGAATAGTAGCCGAACTCCGGGTGGAAGAGCGCTTCCTGCATGTAGCGCTCGACCGGAATCACCCCGCCGCATTCCCGTTGAGTCGCCTCGAGAAACTCCAGCAGCGCCTGGCTCAAAACTTCAACGTGTGGAGTGCCCGGGTGACCAGCGCGGTGAACTCGACCGCGTTGGTGAGCAATTCCCTGGCGAATCCCACGAGCGTGATTCCCGGTGAGGCAATGATGAGAAACACCGAGAGAATCGCGAGATTCAGCAGATAGATGATCGTCAGCGAATAAAACGTGCCGCCGTAGGTGAGGTCGGATTGTCCGCGCGGAATCATCCAGAGCGTAAACGTGATGTGAAAGGCCCACGTCGCGCCGATGAGCATGTAAAGCAGGGGACGGAACGGGGTCATGTCCCAGAACAGGCTGGCGGCTCCGTAAATGACGATCACCAGCAGGCTGTAGATGGGAAAGAAATACGGGGCGAGTGCGATGAGCGTGTTGATGCGATCGGAGAGGACGTGCCCGCCGCGCGGAGTGACATGGAACTGGCTGACCTTGCCGCCGTGCAGGAGCACCCAAACGGCATGCGTGAGTTCATGGCCGAAGACGTAGATCCACATCGGCCGTGGCAATGCAAAGAACGCACACAGCCAGATCAGCAGCCCCAGCCCGAAGAACCAGAATTCCTCCGTTGCCCAGAACCCCTGATGAATCGTGGCGCGCGCGAATGCCGTGAAGAACGTCTGCGTGAGAACCCACGCGGGTGGCAGCAGAAAGAGGCCGACCACAAATTTCACCCAGCGCGTGGGCACGGTTGCCGGGCCGACGGCGGGTGCGACGTCCGTGCGGAGCTTCGTTTTCCTGGATTTGGCGGTGGTCCGCCGCTTCGCCTTCGCCTTGGCCACAGTTGCGTTTAGCAGAGCGATCGGGCCGCTGGCGACACTCGAATTCGCGCATGTCCGTCTTGCATCCGGCAAAAGCGGTGGGGCATAGTGCGGGCCGCCGCCAAGCCATGAAATTTCGCGCCGTTTTCTGTTCTCTTGTTTGTTTGCTGACGGCGTTGCCTGCGCACTCTGCGGTTTACCAGCGCGGTGAGCGGTTCAAGACTTCGCCGAAGAATTGGAAGAAATCGCTTTCCACCCTGTTTTACGGGCAGGAGGTGACCGGCATCACGGGCAACAAGGGCGCCGCCGGCGGCATCTTCCAGCCGATCCCGCGATTCAATTACTACGCGGATCTTTATCTGGGCGGGAAGTTCGTCCGCGACTCCGCCGTGTCGGCAAATGGGCGCCTTGTGCTGCAACGCATCAGCACGGTGCCGCCGTATGACGCGACAATCTACATCGGCCACTTCGCGCGGAAGAAGGTCGGCAACATCATTCAGGTCGTCGGCATCGCAATGACCGGATCGGGTGGTTCGGTGATCTGCGAGCCGGTCGTCGAGTTCACCGATGGCACGGCGTTTGTTGGCGAGTCATTCAGCGTGCCGGTCGCAGGGCCGTCGCGAATTCTCGAGTGGAGCTACTCGTGGAACCCGCAGGCCGGGAGGTTCGGCTACGGGCAGCTCGAAATCCAGGTCGAGAACCGGACTTCGCAACTCGATATTCCGCAACCGGGGCTGAATCTCTTCCTCGATGCGTTTGGCATTTTTCAGCCGCCCTTCAACACGGTGAACGCCGCGAGCTTCCTGCAGATGTATGTCGGCGATGTCAGCTACACGGCGTTTGTGGGCAATCCGCCTCGTTTGAAGGTGAAGGGAAAACGTCACCTGCGCACCCAGGATTCCACGGTGACAGTCCGCGGCAGGGCGAAGGTGGACCTCGGCAACAGGGTCAAGGTCGTCCGCTATCGCGTGAACCGCGATGGCAGCAAGGGGCGCTTCAAGAAAGCCGAGGGCACGGATTCCTGGAAGGCGCGGGTGCGTGTGCCAAAGGGTTCGTCGCAGATCGAGATTCTCGCGCGCAGTGACAGCGGTCTCGTGACGAAGTCGACCCGGAAGGTCACGCGGAAGTAAGCGTTTACGGCACGAAAAACCCGCCGCGGTTTCCCGGGCGGGCCTTTCGGAAAAGGGAAATCGGCGCTTTACGCGCGGCCCATGTAGCTGCCGTCGGCGGTGCTCACCTTGATGATTTCGCCTTCCTTGATGAAGAGCGGGACGTTGATCACCTTGCCGGTCTCGAGGGTGGCGGGCTTCTGCACGTTGTTCGCGCTGTCGCCTCTCACGCCTTCGGCGCTTTCGGTGACCTTGAGTTCGACGATGGACGGAAGCTCAACCTGCACGGGGCGGCCCTCGACGCTGAGGACGTTCACCTTGAGGTTTTCGACGAGGTAATCCTTTGCGTCCGCGAGCAAATCAGAGTTCAGCGTGATGGTCTCGTAGGTCTCGGGATCCATGAAATGGTAGCCCTGCGGATCGGAGTAGCTGAACTCGAGCTCCTGGCGGGTCGTCTCGACGACATCCACTTTCTCGGTGGAGGAAAACCGCACGTCGGCGGATTTGCCGGTATTGATGTAGCGGAGAATGACCTGCACGAAGGCGCGGAGGTTGCCGGGAGTGCGGTGCTGGACGTCGAGGACGATGGCCGGATTTCCGTTGTAGCGGATGGCCATGCCTTTGCGGAGATCGTTTGCGAGAGCCATGTATGAGTTTGTTGAGAGCTAGGGTGTGGAGTGTTGGTGAGTTGAGGGTTTGATGGAAAGAGAATTACAGCAGTTTGTGACGCGAGAGGTCCTGCGAGTCAACAATGCCGACGGGCCGCGAGTCGGAATCCACGACCACCAGATCGTCGATGCGGTGTGTCTGCAGCACGTGCAGCACCTCGGCGGCGAGTTTGTCGGCGGAGATCGTGATGGGGCCCGGGGTCATGAAATCCTTCACCGGTCGGGCGCCGATGTCGGGTGCCTCCGGGAAATGCCGCGCGAAGTCGCCATGGGTGAAAATGCCGAGCAGGCGCCCGTCCTTGTCCACGACAACTGCGGCGCCGGCGCGTTTTCCGGTCATGGTCTTGATGGCATCGACGACGGTTGTTCCCGGCTCCACGAGCGCGAGCTGATCGAAGCCGCGCATGATTTCGCGGACCTTGAGGAGCAGGTTGCGGCCGAGCGTGCCGCCGGGATGGAAGCGCGCAAAGGCGTCCTTGTCGAATCCGCGTGCTTCGAGAAGCACCATGGCAAGGGCATCGCCGAGTGCAAGCATCGCCGTCGTGCTCGAGGTGGGCGCGAGATTCAACGGGCAGGCCTCCTGGGAAACGGCGACGTCGAGCACGATATTGGCCGCGCGACCGAGCGAGGAGTCGGTTCTTCCCGTGATGGCAATCAGCTGAACATCGAACCGGGCGAGGGCGGGAAGGAGGTTGTTGAGTTCCTCGGTTTCGCCACTGTAGCTCAGCGCCAGCACCACATCGCCGTCGGCGACGATGCCGAGGTCGCCGTGGAGCGCGTTCAACGAATTCAACACCACGGCCGGGCTGCCGGTGCTCGTGAGCGTCGCGGCGATCTTTTCGCCGATCTGCCCCGATTTGCCGACACCCACGACGACGATCTTCTGCCGTGCATCGACCGCTTTGCGGAGCACTTCCACGGCTTTGACGAAGGATTGATCGAGGCGGCCGGCGACGGCCTGCATTTCGGAAATCTCGATTTCAAAAACCCGGCGGGCCTTGGCAAGGATGTCCATGGACCGTCCAGCCTAGGATGGAAAGGGGCGACGCTAAAGAAGATTGCGCGACTTGTCCGCGGGAGGCGACTCGCCTAGACTAAGAACCATGAAAGCATGGGCAGCAGTCCTCCTGACGTTGTTGACGCTTGGAACGGGCGCGCACGCGCAGGAGTTTGTCGCGCCGGGCGGCGTGCAGGAGGAGATGCCGGTCATTCCGGTGCCCACCGAGCCGCGACCGAGCGTGGAAGGAATCGTGGCGGAGATTTTCAACGTGAAGAAGCCGTGGCAGCTCGTTAATCCCGCAGCGCCCGCGGAATACGGCAACGGGCGCACAAACGGAACGGTCACCTACGCGGAGGAAGACGCGGGCAAGCCGAAGGGATTCATCGTTCTGGCGCTTGACTGGTAGTGATTCGGTCGTCGCGTTCTTTTGCGCGACATATCTCAAACCGGAGATGCATCACGTCCACCGGCAGATCGCCGCGGTGGGCGAGGGGTGGCGGTCGTTTGTCGTGGCCCAGAAGGTGGAGAATCTCGATGTGTTTCCGGCCCCCTTGCTGGAAGTCGTGCCGAGGTCGTTCTGGCGGTTTGTCGCACGGGCACGTGAGCGGCACGGTAGCGGGGCACCGTGGCAGATTTCAGCCGGCGAGGCCGCGCGCATCCGGGCCATCCTGACCCGCCATCGCACGCGGGTTTTGCATGTGTTCTTCGGCAACGTCGCGGTGCATCTGTTGCCGCTGCTGGAAACAGTCGATGTGCCGGTCGTGGTTTCCTTCCACGGGGCCGACGTAACCGGCGCGATTGCGACACCGGCCTACGCCGATGCCCGCCGGCGGATGTTCGCCGCCGCAAGCGCGGTTGCCTGTCGAAGTTCGGCGCTGGTCGATGCGGTGCGTGAGCTCGGCTGTCCGCCCGGGAAGCTGAGCGTGCTGCCGACCGTGTTGCCGGACCTGACCTTTCATTCCCGGGAGCTGCCGGCGGATGGCTCCTACCGCCTTGTGCAGGCGTCCCGACTCATTCCCAAGAAGGGAATCGCCACCAGTCTGCGAGCCTTTGCCAGACTTGTGCCGGAGTTTCCGAAGATGACCTTCGTAATCGCCGGCAGCGGACCGATGGAGGCGGAGTTGCGGGGCCTGGCGACGCAGCTGGGAATCGCCGGACGCGTCCATTTTGCGGGATTTCTCGGGCAGGCGGCGCTGCGGGATCTCTACGGGTCCGCCCATGTGTTTTTGCATCCGAGTGAAACGGTGGCCGGAGATACCGAAGGCGTTCCGAACAGCCTGCTCGAGGCGATGGCGACGGGCCTGCCGGTCGTGACGACGCGACACGGAGGCATTCCCGAGGTGATCACGCACGGGGAAACCGGGATGCTGTGTGAGGAAGGAAACGTCGAGGAGGTCGCCGGCGCGGTGCGTGAGTTGATTACGAATCCGGAGAGTTACGCGCGAATTGCAGCGGGAGGAGCGGAACGCGTGCGGGGGAAATTCTCGCGGGATGCCGTGAGCGCCGCGATGGCACGGCTTTACGCGTCGGTGTCCGGGAGTTGATCGCTATTTGCGCGGCTTCTCGCCGACCGGAACGACCACGACGGGAGCCGTGGCGCGTTTGAGGACCGACGTAACGACGCTGCCGGCAAACAAATGGTAGAGGGCGCCGTGGCCGTGGGAGCCGAGAATGATCATGGAGGCATTGCGTTCCTCGGCCTGACTGAGAATCTCGTCGGCGGCGAGACCGATCGTGGCCACGGTCTCCACATTGGGGACTCCCTCGGCGATCCGCTCGAGATGGGCTCGCTGCGCGTTGAGGTCCTCCTCCATCACCGGCGGCGGTGCGGTTTCGATGACGTCCATTGCCGCACCGACGGGGACGTAATTTGCGACGGGCTCCACGACATGGAGCAGCACGACTTTTGCATCGAGAGCGCCGGCCAGATCGGCGGCAAATGTGACGATCTTCTGCGAAGCGTCGCTGAAATCCACGGCGGCAAGGAGCGTCTTCATGTCCAAACTATCCCATGGAATGGCGCGGCTTGCGAGCCAATCCCGTGCTGGCATAGTGGCGAAATGGAGGATTTGTTTGCGGCGGACAATGTCGAATCAATGGCCGTGCCGGCGAATGCTCCGCTGGCGGCCCGGATGCGCCCGCGAACGCTCGACGAGATCGTCGGCCAGCAACACATCATCGGCGAGGGGAAGCTGCTGCGACGCGCGATCGAGGCGGATCGGCTTTCGTCGGTGATTTTCTTCGGTCCGCCCGGGACGGGAAAGACGAGTCTGGCGCAGGTGATCGCGGAAACGACGCGTTCCCGGTTCGAGCGGCTGAATGCGGTGGAGAGTTCGGTTGCGGATTTGCGTCGGGTGAGCGCGGCGGCGGCGACTCGGGCGAGGAATGGCGGACCGCCGACGATTTTGTTCGTCGATGAAATCCATCGTTTCAACAAATCCCAGCAGGACGTGCTGCTGCCCGATGTCGAGAGCGGCCGGTTGCGGCTGATCGGCGCGACGACGCACAATCCATTTTTCTACGTCAATTCGCCGCTCGTCTCGCGATCGCAGGTTTTCCAGCTCCAGCCGCTGACCGACGAAGACCTGCTGCAGCTCATGGAGCGCGCGGTGGGGGATCCGGAGCGGGGGTTGGGGAGGAGCTCGATTGTTCTCGATCCCGATGCCGCCCGCCACCTTGCGACGATCAGCGATGGCGATGCGCGGAAGTGTTTGAACGCCCTGGAGCTGGCCGCGATGACGACGCCCGCGTCGGAAGATGGCACGATTCACATCACGCTTGCCGTTGCCGAGGAGAGCATTCAGCGCAAGGCGATCGTTTACGATGGAGACGGTGATGCGCACTACGACACGATCAGCGCGTTCATCAAGAGCATGCGCGGCAGCGATCCGGACGCGACGATTTACTGGCTGGCGAAGATGCTCTACGCGGGTGAGGACCCGCGGTTCATCGCGCGGCGCATTGTCATCTGCGCGAGCGAGGACGTGGGACTGGCGGATTCCAACGCGTTGCTTGTCGCGACCGCCGCGGCGCATGCGGTCGAGTTTGTGGGATTGCCGGAGGCGCAGTTGAATCTCGCGCACGCGGCGCTCTACGTCGCGACCGCACCGAAGAGCAACAGCGCCACAAAGGCGATCGGAGCCGCGAGCGCGGAGGTTCGTGAGGGGCGCACCCTGGCCGTGCCGGCGCACCTGCGGGACAGCCACTACAAAGGCGCGAAGCAGCTCGGCCACGGCGCGGGCTACAAATACGCCCACGATTACGAGGGTGGATTCGTGCCGCAGGCGTATCTGCCGGAGGGGCGGATCTACTACGAGCCGACGGAGAATGGGCTCGAGAAGCGCATCAAGGAACGGCTCGAGTATTGGCGGGCGCAGTTCGAGGCGGGGAAATAAACTCGTCGCGTCGCCCGCAACGTGGTAGGGCCTCGTTGCATGAGCGACGATACCCCGATTTCTCCGTCATCGTCTCCAGCCCCCATGTCGGGTCCTTCTCCAGCACCACAACCTTCGCCCGGCAAGGTGACGGAAAGCCAGTGGGCGATCGCGATTCATTTGTCGGCGCTGCTGGCTATCTTCGGCTGTTCGTCGGTGCCCGGGCTGAACCTGATCGGCCCGCTCGCCATCTGGCTCTTCAAGCGCCCGGAGAGCGCGTATCTCGATTCGGTCGGGAAGCGGGTGCTGAATTTCCAGATTTCCTGGGCAATCTATTTGTTCGTCGCGCTGGCCGTGATCGGCATCCTGTGGTTTGTCCTTGTCGGCATTCTGCTGCTCCCGGTGCTGGGTATCGGCATGGTCGCGTGGCTCATCTTCACGATCATTGGCGCGATCAAGGAGAGCAACGGCGAGCCCTACGATTTTCCGCTCACGATCCGGTTCCTGAAGTAGGAGAGCGACGGGCGCGGAAATCCACGTTGCAAATCGGCGCGGGGTGGGGAAAATTACACGCAACTGGGGGCGTATTGGTTTCGACTGATTGTTCGGTGCCAGGCCCGCATGCCGAGGATGATTCGTTGGCCTCGTTAATCATCGGATCAAACAAAATAAACGCAGATTACGAAGATCTCGCTCTCGCGGCCTAAGTTGCCGTGACGTGTTCGGCCCGACGCCTGCTACGGTCGAATGCGATGGCAGCAGGCTGGCTGAAGGGTGGGGCGACCGCGCCCTTCGGTGAATTCGATTTCGTGGACGCTAGGCTGGGTGTGGCGTGACGGCCCGCAGCACCCGGCTGAAATCAAAGACCGCCTAAGCATGTAGAAGGTTTGCGCGACGCGCATTCAGGACAGGGGTTCGACTCCCCTCGCCTCCACCATTTTGTCTCTCCGGTGAACTCCGAGACTCACCACGAAACCCAGCTCGGCGCGCTCGACCGGAGTCGATTCCGACATTCGTAATGGCCGACAAAGTTCCGCATCCATGTCCGGGGAACGCACCCCGCAAGCTCACCGATTATCTCGCCTACCCACGGGTGTTGCTCACGTTGATTTTGTGCTCCCTCGTTTTCCTGATGCACATTGTCTACGGCATCTACGTGCTTTTCTTCTAGGCACGGGCGTATTCAAACGCGGAGTCGAAGAGCCTTCTTTCGCGATATTTCAAGGGTGTGAAAGCGGCGCAAGATAAGCTTGCAAAATACTCGGACATGCCCGATTCCTACGGCGATCCCACTTCCGTGGGCTGACCGTCTGAAAGGTGAGAGGCTCGCGTGATGTGGTTACGAAAACCATTCATTCCTCTCCCAATGGGCAACCGCCTTTACATCGCCAACGTGCCGTATCAGACCACCGAATCCGAGCTTGAGCGGCATTTCCAGCAGTGCGGAACGGTCTCCTCCGTGCAGATCGTCAAGGACCGCGAAACCAATCGTTCCCGTGGATTCGGATTCATCACGATGGGCACGGACGCCGAAGCGCAGGCTGCCATCGAGCAGCTCAACGGCAAGCCCGTGGATGGCCGGGAGCTTCGCGTGAGCGAGGCGCGGCCGCGTGAGGATCGCCCGCAGCAGAAGCGGTTTGCGTCCCGTAGCAACGGAGACCATCGCAACGGCGACCGCAACCGTTACTGATTTCCCCCCGCAGCCGCTGGAGAGGCGCCGCCTTCTACCAGAGGAGGACGGCGCAGAGCAGGGTGGCCGCACCGTAGGCGACGCCGGCGAGTGCGGCGGTTCGCACCCGTTTTTGCGAGGCCACGAGCCACGCAATAATGTCGCGCAGCAGATACGGCATGCCGACGAGGAACAAGCCGGCGAAAATCCACGCGTAGGCGAGGGTAACGAGAATCAACCGTGATGTCTCGGGGCGCATGAATGCGGCTTCGATGAGCGGGTCCGCTGCGAGGAGCGCGAGAATGCCGAGCGAGCGAACCGCGAGGAATTCGTCGACATAGAGCCACGTCAGCACGGTGCCGACCGGAACGCCGATGATGAGAAACTTCCGGAGCGGCGTAAACTCACCGAGGTCCATGGTTGAGACCAGCCAGAACGCCCACACCGCCGCGATCGCGAGCAGGATCGTGCCCCACAGCCGGGACCGGGGAAAGCTGCGCAGGAAGCCGGTCGTTGGCCCGGGAGCAACCAGCGCGATGGCGTGGGCGAAGATCAACGCGAGGCCGACAACAACGCCGACGAGTTGAAGCGGGAACGGGTAAATCATGGTTGCGGCGAGGCGTTGGAAGCCGCCTGTTTAACCACAGATTTCCGCGTGCGGGAATTGGAACCTTTCGCTTTTTCCCAAACCCTCGTGCGCAGCGCGGTCGTGGCCGCCTCGACCTCCGCCTGCTTTTTGCTGCGGCCGACGCCGCGAGCCAGCTCCATGTTTTCCCACACGACCCGGCATTCGAAATGTTTCTGGTGCTCGGGTCCCGTCTGGGAAACGACTTCGTAGAGCGGTGCGCTTGGAGCGATGGATTGCAGCAACTCCTGGAGGCGGCCTTTCGGATTGATCTCGTCCGGTTCGCGCGTGATCTGACGGAAATCCGCCGCGGTTTCCCGCAGGATGAAGTCGCGGGTGATCTCGTAGCCGCCGTCGAGATACATGGCGCCGATCAAGGCCTCCAGCGCGTCGGCGAGCGTCGAGGCTCGGGTGCGGCCGCCGCTGGCGTCCTCGCCGCGACCCATCATGAGATGGGCGCCGAGGCCGATTTCCATCGCATGGGTTTTCAACCCGGCCCGGGAAACGATGCGCGTGCGCAGCTTGGTCAGACGGCCTTCGCTGAAGTCGGGAAACAAATGGTAGAGGTGCTCGGTCACGACGAGCTGCAGGACGGCGTCCCCAAGGAATTCGAGGCGTTGATTGTCGAACGGATAGTTCTTCCGCTCCAGGGAAATGCTGGAGTGGGTAAGAGCCTCGGCAAGCAGGAGTGAATTCCGGAATTTGTAGCCAATCCTCTCTTCCAGCGGATTCATCAGGGATTGAGGAATGGGATTTTTTGCAAGCATGTATACGTAAACCCAGATCGTTGCGGGGCGAGACCCCGTTCGGAGTTGAGGAAATCTAGCGGAAAACGCCCGGGATTTGGAAAAAATTTCTCACCACGATTGTTTTGCGCATGCCGGGCCGGCGTCGGTCGGCTCGATGATGGGTGGCGGGCGAGGGGATGGTTTTCGACTGATCGCGACTTGAGGAAGGAGCGGGAATCCGGAAAACTCCCGCGACCCTGAATCCCCCTTGGGGTTCTGTCTTGGTAAACGCCCCCTCATTCCGTAACCCCCATGTCTCGAGCACCCCTTCTGCTGTTTTCCCTCGCCGCAGCCACTTCACTTTTCGCGGAGACGGTTCCTCTTGGTGAGCTGGATCTCTCCCGCGCCATCCAGGGGTGGAGGAAGCCAAAGGCGGACAAATCCGTGGATGGCGGAACGCTCACGATTGGCGGCGAAACGTATGAGCGGGGATTTGGCACGCACGCGAACTCGGAGCTTTTGATTCAACTCGACGGACGAGCCGCGACCTTCACCGCGAAGGTCGGACTCGACGACGAAACCCTGCCCGACCGTGGCAGCGCCGAGTTTTTCGTCGCGGTGGACGACAAGCCGGTGTGGAGCTCCGGAGTGATGCGGACCGGCGACGCCGCGAAATCGGTGAGCGTGGATCTCACGGGAGCAAAGAAGCTGCTCCTGTTCGTCACCGACGCCGGAGATGGGAACGAGTTCGACCATGCCAATTGGGTCGATGCGATGATTGCGTATCAGGGCGCGCGGCCGGAGTCCGCGGCTTTTCCCGTGGAGGAGCGATACATCCTCACCCCGCCTGCGGGGCCGGCGCCGCGGATCAATGGCGCGAAAGTTTATGGTGCGCGTCCGGGTTCGCCGATTCTCTACAAGATCGCGGCGAGCGGCGAGAAGCCGATGAAATACGCGGCGAGTCCGCTGCCGGAGGGCGTGTCGGTGGATCCCGACAGCGGCATTCTCACGGGCCGCGTGGAAAAGCCGGGCACGTATACGATGACCGTCACGGCGGCCAATGCCCACGGCGAGGCTTCGCGGGAGTTTCGTCTGGTCATCGGCGACACGCTTGCGCTCACCCCGCCGATGGGCTGGAACAGCTGGAACGTTTTCGGCACCCAGGTGAGCCAGGAAAAGGTGCTCGCCGCCGCCGAGGCGATGGTCGAGACCGGCCTCATCGATTACGGCTGGTCGTTCATCAACATCGACGACGCGTGGACGAACGCACCGGCGAGTGATTCGCCGCTCATCTCCGGCCCAAGTCGTCATGAGGACGGCACGATTGTCGTGAACAAGAAATTCCCGGACATGAAGGCGCTCGTGGATGCGATTCATGCAAAGGGGTTGAAGGCGGGCCTCTACTCGTCGCCGGGGCCGCTGACTTGCGGAGGCTTCGTCGGCAGCTTCGGGTTCGAGCAGGAGGATGCGCAGCAATACGCGGAGTGGGGATTCGATTACCTCAAATACGACTGGTGCGGCTACGAGGCGATTTCCCAAATCTTCCTCCGCGACAACGTCCGGATCGAGCGTTCCAGCATCCTGAATCTCGCGCCGCCTTACCGCGAAATGAATGGCTATCTCAAGGCGCTCGACCGCGACATCATCTTTTCGATCTGCCAGTATGGCATGGGCGAGGTGTGGAAGTGGGGGGCTTCGGTCGGTGGAAATTTGTGGCGCACCACCGGCGACATCAACGACACATGGGAGACCGTGAGCCGCATCGGCTTCAGTCAGGCGGGACTCGAGGAATATGCAGGCCCGGGACACTGGAACGACCCGGACATGCTGGCGATCGGGAAGGTCGGCATGCAGGGCGACTTTCACTCGTATTCCTACAAGGAGGCGAAGCTCTACGAGTCGCGCCTCACGCCAAACGAGCAATATACGCACATCACGCTCTGGACCATGCTCGCCGCGCCGTTGCTCATCGGGTGTGACATGACGCAGATGGACGATTTCACGCTCGGTCTGCTCACGAATGCCGAGGTGATCGACATCAACCAGGATCCGCTGGGCCGGCAGGCGAGCCGCATCAGCCAGGACGGACTTGGCGAAGTGTGGGCCCGACCGCTCGAGGATGGCTCGGTGGCGATCGCGCTGTTCAACCGCGGTCCCATCCCGATGGTGGTGAAGGCGGATCTCGCGGCGTGTGGCGTGCGCGGCGAGGGACTCACCGTGCGCGATGTCTGGCGACAGAAGGACATTGGGCCTGCGGGCGAGACCTTCGAGGCCGAGATTCCGCGGCATGGAACCCGCTTGATTCGCGTATACAGGAAGCAACCCGCGACGAATCCGTAGAGCGTTTGGGGCGGGCATTTGCGCCACGATTTCGAAGCTCGCGCGGGGCGGTATGTGTTGTGGTATCCTGCATTCGTGACGTGCGCATCACTCATCCGCCGGGATTTCGTGAGGGGGTGTTCGAATGCTTGCCATTGCACGCATTTTAATCCTATTCTCCGGGCCTCGAGTTTGCTGTCCTGTCTGTTGTCTGTTTCCTCTCGCTTGAATCCACTTTTCCCTGTTCATCGTCTCCTGCGGTCCTTCGCTTTCGTCTGTGTGGCGATCTTCATGGCGGGCACCGCGCTCGCGCAGACTTTCACGCAGGATCTCGACCGCGCCTGGTCGCTCTACAACAACGGCAAATACCAGGAGGCGCATGAGGCGCTGACGAAGTTCGTTCAGACCTATCAGAACGACGCGCTCTTTCCCGAAGTGAACAATCGCGTGCGCTATCTCATCGCGCTCACGCTGGTTCGTTTGAACAATTGGGACGCCATTGCGCCGGCGGTCGATGAATACGAAAAGGTGAAGGGCAAGTCGCCCGACGCGTGGACCAACGAGCTGATGTTCTGGAAGGGCGTTGGTCTGCTCAAGTCGGGCAGGGCCGAGGAGGCGCGCGGAGTTTTCGAGCAATATCTGAAAACCTATCCGCAGTCCGACAAGGACCGCACCGTGCGGCTGCTGCTCGCGTTGTCGATGATCGAGGCGGGGCAGTGGGCGGAGGCCGCGAAATTCCTCGAGACGATGCGGCGCACGAGCCGTGGCGCCGAGTGGGGGCGGGTGCTTTTGCTGGAGACGTTCTGCCTGATCCAGGCCGATGAGCTCGAGAAGGCGCTGGTGCTTGTCGACGAGGGACACGAAAACTGGCGGCGGCTCGGTCAGATCACCGCGTTCGAGCTGCTGGCGGTGCAACTTGCGGAGAAGCTGCTTGATCAGCCGGACAAGAGCGAGGCAATCCGGAGTCTCATCCGCATCAAGCCGCAGGCCGAGATTCTCAAGCTGCAGGACGAGCAGATCAAGTCGCTGGAAAGTTACGCCGCGGATCTGAAGAAGCGCGACCCGAACGGCATCGAGACGCTGCTGACAGAGGGCCTGCTCAAGCAGGTGAAGAAGGAGCGCGAGGATTTCGCGGGCCTGCAGAACTTCGACTCGTCGGTGCGATTCCGCATCGCGAAGGCGTTTCTGGATGAGGAGCGTTATCGTGAGACGGCATTTGTGCTCGAGACGATGCTGGACAATCTCCCGGCTGACGACGTGGTCGAGAAAGCCACGGAGACGCTGGCTGCCTGCTACACCCAGATTGGTCGCTGGGACAAGGTCGTCGAGGTCGCGGACACCTTTGCCGAGAAGTTCCCGAATTCGGAACTCATGCCGCGAATCCTCATTCAAAAAGGACTCGCACTGCAGGAGGAGAACAAGCTCGCGGAGGCCCAGCAGGTCTTCGACGAGTTCCTGAAAAGATACCCGCGCGATGAGCTGGCCGGAGAGGCTGCGTTCCTTCGCGCTTTCAACGCGGTGCTCGAGGAAAACTTCGACGAGGCGGCCAAGCGCTTTGCCGAAACCGCGGATAAGCACAAGTCCGTGGAGGAGAAGGCGACGTTCTGGGAAGCGCAGGCGCTGTCGATGGGGGAGAAGCACGAAGCGGCGGTGCCCAAATACGAGGCATTCCTGAAGAAGTTCCCCAACTCGACGTTCGCCGACGAAGTCACGTATCGGCATGCGTTTTCGCTGCATGCGCTTGGGGACTATGAAAAGAGCATTCCGGAGCTGCAGGCCTACATGCAGAAAAACCCGGTGAGTCCGAACTCCGGCGAGGCGGCGTTGCTGCTCGGCGATGCGTATTTCGCGCAGGATCAATACGACAAGGCCATCGAGATTTTGATGGGAATTCCCAAGGGTGTCAGCACCTACCGCGAAGAGGCCTATTTCAAAGTCGCGAAATATTACCAGCTCGCGGAGGAGCGGGAGAAGTTGCGCGAGCATCTCGCGAAGTTCCAGCAGGAGTATCCCGAAAGCGCGCGGCTCGCGGAGGCGGTGCACAAGATCGGACTGTCGTATCAGGACGATCCGGAGAGGCAGCGCGAGGTTTTCTGGGAGGCGATCGATCGCTTCGGCGATGACCCGAAACAGTGGGGTGTCACCGACATGATCGGATCGCTCGCCAAGCTCTCGCGGGATCCGGAGACGCGCGAGAAGACATTGCAGCGGCTCAACGCACTCGCCGAAAAGGCCCGGCAGGACGGCAAACGCTCGCTGGAGCTGAATGCGAAGTGGGGAGTCGCGTCGTTGCAGGAGCGCGAAACGGCCGATCAGACGCTTGCCGGCCTGCTTCCATTGCTCAAGGCGGATGTCGACAATCCGCAGATTCTGATCGATGTCGCGCTTGCGTTGCAGCGGCAGGGACGCACCGATGATGCGATCTCCGTTTACAAGGAGATCCGGCGCTGGAACCCGCAGTCGCCGCTCAACCAAATTGTCTTCGCAAATCTTGGTCTGATCGCCGCGGAGAAGGGCGACACCGAGGAGGCAAGCCGGTATTTCCGCCGCTATTTCGAGGAGACGCCGGCCATCATGAATCGCGGGCCGATTCTCGTGAAGAGCGCGGAAATGGAGCGGGCGAAGGGCAACATCGATCGAGCGCTCGAGCTATACAACGAGGGCCTCGGCGATCGTGGCGTGCCGCGGGAGCAGAAGGCCCAGGCATTGCTTGCGATCGGAGATATCCACCTTTCGCGGAACAAGCCGGAGCTTGCCGTGCCGTATTACCAGCGCGTCTACATTCTTTACGGAGCGTATCCCGATTTCGTCGCGGAGGCCTACCTGCGCAGCGGTGACGCCTTCATGAAGCTCAAGGATCAGCTGTCGGCCGCGAGGACCTACCGCGAGATGCTCGACAGTCCGGCGTTGCAGGATTCGAAATACGACGCACAGCGCAATGAGGCGAAAAAGCGCCTCGAGGCGCTCCCGGCTGATGTGCGGGCAAAAGCGGAGCAGGCGGCGAAGGAAGCGGCTGCTGCAACATCCACGGAGGGAGCATGAAAAGAGCGGTCTGCCTTCTCGTTTTGACAATCACTTCCGCGCTGGCACAACAGCCCGCGAAGGACCAGGACCTCATCCGTTTCAAGAATGGACGGGAGCTGTCGGGCAACATTACGCGCGTGATCGACGGCTCCGTGGAGGTGAAAAGCAAATCGGAGGGTGGCGGCGTTGCGACACAGCAATTTCCCATCGCGGATATCGAGCGCGTCGACTTTGCGGAGGCCGGCGAGGTGATCCAGAAGCTGCCATCCTACAAACCCTCAAATGCCCCTCAGCTTCTCTCCGTTTGGGAGGCGCGGAGAGGGTTGCTGCCCCTGCCGCAGTCGGTGACCGGCGCGATTGGGTTGCGCGTGGCGCATCTTCTGCTCGAAACAGGCAAGCCGCAGGATGCGCAGCAGGCCGAGAATATCCTGAAGGAAATCATTGCCGAGGATTGGGACGAGGTGCGTCGCGATCAGGCGAATGCCTTGATCATCGAGTCGCTGCGGTTGAGCGGCAAGCGTGAGGAGGCGATCAAGGCTGCCGAGAAGTTCCTCGAGGGCGAGGCCACGGCGCATGGCAAGGCGGAGGCGAGTTATTCGCTCGCGATGGCGCTGGCCGAAAATTACCGGGACTTCATCGAGGAGAACCCGCGCTGGGAGATTGACCCGATCATGCGCCCCCAGCGACAGCGCCTTTACAATCAGATTCTGGACCTCTATCTGTCGCCCTATCTCCTCTACGAGGCCCCCCCCGACCTGACGCCGAAAAGCCTGCTCGCCATGGCGAATTTCCTTCTCGAGTATAACGAGGTCACCGCCGCCGTCGCGGTTGCCGAGGACATCGTGCAAGTCTTTCCGAATTCTCCGGAAGTCCCCAAAGCCAAAGCTCTCATCGAAGAAAATTCATGAACACTCCTATGATCACGTCCCGTTCCTTCCGTTTGTCCGGCGCCACGCGATGGCTCGGGCTCTTCTTCATTCTGCTGGTTCAGATCGTTCCCGCGGCAGCGCAGGAGGGGGGTGGAGTTCCTGCGGTGGAGGAGAAGACGTTGC